>Ga0180438_10002759_pt1 | contig 27786 bp, 35 predicted proteins | sample SS_ome_12_FD_132455 | JGI IMG/M metagenome (GOLD analysis project Ga0180438, IMG submission 132455) | Hypersaline lake sediment archaeal communities from the Salton Sea, California, USA - SS_3_D_2 metaG | ecosystem: Environmental > Aquatic > Non-marine Saline and Alkaline > Hypersaline >...
CGTTTCCCGGTGACCTTCGAGCAATCCTATCCTGCTCCATCTGTGGAACAGAGAATTCTTGAGGGTGTTGCTCTGGATTTGGATGTGAATGACCGAGATTTCTGTAAGCGACTTTGCGATTGGAGCGATATTATCCGCAAAACCTTCTATGATGGTGGTATTGAAGAAATCATCAGCACCCGTCGTTTGGTTCATATCATCCGTGCCTACAGCATCTTTCAGGACAAGGCAAAAGCAATTCAAGTTTGCGTAAATCGTTTTGATGACGAAACCAAACAAGCGTTCCTTGAACTCTATGATAAGGTGGATGCTGACTTTGTAATGCCTTCTGTGGAACCAGTATTGACTGTGGAAGTAGAGGGTGGTAACGAAGTTCCTTTCTAATTGACTGAACTGGAATAACCTGCTATAATTGGGAAAGGTTATTATGACTTTTCCTAATTATGGCTTTCTCTAATGCCGAAAATGAAAGACAATTACTCGAATACAAAATGATTATGAACGAACACACTGGATATGTTGATTTGACAAAAACCCCTACTATGAACGAACCAAAAAATCATCTTTGGAAATATAACGAAGATAAGATCCTTAAGGATATTGAAAATTATGTAAGTAGTACATATAGCGGGCATTACTGTGGAGATGATGAAGATTACGCAGACATACAAACTATCGATTTGATGGCAGCCAAAAAACTTGCCGCCGGGTTCTGTCAATCAAATATTCTTAAGTATGGTAGTCGCTATGGGAATAAAGACGGACGCAACAAACGAGATTTGCTGAAAGTCATTCACTATGCTATGCTACTACTTCACTTTGATAAGCATTATACTCGCAAAGATAATGGTCTCACCGAATTCCGTTGATTATGAAACTTAAACCTAACACTATGAAACTCTCTGACAAAACTCTCACGCTTCTTAAGAACTTCTCTTCTATTAATCAGTCTATTCTGTTTAAGAAAGGAAATTCTCTACGTACTATTTCTGTGATGAAAAATATTCTGGCAGAAGCAACAATCGAAGAAGAACTTCCTAAAGACTTTGGAATTTATGATCTTAATCAATTTTTAAATGGTATGAATCTTCACCAAAATGCGGAACTTGATTTTCAAAATGAAAATTACGTGGTGATTAAAGAAGGTAAGTCTCGTTCCAAGTATTTTTTTGCTGATCCAAATGTAATTGTTACGCCTCCCGATAAATCTATTTCTCTCCCTAGTGAAGATGTGTGTTTTGTTCTTGATACTAAAGAGTTGGATAAGATACTCAAAGCTGCTGCCGTATATCAACTTCCTGATCTTTCTGTTGTTGGTGAAGTAGGTGTGGTTAAACTAGTTGTTCGTGATAAGAAAAATGACACTTCTAATGATTTTTCTGTGATTGTTGGTGAAACTGATGAGGTATTCACTTTCAATTTTAAGGTAGAAAATCTTAAAATTATTCCGGGTTCTTATGAAGTTGTAATTTCTGAAAAACATCTTTCGCGTTTTAAAAATAATAGTTTTGATGTTACGTACTGGATTGCTTTAGAACCGGATAGTACTTTTGGGTGATTTAAACATTATTTTATTATGAATATCTTTGCTACATCTCCATTTCCAGCAGAAAGTGCTATCGTACTTCCTGACCGCCACATAACAAAAATGCCACTTGAATGTTGTCAAATGCTTTCTATCGTGGCGTCCAAGTGGTATCATAATTATGGAACTCTCACTAAAAAAGATGGGACGCCATATGCTACAGAAAAAGGAGCATTTCGCAATCATCCCTGTATGATTTGGGCAAGTCAATCTCCAAATAATGCTTATTGGTTAATCAAGCACGGGATGAATCTTTGTGATGAGTTTCACTTGAGGTATGGAAAACCTCATTCGTGCTATAATACTCTTTTGGGGGCATACTACCTATTCCCAAAAGGTAAAATATCCAATATAACTCCCTTTGCTCGTGCGATGCCAGATGAAATTAAACTGGATACAACTATTGACACTTTTGACGCTTACAAAATCTACATTAACACCAAGACTTGGGTTAGAGATAATTATCTTCGTATGCCGTCAAGAAAACCTTCGTGGATAAATTAAATTATGACATTTTCTAACGTTATTACTTTTCCAACTTCCAAATCTGGTCGTTATTGTAAATCATATGAACTGGCAACAGATGTATTAATTTGTGCTCTAATTCGTAAGGGTCGCAGATTTATTTGTCTCGATGAACTTTATGATGTTCTTGCTGCAGAATCTGATTCTGAAAAAAATGGTGTTCTCTGGGCGGTATGTGGAGCAAAGGAAAGGGGTTTGATTAAATCCACTAAAACTCAAGCTTTTTATAAAATTACTTAATTATGGAATTAACTGACAATAAACCATTTCTCTGGGTAGAACGGTGGTCTCCAGAATCTGTTGAGGATTTGATTCTCACTAAAAATGTTAAGGAGTTTTTTCTTAACGTTGCTAAAGACGGGCAATTGAATCAAAATCTCATTCTTCAAGGTTCTCAAGGATGTGGTAAAACTCAAACAATCAAAACTCTCTGTAAAATTACAAAGCAGGATGTTTTATTTCTAAATGGGTCTTCGGAAGGAAGATACTTGGATACAATTCGCAATCAAGTTATTAATTTCGGAACCACGGTTTCGATGTTTAATGACAAGAAGAAGGTTGTGTTCTTTGATGAGTTTGATGGGACCACAAATGATGTAATGTTGTGTCTTCGTGGAGTGATAGAACAACTTCATAATAATGTGTGTTTTATTTTTACTTGTAATAACCTGAATAAAATTATTGAACCAATTCAATCAAGATGTGTTGTTCTTAAATATACTCCTATATTAAAGGAAGAAAAACCCCAGATGATGTCTGATGTTTTTAAAAGAATGTCATACATACTCGAACAGGAAAAAGTTGATTATGATAAAAAAGTCATACTCGAACTCGTCAAAACTCATTTTCCGGACACCAGACAACTACTTAATGTTCTTCAACGGTATTCTGTTGGAGGACAAATTGATTCTGGTATTCTCGCATCTTTCTCGGACATCGCTGTAAGTGATCTTCTTCTACATCTCAAGGAAAAGAATTTTACGGAGGTCCGCAAGTGGGTAGTATCTAATTTGGATAATGATGCTTCCATTATTCTTCGTAAAGTTTATGATGCACTTTATGATAATATTGTTCCGAGTACTATTCCTGCAGCAGTACTTATTATTGCGAAGTACCAGTATCAAATCTGCTTTGTTGCTGATCAGGAGATAAATCTTCTTGCAGCATTAATTGAGGTAATGTGTGAAGTTGAATTTAAATGATTATTTCCGAAAAAGACGCCCAATGGTCTGCAGATGAATTTATCCAATACTTCTCACGTATGGGAAATATCGAAGACTATCTTCGTTTTGTGAAAAAGGAAGTTATTAAGTCCAGTAATTCATTAGTTCCTCTGCATGATGAATTTTTTAATGAAGATATTCATCCGGAGGATATGGAATTTGATATTAAGTTTGTCGGAGATAGATTTCAGCAAGCATTACCCCAAGATCATTACAACACTCTGCTTAAGGTAGTTTCTTCTCACAATAATGAGTCAAATATTCCTGGGAGAGAACTACGTTGGATTATCTTTGAAAAAAACACTAAAAAAGTTCTTGGATTTATTCGCTTTGGTTCTCCTGTAATTAATTCTAAACCAAGAAATTTGTGGTTAGGAAAACCACCAGATCTTTCTATTTTTAATCGCCATGCTGCGATGGGATTTGTAATTGTTCCATCACAACCTTTTGGGTATAATTATCTTGGAGGAAAACTTCTTGCATTGATGTGTTGTTCTCATTTTGCGAGAGAAGCTCTTAATCAAGTTTTTGAGAAAGATATTGCTCTTTTTGAAACTACTTCTCTTTATGGTTCGACTACTGATGCCTCTCAATATGATGGATTGAAACCGTTCATTAGATATAAAGGTTTGACTGAAAGTAAATTTCTTCCTCTTCTTCATGACGAAATTTTTCATAAATTGCACGACAGATTTACACATCTGAACAACAATACTCCCCTGACAGATAATAAAGCATCGTCCAAAAAAATGAAGAGACAAACAAAGATGATTTCAATCATTCGCAATTCACTTCAGGATCCGGAAAAACTTAAAAGATTTAATGAAGTAATCGGTACTGCATTTAATCTTACCCAAAAGAAGCGTTTTTATATTTCTGATTATGGTTATGAAAATGTTCGCGAAGTAATTCTGGGAGAGCAAGATAATCTTCGTCCAGGGCAAAATTGGGATAAATTTTATCTTGAGAATATTATTTTTTGGTGGAAGAAAAAGGCAACAAAACGATATGAAAAACTTAAATCCGAAGATCGCTTTAGAACTAAAGTAGAACTTTGGACTGATGACGATGAAATTCAAATTATACGATGACTTACGAACTTAAAGATTGGTTGAACTCCATTAATTCTACTAAAAAAAATTTAATAAAAGAAGACCCTATGGGAGTCAAAAATTATATACCTTACATCATTAATAAGTGTTTATCTGGACAGATTGATACAATTTTGTTTGCGAATGAAATGAATATAAATCATCATCTCGATAAAGATATGCAATATTCATTTTATCTAAATAGTTTGAGAAAAAGAAAGAGATATTCTCCTTGGGCCTATAAAAATAAAGGCGCAGACTTAGAATGTATTAAACAATACTATGGATATAGTAATGAAAAAGCATCACAAGCTCTGATAAATTTAACAAAAGAACAAATCAATTTCATTAAACAAAGACTTGAAACCGGTGGAACCAAATGACCAATCAAACAATTGAACCGCAAGTAAACTGGACTCCAGATATAATGGTGGAAGTTTCACTTAATGAACCTGATGATTTTTTAAAGGTTCGAGAAACTTTGACCCGTATTGGAGTGGCATCAAGAAAGGAAAAAAAACTTTATCAATCTTGTCATATTCTACATAAACAAGGTCGTTATTATATTACACATTTTAAAGAACTTTTCGCATTAGATGGCAAACACGCAAATCTAACTGTGAATGATATTCAAAGACGTAACCGAATTATCCATCTTCTTGCAGATTGGGGACTTGTTACCGTCATAAATGCAGATAAAATCGTAGATATTGCTCCACTTAATCAAATCAAGGTTCTTGCTTATAAGGATAAAGATGATTGGATTTTGGAAACCAAGTATAATATTGGTTCTAAAAAGAAAATTGTTGAGGAAACCGAATAATAAAGTAGGGAGTTCAACACTCCCTTTTTTATTATTACTTGATATATAATATTAAGGACGCCTTCGGGGTCCACACAATCAAACCTCGCTTTTTAAGGAGATACTAAAATGACTAATCTTACAAGGTATACTGCCGCAGATCTTCCCACTTTGATGGATAAGATCACAAGGAACAGTATTGGACTGGATGAATATTTCGACCGTCTATTCACTCTTCATGAAACTAGTTCAAATTATCCTCCATATAATCTTGTTCAAATAAGTAATGTGGAGTCAAGACTTGAATTGGCTCTTGCTGGATTTAAAAAGAAAGAAGTTCTAGTTTATACCCAAGATGGAAAACTTTTCGTTGAAGGTCAAAAAGAAGATAAAGAGACAGAATCTAATTATGTTCATAAGGGATTAGCGCAAAGATCCTTTACCAGATCTTGGACGCTTTCTGATGATACGGAAGTTAGATCTGTTGATTTTGAGGACGGACTCTTATCAATTACTCTTGGGAGAGTTGTTCCAGATCATCATAAGAGGAAAGATTATCTCTAAATATATAAGTCCACCCAAATATCGTTGCTACAGGGAGGTTACTGGCAAAAACCAGTTGCACCTCCCATTTTTTTGTGCTATAGTACTAATAGGTATGGAGTAAAAATGACTGTTAAACTTTTATTACTTAAGTCTGGAGAAGATCTGATATCAGAAGTTCAAGAGATGGTTTTTGGTGGAGATGAGGAGAAGCGTGTAGTTGGATATTACCTTACTAGACCTTGTATAGTAAAAATGAGAACTCCTAATCTCCTTACAGAAGAAAATGAAAATCAAGGACTTCAGAAAATTGGATATCAAGTTACTTTACATCCTTGGATGCCTTTAACTTCTGATGATAAAATTCCAGTTCCTTCTGACTGGGTTGTTACAATGGTAAATCCAACTGAAAAATTAAAACAAATGTACATAGAGGATGTTATAAATCATGGAAAAAACAATCAAAGTAATAGCACTGTTGAACAATCTAATTCTAATCAGTCAGATTGAAGAAGTAGGTGCCGATATTGGAGAACCTGATTGTAAACTAGTTAAACCGTTTGTAGTCAGAAGTGATAAAACACTTGAACCATTTCTTTGTGGTTATACTAAACAAGATACATTTATGATAAGTTCTGATAAGATTATTACTCTTGCAGACCCAACACCTACACTTATTGAAAAATACGAGGATTTGATTAAGGAATGAATCTTAAATTTTATACAAATGTGCAAATGGTTGGGAATGATTTTCTTGTTCGTGGGTATGAAAACGGAAAGCATTTTACAACTCGTGAAAAATTCAATCCAACCTTTTTTATTCCTTCAAAAAAGAACACAAAATATAAAACTCTTGAGGGTGAGTATGTAGAATCTATCCAACCAGGAACTGTTAGGGATTGTCGTGAATTTATTAAAAGATATAGTGATGTGCAAAATTTTAAGATATACGGTAATGAAAGATTCATATATCAATATATTTCTGAAATTTATCCAGAAGACGAAATAAAGTTTGATATTAGTAAAATTAAATTAACTACTATCGACATTGAAGTTGCATCAGAAAATGGATTCCCAGATGTAGATAATGCTGACGAAGAAATTCTTCTTATTACCTTACAAGATTATAATACTAAACAAATTAGGACTTGGGGACTTGGACCCTTTGATTGTGAACAAGAAAATGTAATTTATAAATGTTTTTCTAATGAATATGATTTATTGACTTCTTTTATTAATTGGTGGATGGTCGAAGAAAATACACCAGAAGTTATTACTGGGTGGAATAGTCAACTATATGATATTCCTTATCTTATTAGACGTTTAGATCGTGTTCTGGGTGAAAAATTGATGAAGCGTATGTCGCCATGGGGTCTTGTGACTGAAAGTGAGACATATTATAAGGGTCGTAAAAATATTTCCTATGATATTGGAGGTATTTCACAACTTGATTATTTGAAACTTTATGTGTGGTCCCCTGCTACCTCTAATCAAGAATCGTATAGATTGGATCATATCGCTGAGGTTGAACTTAATCAAAAAAAGTTAGATCACTCGGAGTTTGATACATTCAAAGATTTTTATACTAAAGGTTGGCAGAAATTTTGTGAATATAACATCAAAGACGTAGAACTTGTTGACCGTTTAGAAGACAAGATGAAACTAATTGAACTTGCAATTACTATGGCATATGATGCAAAAACAAATTATGCTGATGTATTTTCCCAAGTTAGGATGTGGGATACTATTATCTATAATTATCTTAAAAAACGGAACGTAGTAATACCACAGAAAGAAAAATCTTCAAAAAGTGATAAGTTTGCTGGTGCTTACGTAAAAGAACCTGTTCCGGGAATGTATGATTATGTTGTCAATTTTGACCTCAATTCTCTATATCCTCATTTGATTATGATGTTTAATGTTTCACCTGAGACATTATTAGAAAATCGTCATCCGAGCGTAACAGTAGATAAAATACTCAATAAACAACTCGATTTCACTGAGTATAGAGATTATTGCATATGCGCGAACGGATCAATGTATCGAAAAGATGTTCGTGGGTTTCTTCCGGAACTAATGGAGAAAATGTACAATGATCGTGTAATTTATAAAAAAAAGATGATCTCGGCAAAAAAAGAATATGAAAAAACTCCAACAAAACAATTAGAGAAAGAAATATCTAGATGCAATAACGTCCAGATGTCTAAAAAAATTGCTCTCAATTCTGCTTACGGTGCCTGTGGTAGCGAATATTTCAGGTATTATAAACTTGCAAATGCAGAAGCAATTACTCTTTCTGGTCAGGTTGCAATTCGTTGGATTGAAAATAAGATGAATGTATATCTGAATAATATTCTAAAAACACAGGATGTGGATTATGTTATTGCTTCTGATACTGACTCTATCTATCTCAATATGGGTCCTTTGGTTGAAACTGTATACAAAGGAAGAGAGAAAACTACTGAAGGCGTTGTTTCGTTCCTTGATAAGATCTGTGAGATGGAACTTGAAAAGTATATTGAAAGTTCTTACCAAGAATTGGCTGATTATGTAAATGCTTACGCCCAAAAGATGCAAATGAAACGTGAGAATATTGCTGATCGTGGGATATGGACAGCAAAGAAAAGATATATTCTCAATGTGTGGGATAGTGAAGGTGTTCGTTATAGGGAACCTAAATTAAAAATAACTGGAATTGAGGCAGTTAAATCCTCTACTCCTTCTCCCTGCCGCAAGATGATTAAGGATGCCCTCAAATTAATGATGAACGGTACAGAAGATGATGTGATTAAATTCATTGATAATGCTCGTTCCGAATTTAAAAATCTTCCTCCAGAACAGATTGCATTTCCAAGAACAGCATCTGATGTTCGCAAGTATCATTGCTCATCGAATATCTATGCTTTCAAGACCCCGATTGCTGTTCGTGGAGCATTACTATTCAATCATTACATCAAACAAAAAAATCTTACAAATAAATATTCTCTTATACAAAATGGAGAAAAAGTTAAATTTTGTTATCTTAAACTTCCGAATATTATTCACGAAAATGTGATTTCTTTTATTTCAGAGTTTCCTAAGGAATTGGGACTTGACAGATATATTGATTATGAACTACAATTTGAGAAGAGCTTTCTGGACCCACTTAAGTCTATTTTAGATTCGATTGGATGGAAAACAGAACATACAACAAACCTTGATTCATTTTTTACCTAATGAACTTGCCAATTAACGAAAAGGAACTTGATACGATTATTAGTGCTATGAGATTGGGTGGGGATGTTTCCCTGTATCAAAAACTTTGGCGATATAAGATGAATTATGAAAACAAACAAAAACAAAAGGAGGAATGAATTGTGGATTTTTTGAAGGATATTGTAAAGGAGATTGGGGGAGAATATACTCAACTTGCATCAGAGATTGATGAAACTGAAACTTATGTAGATACTGGCAGTTATATTTTTAATGCTCTTGTATCCGGTTCTATATTTGGTGGGGTATCTGGTAATAAAATTACTGCTATCGCGGGTGAAACTTCTACAGGAAAAACTTTCTTCAGTCTCGCTGTTGTTAAGAACTTTCTTGATACTCATCCTGATGGGTACTGTCTGTATTTTGATACTGAATCCGCAATTACCAAATCACTATTGGAGTCTCGTGGGATTGATACAAATCGTTTGGTGGTTGTTAATGTAGTCACGGTTGAAGAGTTTCGTACCAAGACACTCAAGGCAGTTGATATTTACCTGAAGAAAAAAGAGGAAGAAAGAAAACCTTGTATCTTTGTATTGGACTCCTTGGGAATGCTTTCTACAAATAAAGAGATTAATGATGCTCTTGCCGAAAAGGATACTCGTGATATGACAAAGGCACAACTGATTAAAGGTGCCTTCCGTATGCTGACTCTCAAATTGGGGCAGGCAAAAATTCCTATGCTGGTGACAAATCACACCTATGATAGTATGTCTCTTTATGGTGGAAAACAAATGAGCGGGGGGTGCTTATCACCTGGAACTAAAATTTTTACTCGTGGTGGGTATAAAAATATCGAAGATATAACTGAAAATGATTTTGTATATACAAAAGAAGGTGAGTTTATGAAAGTTTTAGAAACTCACAATTTTAAGGATAAAGAACTTTTACAGATAGAATTTGATGATGGATATAAAGTTACCTGTACGCCAGAACATAAATTTTTTATTGATGGTATGTGGATTGAGGCAAAAGATTTAGTTGTTGATAATGAAGTTTGTTGTATTTGACTTATAATCGGTATCGGTGTAAAATACGAATATTATAAATAGTATTAGGTTCGTATTTTATGTTGTGTTTAATTGTAACAAATACACTAAAACTTATATGAATCTTGTAAATACAAGAAAACAAATGAATAGGAGTAAAGGAGATGGTGGAATATATGACTCTCACCATATAGTTCCAAAATGTATGGGTGGTAGTAATAACCCATCTAATAAAGTCTTATTAACCCCCAGAGAACATTTTATAGCGCATCTGTTACTTTCTAAATCTGTAGAGTCTCAATATGTGAAAAAAATGTATTGCGCTTTAGTTAGATTTATGGGAAAAAACTCTGGTAGAAGTTGTATCAAAATAAACTCAAAAATATATCAATCTATTATAGAAAATAATAGACTTCATAGTATGGGAAAAAATAATTCATTTTATGGAAAAACTCATACTGAAGAAACTAGAAAATTAATTAGTATAAAAAATAAGGAATATAACTTATTAAATAATAATTCATTTTACGGAAAAAAACACACAGAAGAAACTAAAAAAATACTATCAATAAAGAAAAGTAATCCCATAAAAGTTTATTTCGATGATGGTACATTTATTATTTTTAGTCAGTATAAGTATTTGGGAATATATTTGGGGAAATCCGGACATCTTGGGTGTAAGTTAGTTAAATCTCAATTTCAGCATTTATTAAAAAACTACAATATTATAAGGATAGAAAGATTATGAAAACTAAAAAAATAAAATCCATCACAAGTGTTGGCGTTGGAGATGTTTATGATATCTCCGTGGAAAAATATGAAAATTATATTTTAGAAAATGGTGTAGTAACTCATAATAGTGGATTACAATATGCCGCTTCTACAATCATCTATCTTTCCAAATCAAAAGAAAAAGACGGAACAGAAATAATTGGAAATATTATTCGAGCGAAGACTCAAAAGTCCCGTTTAAGTAAAGAAAATCAAGAAGTTCAAATTCGGTTGTTCTATGATGAACGAGGTCTTGATAGGTATTATGGTCTTCTAGAACTTGGGGAGATTGGTGAAATGTGGAAGAATGTTGCTGGAAGATACGAGATTGATGGTAAGAAACTTTATGCCAAAGAAATCCTAAAAAATACCGAAAAATACTTCCCACCAGAAGTAATGGAAAAACTTGATGTAATCGCCAAGAGTCAATTCAGTTATGGATAAAGTTGAATTTCTTATTCTTAGAAATCTATTATATAATGAAGAATATATTAGAAAAATTATACCATTCCTAAAATCCGAATATTTCGAAGACCCAAATCAAAAAATTGTATTTGAAGTAATACTTTCATTTGTTCAGGAATATAATCAACCAGCAACAAAAGAGGTTCTTTGTATTGAAATAGAAAAGCGTAAGGATATTAATGATACCTCTTTTAAAGAAATTATTCAACTGGTTTCTTGTTTAGATGATGTCCCGGTTGAATTTGATTGGTTGGTGAATACCACTGAAAAATGGTGTCGCGACCGTGCCATTTATCTGGCTTTAATGGAATCGATTCATATTGCCGATGGTGGGGATGAAAAAAAGAATCGTGATAGTATTCCTTCTATTCTTTCTGACGCCCTTGCAGTAAGTTTTGATAATCACATTGGACATGATTATCTCCAGGATTATGAAGAACGTTATGAGTATTATCATAAGAAAGAAAATCGTCTTGAATTTGATTTAGATTTCTTCAATAAAATTACAAATGGTGGTGTACCTAGTAAGACACTCAATATTTTTCTTGCTGGAACAAATGTTGGCAAAACTCTGGCGATGTGTCATCTGGCTTCTTCATTCTTACTACAATCAAAAAATGTTTTATACATTACTATGGAAATGGCAGAAGAAGAAATTGCCAAAAGAATGGATGCTAATATGTTGAATGTTGCCATTAATCAATTAGAAGATTTACCAAAATCTATGTTCACTAATAAGGCATCTAAACTCGCAGAAAAAACAAAAGGAACTTTAATTATCAAGGAGTATCCAACTGCATCGGCACACTCCGGGCACTTTAAGGCACTTCTAAATGAGCTCGCTCTCAAGAAATCATTTAGACCTGATGTTATTTTTATTGATTATATTAATATCTGTGCGTCATCTAGATTTCGTGCCGGAAGTAATATCAATTCTTATAGCATAATTAAATCAATTGCCGAAGAACTTCGTGGTCTCGCTGTGGAGCACGATGTTCCAATTTTCAGCGCCACACAGACGACCCGTAGCGGTTTTAGTTCTTCTGACGTTGAAATCACGGATACTTCAGAATCTTTTGGACTTCCTGCGACTGCCGACTTTCTTGTTGCCCTCATCAGCACCGAAGAATTAGAAGGACTTGGACAGATTTTAGTTAAGCAATTGAAAAATCGATATGGGGATAAATCGATTTACAAACGTTTTGTAGTTGGTATTGATCGTGCAAAAATGAGATTGTATGACTGTGAACAATCCGCACAAAATGATATACTTGACTCTGGTAAAGAAGAAGAGTATAATGATGATGAAAGAAAACCTAAAAAATCATTTGAGGGATTTAAATTCTAATATGACCCAAGTTATTGATACAATTAAATATATTGAGTTTGTAAGACAAACTACAAGTCCTGCAAGTAGTGATTTTACAGCACTTCTTGCACGTATGACTGAACTTGAAGTAAATAATGATACTGATGTTCCTCGCCTTATTACTGCTGCTCTTGGTATGAGTGCTGAAGCAGGTGAGTTTACTGAAGTTGTAAAAAAAATTTTATTGCAAGGTAAACCCTACGATTTGCAAAATCAATTTCATTTAAAGCGTGAACTAGGAGATATTTGTTGGTATCTTGCTCAAGCTTGTATGGCTCTTGATACTACATTTGAAGAAGTTCTGCAAATGAACTATGAGAAATTGAGTGCGCGGTATCCGGAGGGTGAATTTGATGTTTATAAATCCGAAAATCGTGTGGAGGGAGATCTATGACTGAAACACAAATTAACAATCTCCGTCTTCTCATTCGAAATGAGATTGACTATGCTCTTATTCCTAAAGATGATACTACCGAATATATTCATTCGCCTAAAAATTGTCTAGAGCAAAATTGGAAAGAATTTATTGAGAGGTTTGTAGAATAACTAAAGAACTCAAAAATCTCCTTCGGGGGATTTTTTTTTATAAATAACTAGAAAGTATTGTTAAAAATGGACCCTAAAGAACTGCGCGGTTTATACGAAGCATATAATGAAGTTTATGCTGCTCAAGAAAATATTGAAGAAGCATCATACTCCGCAAAGGCAGCAAGAGCAGGTAAGGACATCGGTAAGCCTGGTAAGCAATTTGCAAAGATTGCAAAGGAAGCAGGTAAGCGTTATGGTTCTGAAGAGCGCGGTAAGAAAGTTGCTGGTGCAGTATTAGCAAAACTTCGTGCTGAAGATGTTGAGATTGATGAAGCAGTAAAAGGTGAAACATCAGAAAGAAGAAAGGACCTTGCTGCTGAAAGGAGAGAAGGACATAGACCTCTTTCCAAAAAAGAAGGTGAGGGATATGCTTCATATAAACTTTCTCAAATGTCGTATGCAAAACGTAAGAGAATGGGTGAAGAAGTAGAAGAAGTCGGTGAAGAAATGAAACCTCTTCCTAAAAACAAGATGTTTCGTAAGGCAGGAAATCTTGGTAGGGATATTGTTTCTCCCGCAACCGGAGACGAAGATCGTCAGAAGAAATATAGTCGTCAGAAGAAAATCATAAGACAACTTAACAAAGCAAATGAGCAACTTGAGGAGTCTGGATTATCCCAAGACACCATCAGAAGTGCTGCAAAAGAAAGGCAAAAAAGAGTAGATGCTGCTTATGCGAAAGATACTCCTCAAGGAGATGTAGAAGGCAATACAGGTATGAAGAAGTTGGCTAGATCTAAAAGGCAACTCAATATAAACAAACCTAGAGAGGTCAGGATGAGAGCAAATGAAGAATTTGATATCTTTGACGCAATCCTAGAGCACCTGATTGCTGAAGGTTATGCCGATACTAATGAGAGTGCATTAGTGATTATGGCAAATATGAGTGAAGAGTGGAGACAGAGTATTGTTGAGGTAAAAATGGATCCAAGAGGTCGTCCTGCTTCTGGTTCTATGAATGTTTATAAGCAATCTAAACCAAATAATGATCCTTCATTTCAAGCAGCATTAAAATCTGTTAGAGATGCGGATGCAAAGAAAACCCCAGAGCAAAGAAAAGCAGAACTTGATGCTTATAAAGAGAGGCAGATGAATAGATAAAACGCGAAAGTTTCTTTGACCCTCTCAATTTTTAGTTGGGAGGTTTTTTAATGGTTATTTAATAAATACTTAAAAGAGTATCAATCAATAACAGATGGCTACCAGTGCTACGGAAACTGCTAAACAAGAAAATGGTTCAAGAGTTTTTTTTGAATATGTAATTGAAACTGGGAAAGAACCATCGGACGCAGTAATGTTAAAAGTCTATGGTGGATATAATGCAGAATGGAAAGAAACTTATAAAAAACAATCGGAAGCACTGAAAAAATTTCTTGGTTCAAATAAAGGATATGAGTATTCTAGAGATTCTGGAATAATGCCTTATATTGAAGGTATTGCTAAAAAGGAATGTGGAGTTTCTGTTAAAGATAGATGGAATCCTATGGATATTGTTATGGTTAAAAAAAATATGAAGAATACGGTTGAGGGAACAATAAAAGAACTTACTAATATTGATGGAATAAGTCAGCAGGCAAATCTCTCTCTTTTGAATACTTATATGAAAGAAGCGTTACAAGATAAAATATTAATTGGCGTTTCTTTAAAGGCAATATCAAAGAACAAGAAAGTTGCAAGTGCAGAATTATCAAATATGGGTGGAGATAAAACTGCGAGAGTTAATATAGATCTTATTCCTGGTTCCCTAAAATGCACTCTTACTTTAGGAAAAAAAGCAAATTTTTTATTTGATACTGGAGAACTTGGATTTGATTTAAAAACAGAATCTGGGGGCCAAATACACGGGCAATCTAGAAATTTTCAATATTCTCAAGCAAGGAACGTAGTTCAAACTGATCTAACGCCAAAGGGGAAAGATGCTGGTGCAAAACTTGGAAAGGTTTCTAGCGTTGCGATGGATAAGTTTTTTTCAGATCTTGGAATGACTAGACCATCATCAGCAACTAAACATCCACATATTCCTGCTGTAGGAAATTGGAAGGATGTTGATAAAAAATATTGGATAGGATTGTATGATAAATTGAAAAATAATTCTATGGTAGATTTTGGTGAAGTTGCGGTATATCAAGATGGTAAAAAAATTGGAGATACTTTTGAAGAGGTTTTGGAAAATGCAATCATATATGAAACGAACATAAGTGACAGAAGTTCTGCTGGAAGATTCTCTTCAAAACTTATTGCTATGGAATGGACCAATACTTGGGTACAAATTTCTAATAGAGGTGAAATGAAGAACTGGTGTAGAGTTTTGTATTATGGAGCAAAGAAAGAGTTTGGATCTGCAAATGGACCATTTTTAAAGATATATTAAACAAATAAATAAAGGTATAATAACAAACAATATGAAAAGTTTCTTTAAATTTTTAACAGAAGCAAAAGAGTCGCAAGCAGCAATGCAAGCGAAAAAACTTGGATATACTGGAGACGGCCATGGTGGTTGGTTAGATCGATCTGGTAAGGTTGTTGCAAGAACTGAAAAAGGAAAACTTAAGTATATTGATGGTCGTCAGGCAAAAGGGCCAGAAGAACCTGCAGGAAAGGTGAGAGGACCGGCGCCCTCTTCGACCGATCAACCCACAACTCAACAAGCACCCGCCCCTCAAGCACCACAAGCACCTGCAGCAGCACCGGAGGACCAAGAAGCAGAGCAAGAACTTCCACCACTGACTGTCGTATTTGGCCGCTTCAATCCACCAACAGTAGGGCACGAAAAACTTCTGAAGTCTGCAAAGAGAATTTCTGCTGGTGGTGATGTTAAAATCTACCCATCAAGATCTCAAGATCCAAAGAAAAATCCACTAGATCCTGATCTTAAAGTTTCGTATATGAAAAAGATGTTCCCTGAATTTGAGGAGAACATTATCAATGATTATAAGATGAAAACAATCTTTGATGTTCTTGTAACTGCAAACGAGGAAGGATACTCAAGTGTGAATATTGTTGTTGGTTCAGATCGTCAAGCAGAGTTTGAGAACCTTGCACAGAAATATAATGGAGATCTTTACAACTTTGATTTAATTCGTGTTGTTTCTGCTGGTGTTCGTGATGCTGATGCAGAAGGTGTAAGTGGAATGTCTGCATCCAAGATGAGAAAAGCAGTAATGGACGATGACTTTGCATCATTCCGCAGAGGAACACCAAAGTCATTAGATGATGCAGAAACTCAAGCACTATTTAATTCAGTTCGTCAAGGAATGGGGGCCAAGAAATCTAAAGTTAAGAAAGAAAGTTATGATCTTTGGGATATTGCTCCAAAGTATGATATGGAAAATCTTCGTGAGAATTATGTAAGAGGTAAGATTTTTAGAATGGGCGATAATGTTCAAAACTTAAATACTGGACTGATTGGTGAAGTAGTGCGTAGAGGAACTAATTATCTTATTTGCGTAACAGAAGAAGGTTATATGTTTAAGTCCTGGATTAAAGATTTGATGGAATACACTGAAGTGAAAATGGATAGTCCTATGAGAGATAAGGTACATCCCAATACTCTTGTGGGAACTTTAGGTGCATTTAAGCATTATGCAAGTATGACGCCAGGGGCAGTTGGAACAGGAAAAGAAAATCTTCAAAAAGGTGGAAAAACTTACGGAACAGATTTTATAAATAGGTATAGAAAAATAAAACAAAGCACTTATTAAGATGTCTAAAAATATTGTAAATGATATTTCTTCCATTTATTATGAGCAGATTTTTGAGTCTGCAGTTCCTGGCAAACCTGCAGAAAGACTTGGTGCTGTGACTGCAATCTCAAAAGAAGAGCAAGAAGCAGCAAGAGAAAGAACACTTGCAAAAGCAAAGGCAATGAGAGAAAGGAAAAATATTAAGAATGAAGAATATGTAGATGAAGCACTTCGTTCGCGTGAAGAAAGGATGGCGAGAATGGTTACTCCCGCAAAGAAAAAAGAACAAGAAAGGACAAGAAAAGGGAGAGCAATACTTGCTGATATTCAGGCAACCGAAAAAGCACTAAAAGAACCTAAAAATTCTACTCCACAACAACCCACTTATGATACTCCTGCAGCAGAAGTTCGTAAGTTAAAACCCGGACAAAAGAAAGATACGCTTGCATTAAAAGTAAAGAAAGCAATGAGTGAAGCAAAGAAAGTTAAGAAATGGTGGGATGATGATGGGGATGGTATTGGTTACGAAGAGGGTGAAGTTTCTGGTAAGTTTAAGAAAAAGAAAAAAGAAGTCAAAGAAGGTTTCTCAAATTGGAGACAAGATCTTTCGGAAATTATGGATGTAATCAGTAAAAACGAAGATAAAAAAAAAATCTCTGAAAAGTCAGTAAAAAATAAAATTATTATTAATCCAAATATTGCTGAAGTAGTAGAAGAACTTGGTGGATCTCTTCTTGAAATGGTAGAGATTGATGAAGTTGATTATATTGTTGAAAGTGTTTATGATGAACTTCTGAATGAAGGTTATGGAGAAGATGATATTGAGGAAGCGATTGAGTATGCCCTAGTTGAAGCAAAAGTAACTTTTGGACACGATACTTCTTCTGGTGGTGGTTCTGAAAAGAAAAAAGAAGGTCTCTTGAGTATTGCAAGAAAAAAACTTTCTGGTGTTAAAAAGGCAGCAAAACAGGCAGTAGCAACTGGGGCAAGAAAGGTTGCGAAAAGTGCATTAGGTGTTGCTCGTAAAATTGAGGGTGGTGATAAAACTCCAAGTGTCTCACCTACCGGAACAAGAAAATCATCAACATATCGTGGTGCCGGTGTAGGTCAGAAGGAAAAGGTAAGTAGTGGTTCTTATAAAGGACCAGAAAAGAAAACTGCAGAAAAACCCGCCGACCCTTGGGAAGGTAGTGAAACTGCTCCACCAAAAGTAAAGGTTGCGCCAAAGGCAAAACCAAAAGCAACAACTCCAGCAAAACCAAAAGCAGCAGTAAAAACAAAAACGACAAGAGTAAAGAAAACTAGCAAACTTGACGATTTACTTTCATCTATTCGTAGTGAAGCGAAAGAAACAACTGCGATTGGGATGAGACTTATTGATCCTTATGAAAAAGCACCATATTCTGATGTAGCAAAGGATTCCGTTATAATTAAAAAGGAAGAAGTTGAACTCGATGAAAAAACTTTAACACCTGCTGAATTAAAGAAGAGAGAAGAAATTGCACAAAAAATGAATCTTAAGGATTTTGAAAAAAGATATCCTGGTCGTGGAATGGAAGTTAAAATGGCAACGGCTACTAAAATAGCTAAAAAGATAGCAGAACAAGCACTGGAAATGCAATCAAAAACTCAACAAGAACCAGATCAAGACCAACAGAAAAAAAAGTCTCAACAACAGGATAGGATGAAACAGCAGGAAATTCAAATTATGCAAAGAAAACTTCAAGCAATGAGATCAGCACCTAAAGGAACTGATCCTTCTATTACTGCTGGATATGAACCAGAAGGTGAATTAGTGGATGAGAGGACCAGATATGCTAAAGAAACTGGAAAGAAATTTACAACTGGTCGTTCATCTGTAGAGGGAGGAAATAACCAAATTAAAAAAAGGGTAGAAAAAGAACCGTGGCTAAAATATGGTGGTTCCAGAGAAAAATCTAAAGATCGTATTGGAAAAGTTATACCCGTTGCTGCCGGAGAACCTGGTTCTGGAAGACAATCCCCAAAGCATATAGTGGGTATTCGTCGTGCTGCTAGAGAAAAAGCAGTAAACTTTAAGATGGATACTAAAGGAACCTAGTTCCTAAATAAGATAGGATACATTTACACCGAGGTACATTATGTCTTTAGCCGTAATCTGGGCTTGGGTGCTCGCAAATGAAGCTGCACTCGCAACCATTCTTCTTATTCTTTCTGAGCTTCTTGGAGCAGTTCCCGCAGTTAAATCTAACGGTCTTGTCTCTTTCGTTATTATTCAAACTCAAAAACTTCTAAAAGATAAGGGTGCCAAAGATCCAACTCCCTGATATTAATACATAATTTTACTTTAGAGACCCAAATACTGGGTCTCTATTTTTTATAAATACTTTTACGAATAAACTAATTACGGAAGAAAAAAATGGCACTCTGGGGAACTGCAGACGATCTATTCTCACCAGGAACGGTGAGTGTTGATTACATTGCAAAAACTATTACTGGCAGTGGAACTTCTTTTACTGCAGCAGGCATTGATGAGGGAACTGTAATTTCAATAGGTACTGGTTCAACTTTTGGATCTGCAGTTATTTCTGGAGTTACTTCCGATGAATTAATTTCCATTGCAACAACTCAATATTTGAGTGGTGCTGTTATTTCGGGAGTTTCTTACGCATTATCACAAAGACCAATTTATACTTTGGAAGATTCAAATTATGGAAATGGTGGAGCAGGTGCCGGAGCAACAATCGCATTAATCTATGGTGTTGATATTTACGAAACTGGCGCAACAGCAACAACAAATTATGCAGTCACTCATGCTGGTTGGGTAGGTATTAAAACTTATATTGGTTCTGAAGGTGAGATGAGAGTTAAGACAGAAACACTTGTTGCAATGTCCGAAATTACTAGTGGATCTAATGCAACATTTGGAACTCCGGGTGATGCTACTGATGATGTAGTTTTCCCTGATGCAATTATTACAATTACATCTCAACCTTCTTCTATTGGTGTAGGAACTACGGCAACTGCAACATTTAGTGTAACTGCTTCCGTAGCACCTTCTTATGCATCTCCGTCTTATCAGTGGCAGCAAGATCCTAATACTGGAACATTTGCTAACCTTTCGGGACAAACAGCAACTAGCGTAAACATTACAAACACTAATGCAAGTAAGAACAATTATAAGTATCGTGTCGTAATTACTTCCGGAGACGTTTCGGTAACTTCTGGAATTGCAACAATGACCGTTTCATGATAAATTATGATTTTTAATGAACTGAATGAGGATAATTTCCTCTTATTTGCTATAAAAAATTATGAAAATCCTCAATCTGTCACTAAAGAAGATTTTGAAAAGGATTTAAATCATTTTAAGTATATTAAACGATTGTTGAAAAGATATAGGAAATCTGGGGACCTTAAAACTCACTTAATTTTAAATCATTTTATTATTCTTTACAATATTTTTGGTGAAGCAACAACCCCCATGCTCTTTTTTAAAATAGAAAATGATATGTGGTCTGCTGTTAAATCATTTATTATATTTCTTAATAGATTACCAGAATATCCAAAATCTAGTATTCATGACATCCAAGTTGATTTGATTTGTCTAAAGGAACTTTACAAAATCTACAATGGAAAAGAAGAAGATTGATAAAATTATTGAGGCATTTCGCCACTATAGAAATCTAAAAGAAGAGGGAATGATTGTCGGTAGTGGGGGATTTACTAGTGCTGCTGATCCTAAAGGACCTGTTGCAGGATTTGATCCTTTAATGGGAAAAAAAAAGAAAAATGGAACGGTAGATTTTAGGAGAATTTTGCCACCATATAAAAAGTGGGTAAAATCAATAGACAAATAAATATTTTTAATACTACTTGAAGTATTCGTTTTGTAGTTAAGAGCAGTATCTTCAAGAACTAAAAGTAAAATGTTTAATCAACGAAACGCCGCCTCCGATACAAAAATTGCTGTTTTAGAAGAAAGGATTTCCTCTTACGAACTTATGATGAAAAAAATAGACGAAGCAATTCAAATCATGGGTAAAACTGGTCAAAACATCAGTAAAATGCTCGCTGTCCATGAAGAAAAAATAGACCAATGTGGAAAAACTGATAATATGATTTCTAATATGATACACGAATTAAAGGATGAAAACCGAGAACAACACGAATTAGTGGCAGATAAAATTAAATCTTTAGAGATTAAAGTAGAAGAAATTGTAAAGTTTCGTTGGATAATAGTTGGATCTATAATTATTCTTTCTTTTGTACTTTCCCAATCGACAACAGTAGTTGATATATTGACTCCAAATTCTCCACAAGGACAGATAGAAAAAAAATAAATATTTAAGTACTCGAAACCAAATGTAGTGAAAACTAAAAGGCAAATTACTACATATTCGCTACAAAAAATAACAAATTCTGTCATTAAATGGACGGCAATACTTACATCTCTCTGTATTGACAAAGGGAGATAATCTGCTAGAATAATAAAACCAATTAATGTGTGTTTATGGACTTTGTTGATGTTAAGTACATCAATTTAATATCTTCAAGACTTCAAAAGTTTAAGAAGGTAAAGAATAATCTTTATAATTTTCGTTGCCCTATTTGTGGCGACTCTCAAAAAAATAAAAATAAGGCGAGAGGATATTTATATCAAGTTAAAAATAATACAAATTTTAAGTGTCATAACTGTGGAACAAATATTTCTTTCAATAATTTTCTTAAGCAAATAGATACTACGAGTTATAAACAATATATTTTTGAAAAGTTTAAAGAAGGAAATACTGGAAGAAATTTTATAGCAAAAGAACCTGAATTTAATTTCCAATCTCCAAAGTTCACAAAAAAATTAGATTTACCAAAGGCATCAGAAGTTCCTATCAGTAAAGAATATCTTGAGAAGAGAAAATTAAAACCAGAAAAGTTTTATTTTGCCGAAAGATTTAAGTATTGGGTGAATCAACAAAAACATACATTTAAGAATATTGATAAAGATGAATCTCGTATCATTATACCCATGTATGATGTTGATAATAATTTGATTGGATTTCAGGGAAGAGCAATAGAATCTTCTACCAATAAATATATCACCGTAATGCTTAATGATGATGCTCCAAAGATTTATGGACTTGAAAAAATTGATTCCAAAAAACCGATTTACATCGTTGAAGGACCATTCGACTCCACATTTATTAAAAACTCTGTTGCTATGTGCGGGTCCGATATTGATATTAGGTCGTTTGGTTGGAGCGATTATATTTGGGTTTTTGATAATGAACCACGCAACAGAGAAATCGTCAATCGAATATCAAAAACAATCAATAGAGGAGAAAAGGTAATTATTTGGCCTCAAAATATAAAACATAAGGATATTAATGATATGATTTTATCTGGACTTAACGTTCAAGATGTGATAGAATCAAATACATACGAAGGTTTAACCGCAACAGTAAAGTTTAACGAGTGGAAAAAAGTATGAGTAACGGAACAAAAGTTATTAAAAGAAATGGGTCATTAGAAAGTTTAGATCTTAATAAACTTCATCTTATGGTTGAGGAGGCATGTAAAGACCTTGCCGGAGTTTCTGCAAGTCAAGTTGAGATGCAGTCAGGTATTCAGTTCTATGATGGTATTACGACAGCGGAGGTTCAGGAGATCCTAATTCGCTCTGCAAGCGACCTTATTGACCTAGACCACCCTAACTATCAGTTTGTTGCCGCTCGCCTGCTTCTGTTCGCTCTCCGCAAGCAGTTGTTTGGTCGTATGCACGAATGTCCTACAATATTTCAGCACATTCAAAAATGTGTTAAATGTGGGGTGTATGATGAAGAGATTCTAAAACTTTATACTGAAGAAGAAATTGAAAAAGTAGATTCTTTTATTAATCATGATAGGGATTATCTTTTTACTTATGCCGGTCTTCGTCAGGTAGTTGATAAGTATTTGGTTCAGGACCGTAGTGGTGGTGGAGTATATGAAACACCGCAGTTCATGTATATGATGATTGCTCTGACAATCTTTTCAGAGTATCCAAAAGAAACTCGCCTTTCTTATGTAAAGAGGTACTATGACGCAATCTCAAAGCACAAAATCAACATCCCAACACCGATCATGGCAGGGGTCCGGACACCACTTCGTCAATTTGCATCTTGTGTTTTGGTTGATGTTGATGACACCCTCGATAGCATCTTTAGTAGCGATATGGCTATTGGCAGGTATGTCTCACAAAGGGCTGGTATTGGCATTAACGCAGGCAGAATACGTGGTATCAACAGTAAAATTAGAGGTGGAGAAGTTCAGCACACTGGCGTTGTTCCTTTCCTTAAAAAGTTTGAATCAACTGTACGATGCTGTACGCAAAACGGCATAAGAGGTGGTTCTGCAACTTGCTTTTTTCCTATCTGGCATCAAGAAATAGAAGACATTCTTGTTCTTAAAAATAATAAAGGAACCGAAGATAACCGAGTTCGTAAATTGGATTATGGAATACAATTATCTAAAATATTTTATGAAAGATTCATTCAAGATGGGGAAATCACATTATTCTCTCCCCATGATGTACCTGGACTTTATGATTCTTTTGGAACAGACAAATTTGACGATCTGTACGTCCAGTACGAGAACGATTCTTCCATTCAAAAGAAAGCTATTAAGGCACAAGAACTTATTCTTAAACTTCTTAAAGAAAGAGCTGAAACAGGTCGTATCTATATTATGAATATAGATCATGCCAATTCTCATGGTTCATTTAAAGACCAAATTGTAATGTCAAACCTCTGCGTCGAAATTTCTTTGCCGACGACACCAATTCAACATATTGATGATGACGGTCCTCAAGAAATAGCAACTTGTATTCTTTCTGCAATTAATATTGGTAAGGTAAAATCTGACGAAGAACTTGAGGAACTTTGTAATCTTTCGGTCCGTGCATTAGAAGAATTAATTGACTATCAGCAATATCCGGTGAAAGCGGCAGAGAACTTTACAAAGCGCCGTAGAGCACTCGGTATTGGATACATCGGTCTGGCACACTATCTTGCTAAACTTGGGTTCAACTACGACTCACAGGAGGCATGGGATGCCGTTCATGGACTTTCTGAATCTTTCCAGTATTATCTTCTAAAGACATCAAATCAACTCGCTAAAGAAAAGGGGCATTGTGAATACTTTGGTCGCACCAAATATTCAGATGGTATTTTACCGATTGATACATATAAAAAAGATGTAGATCAAATCTCTTCTACACCATTACAGCATGATTGGGAATCACTTAGGGCATCTATATTAAAAGATGGATTAAGACACTCAACTTTGTCCGCCCAAATGCCTTCAGAAAGTAGTTCAGTTACTTCAAATGCAACTAATGGAATTGAACCACCTCGTGGATACTTATCGATTAAAAAATCAAAGAAGGGCCCTCTTAAACAGATTGTCCCCCAGTATCAATCTCTTAAGAACAATTATACGCTTCTTTGGGATATGCCTGGCAATCGTGGGTATATTAATATTGTTGCAGTTATGCAAAAGTTCTTCGATCAAGCGATTTCTGGAAACTGGTCCTATAATCCGCAAAATTATCCCGATAATGAAGTTCCTGTTAGCGTAATGGCACGAGATATGCTTTATTCCTATTCTGTAGGACACAAGACTGCATATTATCAAAATACTTATGATATTAAGACCGATGAAGAAGAGGAAACTAAACCAGATCTTCAAATGCTTCTGGATGATATTATGAAAACCGATGAGGAAAGTTGCGAAAGTTGTAGTATTTAAGTTTATTAAATATAAGAGTGTTGAGTAGATTATCAGAGAAAAAATTATGACTTTTAGTTTCAAAACAGGTTTAGAGGAAAAAAAGATGATTCAGTCAATGACTGTTTTCAATTCTCAAGAAGTAGATACCAAAAAGCAACCCATGTTTTTTGGTCAACCTCTGGGAATACAAAGATATGATTCCTATAAGTATCCAGTATTTGATAAACTAACTCAACAGCAGTTAAGTTATTTCTGGAGACCCGAAGAAATCTCTCTACAAAAAGATAGAGGAGATTATCAAACTCTTCGCCCAGAACAAAAGCATATTTTTACTTCCAATCTAAAGTATCAGATTATGCTTGATTCGGTTCAGGGAAGAGGTCCCGGTATGGCATTTGCTCCATACTGCTCTCTTCCTGAACTTGAGGCATGTATGAAAGTTTGGGAGTTTATGGAAATGATTCATTCTCGTTCATACACATATATTATCAAAAATGTTTATTCAGATCCCTCTGAAGTATTTGATACTATTCTTCGTGATGATCGCATTCTGGAAAGAGCAGTAAGTGTAACTGAAGCGTATAATGACTTTATTAATGGTGCTCAATATTATGGAACATCTGAACTTTGGAAACACGCTCAAGAACAAGTTCCTTACGCACAGGTAGAAAGATATGAACTCAAAAGAAAACTCTACAGAGCAGTTGCAAATGTTAATATTCTTGAAGGTATTCGCTTCTACGTTAGTTTTGCTTGCAGTTTCGCCTTTGGTGAACTCAAACTTATGGAAGGAAGTGCAAAAATCATCTCATTAATCGCCAGGGATGAGAATCAACATTTAGTCATTACTCAAAACATTCTTAACAAATGGAAGGAAGGTGATGATCCTGATATGCAGAAGATCGCTAAAGAAGAAGAACAATGGACTTATAAGACCTTTGAGAATGCTGTAAATCAGGAGAAGCACTGGGCTGAATATTTGTTTAAGGACGGAAGTATGATTGGATTGAATGATAAACTACTTCAGCAATACGTAGAATGGACCGCTAATCGTAGAATGAAATCAATAGGTCTTCGTCCGATTTACGATATTCCTGCGAAGAATAATCCACTTCCCTGGACCTCACACTGGTTGAACTCTAAAGAAGTACAAATAGCTCCACAAGAATCGGAAATTACTAGTTATTTGGTTGGTGGTATTAAATCTGATGTAAAACCTGATAGTTTTTCGGGATTTAAATTGTGAATCCCAAAATCATTCTACAAGATTCAAATTATGATGAATGGTGCGAAGAAGAAATATTGAATGCCTATAAAGATGCTGCCGAATATGATGATTTTCTTTTTGGAGATCACGACTATTCTTATATTTGGTTGAATGGTAAAAGCATAATCCCTAGTAAACTGGGATAATAAGTTTAATTACTATTTTTTAATTATATAAAGAGTGTTCTACTAGATTATAAATTCTTTCTACTTCACTACTAAAAAATTTACCTTCTATATTTGTATTGTAATAATTGTTATTAAAAATTACGTCCCGTTTAAACTGCTCCATAGTTTCATAAAAACTCATAGATTTTTTATGAGGACATAAATGCAAGATTTCTCTTGAAAACTTATCTTCGCCTAGTATTTTAACATCTTTAACAAGTTCATCACATGATCCAAAGTATTTTACCCAATCACCTTCTTTTTTTCTTCTTCTTCCAGTTTTTTTATCTTTTTGTCTGGTCCAAAAATTCTTTTTTCCGATATATTTTTTATCGTTTGTCAAATTAATAATAAGATAAACAAACCCCTCCATATCCTTTGGAGTTTCCGTAAAATCTTTTTGATTATATTTCCAAGTCATTTCATTAATAATTCTGATATGACTATGTATGCCTTGATATATATGGTATTATGGTTATACCGGTTAAAATTTTTATGGAACTCTTTAAGGCAATCAAAAAACTCATTACCTACTTGACAAAAGAAAAGAATGCAGTAAAATATGAGTATCCTTTAATTCCGGAAAGGATAGAAAATGAAACAATCCATGAGGAGATTATTGTGGGAACGCAGATTGAGAGTGAATCAGTAGTGCAAGTTCGAGACTGGGTAATTGGAAAAATCGAGTTACTTCATGATGCAGATCGCCATAGAAATGCAAAGGCACTTGCTGCTGAGTTTGATGAGTGGATTAATATACCGGAAGGAGTAGAAGAACTCGAATATCTTTGTTTGGAAGAAAAGGGGTGGACTGATGAAGAAGAGATGGACGTAAAAACTCCAACCTCTTGACAAAACCTAAATAATCGCATATAATGTCTCAAACCCACTTCTAAAAGTGGGTTTTTTCGTAATGAGTCTTTGACTTGAAAACTAGAGCCGTGGAAGGTGCCTCCCGAGAGGGTTGGTATACCCCCCTTTTATACGGATGCCGAATTCAATTAAACTAAATGCTTAAAAACCTAACAAATGTGACCGTAGCTCTTTTAGGTGCGGTTGCAACATCAGCGGCAACACTGCCAGCACCGAGTATGGCAACATCTTCAGTACAACCACCATTTGCGATTGTTCCAGAAGCGCCTACTCAAGAGACAGAGACCAAAGAGGTTGTTCCCGAGAAACCTAAAGTAAAACGATTAATTTGTAAAGGATGTAATCATAATGAATCACGAACTCTGGACTTTCTTCAGGATCGTGGAGTTACTGACAAAAATGCCCTAGCGACCATTATGGGTAATATTCGCCAAGAATCTACCTTCACACCTAACGTATGTGAGGGTGGTGCTAGAGTATCTTATCTTAATTGCGGTGGAGGGTATGGTTTAATCCAATGGACTAATGCTCCTCGTTTTTATGGATTAGGAAAACATGCTGCTCGTATTGGTGCCAATCCTTCCTCACTTGATACACAACTTGATTATATGTTGTATGAGGGTGATTGGAAGATGATTGAACCTTATATGAAAACACCTGGTAAGACCATTCATCAATATATGAAACTTGCTAGAAAGTGGATACGTTGGGGCGATCATGGAGCAAGAACTGACTATGCTTATGATTACTCAAAGAGACTGATTACTACTTCAGTTTGATAATAGATATAATTAAATAAATATTGAGGAGTTCTATACTCCTCTTTTTTATGTCAAAAAATCTTCCACAA
>Ga0180438_10002761_pt1 | contig 27780 bp, 21 predicted proteins | sample SS_ome_12_FD_132455 | JGI IMG/M metagenome (GOLD analysis project Ga0180438, IMG submission 132455) | Hypersaline lake sediment archaeal communities from the Salton Sea, California, USA - SS_3_D_2 metaG | ecosystem: Environmental > Aquatic > Non-marine Saline and Alkaline > Hypersaline >...
CCAGCATCTCGACCAGCGTGCCGCTGGTGAGAAAGCCTAGTCCCGCTTCTTCTGACGGGATCAGTTCGCCCGAGCCGTCGGCGGTGATGACCAGGTCGCCCCGGCGCACCGTCGACGTCTGTAACCGGGGCGCCTCGACGTTCTCGGCCGCCGGTGAGAGAAAATGATCGTAGGCAACATAGCCGCCCGCGGCTGCCAACAGCAATGCCGCGACCAGAATCAGCCAGATTCTGCGTTTCCTCATCGAATTTCCTCCACTACGATATGCACCTCCTCTTTTTCAGAGTCGGCAAGCGATATCAGCTCAACCTTTCCACAGTGGTATATTATACCACAAGAGTGTGGAAAACTGATGGAGAAATGTGGAGAACTCGCAGGATTGGCGGGGAAAGAGGTGGGCTTTTTGATCTCAGCCAAAGGCACGATACGTCTACGGATCTGTCCCGTCTCGGTGACTGGGGCAATCCCCGAGCCTGGATCCCATTCCCTTCAATTGGACTCTCGTTTGGCTTCGATCAGGGTCATGACTTCAGGTCGCTTCTTGTAGAACGCGTCTAGCGGATAACAACCCGACACCAACCCATGGCGTGGGGCAGTGGTGCAATCGCTGAAGGTGCGGCAGATACGCTTGCGTGCCAGTGGCCTGCCTGCCAGCACGTCGGCGACCATGTCTGGATAAGGCAAAGCCATGCGGCCCAATCCGACGAAATCTGTCTGACCGGTACGCACGACGTGTTGGGCCACATTGGGCAGCCACTCCTGCAAGTAGGAATAGGCCGAGCCGACAAGAGCCAGGTCAGGGCGGTGCTGCTTCAGACTGGCGGTCACGGCGATCTGCCGGGCCACTCCGGCCAGTGGATCTTCCGGTGGCTGGTAGCCATCGGAGGGCGCAAAGAGCGCCGGGCGCTGGATATGCGGGTTGTAGTAGGGACTCCCGGCCGAAATGCACACCAGCTCGATACCCAACGACGCCAACAGGTCGAGGAAGGCACACGGCTCAGTTAGATCAACCCCCAGACCCGGGCCATCGCCACCAAAGGCATAACGGTATCCATCGTCGCCAACGGGCACCGGCTCTCCACGGCCATCTGGCCCGGGACGGAAAGGGGCAAAGTCGAAAGCACTCACGCGTACGCCAATCTCCAGACCGGATACTTGCCGAATTCCTGCCACGATCTCACTCAAGAAACGCGTCCGGTTCTCAAGACTCCCGCCGTAGCGTCCCGGCCGATCCACTGCGCTGAGGAATTCGTGTCCCAGGTAGCCGTGGCAATGCTTGATGTCGACGAAGGCAAAACCGGCACGCTGGGCCAGGCGGGCCGCGTGCACAAAATCGTCCACCAGGCGAGCGATCTCGTCATCGCTCACCACCGGAGCGTCGGGTGGGATGCCGAATTTTCCGTCGAGTATTGGGTGATGATACAGTATCCTGGGCTCCAGGCGTGTCTTTTCATAGGGGCGAGCAAAGCGGCCCGAATGCGTCAGTTGAAGCCCTACCAACAGGTCATCGGTATGGCCAAAGCAGGCTTTGTGCGTGGTCACCAGAGTCTCTCGTAATGCCGCCAAGTCACCGAGGGTCTCCTCATTGATCATCAACTGGTTGGGATTGGCGCGCCCATCTGGTCGCACGGCCACCGCTTCCCCGCCCCAGATCAGCTTGGCACCACTCAGGCCAAAGCGCTGCCAGCGACGGATTGTCAGCTCGGTCGGGTGGCCGTCGGCGGTGCCATCCCAACCTTCCATGGGCAGGATGCAGAAGCGATTACCAACCGTGAATCCGTTCTTCAGACGATAGGGTTGCGCCAAGGGCGCTTCCGGCCCTGTCGCCACCTCGTCGTCAAAAGGCAGGTCCACTTCGATCTGAGCCAGGTAGTCACGGAAGGCATCGGCGGTTCTCAAGGATGCAATACGGCGATATCTCATTGTCCCCTTCTACTCAAAGATTTCTCCGTCCCGAAAGCGAGCCCAGTCTGTCTCGAACCAGGCGTCGGTTTCTGGAATCGGCCTTCGATCAACCCATTCATTCTCTATCTTGCCTTCGGCAGTCGTAACCGTCTCCAGTACCTTTTCCCTGAAGCTTTCATCCTCGGCAGCGATGCGCCATTCATTGGCCAACTTGTCGTGGACCTTGGCACCACCCTTGTCAAGTACGATGGCCGACCCTCTGCTCCCCACCCCGCTTTGTAGGGCGAAGGAGATGGCTTCCAGATACACCGCGTGGGCCAAGCAAAGCTGCCGGTTTCGCAGCGCCTCCGCCAGCTGCCGCGGGTTGGCATACGAGCAACCAGATTTTTCAAGCCGCTGGTATTGCTGCCAGGCTTCGGAGACGGCTTTTTGTGCCTCTGGCGCGGACCTGACGTGGGCGCCCGCCCTTGTCATCCGCACCTGAAACTCCTCGCGTTCTGCCTGCCACGACGGTTTTGCATCCGTGCACCGGGCGATCCAGGTCAGAACGTCGTTGGCCGCGGCAACAGCAGGGTGTGTCACTGCATCCTCAGACACGCTCCAGCCTGCGTACCGATTGGCGATATACGCTGCAGCGCGGAATCCGCCCACTTGCCCTGAATTCAGGGCTGACCCGCCAGGTCGGTAAAGGCCGTGAGAACCGTTAACCTCGCCGACCGGGAACAAGTGCTTGATAGTGGCAGACTCCCACCAATGATTTGCGGCCAATCCACCGTTGTTGTGCTGGGCGCACACGGCGATTTCGAGTGGCTCGGTGGCCATGTCAATATCGTGATCCCGGTAGAGGTCAATCGCACCGGGGTTCATTTTGCGCAGTCGCTCGATCGGCGTTTCGAGGACGGCTTTCGATCTCGTCAAATACTCAAGCGCTTCGGGGCTCAGGTCGTCAAAAGCAAATCCTGCCGGGTTGCGGCGGAAATCAAGGAACACCCGCCGCCCCTTGAGCACAGTTTCAATGTAGACGAGGATGTCGATGAGCGAAGATCCACCTATCACCTTGTGGGAATCAAAAGGCCACTGGTAGCCCTTGAGAAACACGTACGAGTTCATTTCGCCCAGGGATTCAAAGTAGTCACGCATAAACTCGCGCTCGTCGCTGAGGCCATCGGCTGCCGTGCTGATGAATCGAGGGATGACCTGCATGTAGGTCCCTGACACATTCCAGCGGAACTTGATGGATGCCAGGCCGTACTGTGACTCGGGCAGGCTCTGCGCCTTTGCGCCTACCATCAGCGCCAGGCCAATCGCGCCGGTGTGCACCTCCGGATAGACGCTCGTCTTGTACAACCCACCGGGACCACCTACCGCGAACACGATGTTCTCAGCGACATACACTTCCAGGCTTCCGTCTTCTTTGACGACAAGTGCACCGGCGGCCCGCTTCTCGTCGCCCTCCCCGACGGTCAACAACTGCACCACGTTCCTCTCCTCGCGCACCTCGATGCCCAGTTGCTGCACCTGGCGGATGAGCGCGCGACACATCTCACGAGAGGTGTATGGCCCAATGGACGTCGCTCTCTGTCTGGGGTCGTGATCGGTCTTGTAGCCCACAAACTGGCCATACTTGTCCGTCGGAAACGGCATGCCCAGGTTCACCAGGTTGATGAACGCCCGTGCCGATAGGCTCGCCTCCACCAGCGCCAGGTCACCGTGCATGCTGCCGCTCGCAAAATAGGCCTGCGCCATCGTCCTGGGAGAATCTGTGTCATCCCCACCCATCGAGAGCTTGTAATAGGTCTGTTTGTCACTCCCGGTGTTGATCGACGTGCCGCTGTGCAATCCCTCGGTCACGATCAACACGTCCGTGACCCCGTGGGCGCGCAACTGTGCTGCAGCGTTCAAACCCGCAGCACCGCTGCCGATCACCAGCGTGTGGACCCATGTCATGGGTAGCACAACAGGCGCATGTTCATTCCTGGGGACCATCAGAGTTTCATCACGCATGTCTTGTGCCCCTCATCAACAAGCGAACCGTAAAGCACGTCAAGACTCATCACGCTCTACAATCTGTCTATCGTCATCCCGCCATCTACCATAATCACCTGGCCGGTGGAATAGGTCAGGTCGCCGCGAATCAACATGGCAACCGCCTGACCGACGTCTTTGGGCAACCCCCAGCGGACCTGCACCATCAGACCCTCACGGATAAGCCCGTCGTACTTTTTCTGAACAGGCCTGGTCATGTCCGTCTTGATCACGCCGGGCCGGATTTCATACACCGGAATGTTATACTCACCCAATCGCGCCGCCCAGAGTCTGGTTGCCATGCTCACTCCAGCCTTTGAAATACAGTACTCGCCACGGCTGATCGAGGCAACCGTCGCTGAGATCGAGCTAATGTTGACGATGCAGCCTTCAAATTCACCCTCTGCCTGCTGCGCGATCATCCAGTTCGCCACGGCCTGGGTCAGGAAATACGGCCCTTGCAGATTGATCTGCATCACTCGCTCGAAACTCTCTTCGGTTGCCTCCAGAATATCGCTCCTCACTGTGGGCGCAACACCGGCATTGTTCACCAATACGTTCAGACGGCCAAAGTGCTGCCTGATCGCCGATAACATGCGACCTCGCGCCCCTACATCGGCCACATCGGCGCGACAATAGAGCACGTCGGCACCCAGTTCTCGTAATTCGTCAAGCGCACCCTTGACTATCTCCTCAGGGCGAACACCACATACCGCGATGTCACAGCTTTCAGAGGCCAGACATCTTGCAATGCCCAGCCCGATGCCCCGCCCCCCTCCGGTAACCAGCGCGACCTTTTTCACGTTTTCTCTGCCTCTCTGTCATCAGGGTTAACCCGAGCGCCAACGAAAGAAACGCCTGCTCCTTCCTCCCTCAGGCGAAAATAGGGGTAATAGGTCTCGTGCACGTGGAAATCATCGGCTACCAGTATGGCTGCGGTTCTTTCCTCTAATTCCTTGTGGCCCATTGAGAAAAATGCCTCCCAATCGACGCGAGAATAACGACTCACAGACCGATGTGCTCGAACATGTCTTCGAGGAAAGCCTTAGACCGGCGGTAGGCCCCGTCCAGAGCATCCGCCTGGCCCTCTACCCTGCCGATGTCTATGCCTACCCAGCCATCGAACGCATGTTTTTTCAGGGCGGTGAACACCCCTTCCCAGTCCACCGTGCCCTGTCCCAGTTCCCGATGTTGATTTGTCCGCCCGTCGTTGTCAGAGGCGTGTAGGTAGGCAATGTGGCCGTCTAGCTTTTCCACCGACAGGGGCAGGATCTCCTTCTGGGCGTGTTGGTGACCGGTATCCAGTACGGCGAAAAAGTTGTCGTCACTGACGGCATCCATCAGCCGCAACATGGCATCGGTGTTGCTGATCATCTCCCCGACTCGGGGCTCCATGCACAGGCGCAAGTTAGCGTCACGTGCGATGGCCGCGCAGCGGCGAGTGCTGTCCACCAACACTTCCCATACGGTCTCCCAGCGAAAGGCAGGATCAACCTGCACACGATACTGCTGTCCGTGGCGGATGGCCTCCTTGTAAGGGGTCTCGCCGATGAAGGTCAGAGGTGGCGTGAAGCTATCAACCTGGACCAGTTCGCAGCACAGATCGTTTGCCACCTCGACGCTCAGCTTGAAGAGATCGAGAGCCTGCCGTCGTGTCGCAGAATCGAGACTGACAGCGCCGGGCAGAATGGGACAGAAATTGATCACCTGCAGTCCCAGGTCGTCGCAGCGCTGCTTAAGCTCGTGGTGCGCATCGGCCACGGCGCGCGTGTTGTCCGGACCTACGCCTTCCAACTCGATATATTGGAACCCTAGTGCCGCCATCTCTTCCAGAACGCGGAAGGTGTCGGCAATGCTAGGTGGGTAGCCGTACTTGGTAATGGCGTACAACCAACAGCAGGAAATCTTCATGATACCTTGCTCCTTTCGTCTGCTCTCTCGGTCTCAGAGGGATCGAAGGCCAACGCCAACCGCGTTCGCCAGCGAGGTATTTCAACCGCACGTAGGCCGGAGCGAAACGACGGTTGAAGCAGATGTGACACTGTCCAGTGACTCTACAGCCTGGTTTTACGAGAATGTTATTGGCCTTCTTCAGACAGAAAGGCGCGGTAGGCGTTCAGGGCGTTTTCGTTGTGGGTGCGCAGGCTCTGCTCTACAGTCTTGACGTCACCTTTGCGCAGGGCAGCATAGATCTGGCGGTGTTCCTCTTGGGCTTGTGAAATGCGCTTGTGCAGCACCTCCGCCAGGTAGCAATAGCGCACACGATCCCATCTCTCCAGAGTTTTCTCGGTGATCTGCTGAAGAAAAGGCATGCCGCTTAGACGGCCAATTTCCCCATGGAACTCTGTGTTGAGTTTCGACCACCTCTCCACATCGCCGTCGGCGATCGCTTCTTCCATACCCGCCAGAATACCTTCCAGGTCTTTTAGATCTTTCAGGGAAGTATTTTCCGCGGCGGCTCTTCCCGCTAGAACTTCCAGTTCCTCGAGGATCATGAACAGCTCATAGATCGAGTCGAGGGAAATAGGGGAGACCACAGCGCCTGCGTGGGGCGCCATGTCCACAAGGCCTTCAATCTGCAATTGGAGCAGGGCTTCACGGACGGGCACACGGCTCACGTTTAGTTGTTCGGCAAGATCGTCCAGCGTGAGCCTGGCCCCTGGAGCCAGAGTGCAACTCTGGATGGCCTCTTTTAGTGTGGAGTAGACCCATTCTTGTTTCGTTTTGTACGGCTTGTTCATGCTGGGTAGCTTCGATTTGTTCATATGCAGTAACCCCTCTCGTGTCACCTGACGGGATGGGCACTCCTTTCATATTTCATTAAATATAACATATGAAATCGTATTTGTCAAGCCTTCGTTCCCTGACCTTTCAAAAGACGGTAGAAACTGAGGAGGAAGAATGTGATTCCTTGGAATTCTATTGTCAGATAATGTAATGCGGGGGTTTGACGGGGTACGCTACTTCTAGTATAATCCCACCATTGGAGTTGCTGCTGGGGAGACTGTCAGTTTATCATTGACAGGAGCGACAGGCTCACAGTGCGCTGCACGCAACACGTGTTGAAAAGGACGAAATGATGGGTACCTTGCTAATACAAAATGCGCGGTTGATCGTGACCATGGACGACGAACGGCGACGCATCCCCTGGGGTGGGCTGTTCGTGCGCGACAACGTCATTGAGCAGGTGGGTCGAACGGACGAACTGCTGGCGACGGCCGATCGGGTGATCGACGCCAGCGACTGGGTCGTGCTGCCGGGGTTGGTGAACACCCACCACCACCTGTACCAGACGTTGACCCGTGCCCTGCCTGGGGCCCAGAACGCCAAGCTGTTCGACTGGCTCCGAATCCTTTACCCTGTCTGGGCCGGGCTGACCGACGAGGCGGTCTATGTCAGCGCCCAGGTGGGTCTGGCAGAGTTGATCCTGTCCGGTTGTACCACGGCCAGCGATCACCTTTACATCTTTCCAAACGACGCCCGGTTGGACGCCGAGATCGAGGCCGCTCGCGAGTTGGGCGTGCGCTTCCACCCCTGCCGGGGCAGCATGTCGCTGGGTGTTTCCAAAGGGGGACTGCCGCCAGACAGCGTGGTGGAAGACGAGGAAGCGATCCTGTGTGACTACGAGCAGGTGGTCGACGCCTACCACGAGGCGGAGCGCTATGGCATGTGTCGCATCGTCGTTGCACCCTGTTCGCCGTTTTCGGTGACCGAGGGGCTGATGCGCGAGTCGGCGGCCTGGGCACGGGCGCGGGGCCTGACACTTCATACCCACGTGGCCGAAACGCTGGACGAGGAACAATTCTGCATCAACAGGTTTGGCTGCCGGCCGGTGGCCTACATGGAAAAGCTCGACTGGATGGGGCCGGACGTCTGGTTTGCTCACGCCGTCTATTTGAACGAGGAAGAGATAGGGCGCATGGCGGACACGGGTACCGGCGTGGCGCATTGCCCGTCGTCCAACATGCGCCTGGGCTCCGGGATTGCGCCCGTGCGGGAGATGCTGGACGCGGGCGTGAAGGTGAGCCTGGCGGTGGATGGCAGCGCCAGCAACGACAGTTCGCACATGCTGGCCGAAGCACGGCAGGCGCTGCTGCTGCAGCGTGTGCTGAAAGGTGCCGGTGCGCTGGCGGCCGAGGAGGCGCTGTGGATGGCCACGCGAGGGGGAGCAGCCGTGCTGGGCCGTGACGACATCGGGGCGCTGGCACCTGGTATGGCCGCCGATTTCGTCGCCTTTGACCTGACACAACTGGGCTACGCAGGCGCGCAGCACGATCCGTTGGCGGCTCTGGTTTTTGTCGCGCCGTCAGAGGTGGCGCTGTCGGTGATCAATGGACGGGTGGTGGTGGAGGGTGGCCAGTTGTTGGGTGTGGATCTGCCAGCGATGATCGCCCGCCACAACGCCCTCAGCCGGGACATGGCCGCGCGTGCGGTTCAATAGTCGCGTGACAAGAGATGGCGATTCCCCACGCGCACGCGGGTCAGTCCGGCGGCGCGGGCAGCTGCCTCGGCCTCCTGGGCGTGACGCACGGAAGTGCGGGGCAGGTCTGGCATGAAGAAGTGAGGGTGAAAACCCAATAGCGAATAGGGGATGCCCGGGTTCAGATCGGCGATGAAGCGGGCGATGCGGCCCACCTCATCGGCGTTCACGTAACCGGGCACGAGCAGTGTGCTGACTACCAAGAGCGGCGGATCGGGACGCTGGGAAATATAGCTCGCAGCGCGGGCCAGGTTTTCCAGCGTTCTTCTGTTGGTCACGCCAGTCAACGCCTGATGAAGGTTGTCGTCGAAAGCCTTGAGGTCGAACTTGACGCAGCCACCTGTCTCCACAGACAACCTCACGGCCTGCTCCAGCAAGCGAGGGTGCATCGAGCCGTTGGTCTCCCAGCAGACGCGGATGCCCCGCCGGGCCAGGAGGCGAGACGCTGCCAGGGCGTGCGGCATCTGCGGCGTCGGATCCCCGCCAAAGTAGCAGACGCAAAAGGTACGGGCGTCGGCACAATCGGCCAATTCCTGGGCGCTCATGCCGGGGCCAGTTGGATCCATCTGCCGGTAGTGCCAGTTCTGGCAAAAAGGGCAGTTAAAGGTACACGCGCCGTAAAAGACGGCCAGATTGTTGCGCCCGCGCTGATGGCTGCCCTCACACACCCAGTCGGCGACACAGTTGGTTGGCAGCGGGTCAAAGTACCAATGCAAAATTCCCTTTGACGGTGTGCCCGCCAGGTGTGCCAGCCTGCCGCCCCGCACCTCGCGCAAGTTGCAAAAGCCACGTTCTCCGTCGGCCATGCGACAGGCGTTGACGCACAAAGGACATGTCACGCCCCCGCTGCTCGCCGGGGGTGCCGTTGGCAGCCCAAACTCCTGACGAGAGATCTGTTGCGCCGCGCGCATCGTCACTCGGGCCTGCTCTGGGTGCTGCCGCACACAATCGGCACAGGCAGAGAGGACGGCCGCCACCAGCGGGCTGTTTTTTCCACAGATGCTGCATTGGGCAACGAACGCTGAATTGTCCCACAGGGTTCTGTCAGGCATGGGTCTCCCCCTCAAAAAGCCAGACAACGATGCGGGTCTTTCCAGACATACCAGAGTAGGCTTCTTGCCGAACCACGATCAACCCTATCATATCACAACATTCGAAAGACGTCAATGAGGTTTCAGAAAAATCGATTCCGCGCTTCTAACTTTTTTCTAACCTTTCTCTAACAGGCCTCTAACTACCTGATGATATAAATGATGTGCATCCTGGGCCAAGTGGGGGTATCAATGTGGTCACATCGCATCTCCTCGCCAACGGAACTTGCCAGACAAAGGATGGCCGGCACCAGGAAAGATCGCCAACCAGTGCCGCTTCATCGAGTATGGTCAGTGATCATTGGTGCATTCTTGATTTTCCTTGCCGTCCCTCACTTGGCTCAGGCGTGCGATTATTTTTTTCTTGGAGTCAATGGGCCAGACATGGCTCGTCCGGGCGACTTGATTGTCTACGCGATCGAGTACAAGAACCTTGGCTGGCCTTCCCTCTCGGATGTAACGCTGAGCGGTGAAATCCCTGAACATACCTCCTTTGTCTCAGCCTCTCCCAGTTGTCAATTGTATGACGGCGCTTTTGTGTGTCGCGTTGGCGGAATGGTAATAGGAGACGAGGGCCAGGTCACCGTGACCCTGCGCGTGGACGAGGACGCACCGGCCGGCGCGTCTGTCGAGTTCAACGTGGTAGCCGTGACCCAGAAACCGAGCCATAAGCCAAACTTTTTGAATCAGGCCTCTGCATGCACCAAGATTGTGATCCCTCGGGTGGCGATCACCAAGCGACCCAGTGTAGGCATCGTCTACGAGGGACAACGGGTGACTTTTACCTATCTCGTGACCAACGCTGGTAATGTTGTCCTGAGCGACGTGACGCTTGTAGACGATCAAAAAGGATCGTCCCTGGTCTGTGACCCGGTGGCCAAGCTAGAGCCGGGCGGAGCTTTCACCTGTATCTGGACAACGACCCTGGGCACCGATACCACCAACGTCGCCACGGCAACCGGCCACGATCCGTGGGGCGATCCGGTGACGGCCACCGCCAGCGCCTTTGTCAATACCATCCAGCAGCCAGGGGAGGACGGCAGCGGGATCATCACCCTGGATAAGGTGGCCAGTGCAGAGGTCGTCGACCCTGGCGACACGGTGATCTATACGTACACCGTGGCCAATCCTAGCAAAGACCCGGTGCACAACATCACGTTGACCGACGACAAGCTTGGCGTGATAGCGGGCCCATTTGACCTGGAGGCCGGGGGGAGCGCCACGTTCATGGCCTCGACGGTGCTGATGAACGATACGACCAACGTGGCTACAGCCATAGGCCAAAACCTGCTGGACGAAGTGGTGACAGCTACGGACAGCGCCTTTGTGCACGTGGCTGCACCCGACGTTGTGCTGTCTCTCAGCCTGACTGCCAGCGCGCCGAGGGTATACGCGGGTGACATGGTGACCTATACCTACGTCGTCCACAACATTGGGTCGGATGTTGCCTACGACATAGTACTGAGTGACGATTTGGTGGGTACCATTGCGGGCCCCTTCAACCTGCGCGGTGGCAAGAGCTCCACTTACGTAGCCAGCCGGGTGCTGGACGAGGACACGGCTATCGTGGCGACGACGACAGGTGTGGATCGCCTGGGCAAGCTGGTGACGGCCACGGATGAGGTCCTTGTGGACACGATCCAGCGGCCCGATCCAGATGGCGGGGGGATTCTCGTGCTGACCGTCACTCCCAGCGCGACGAGCGTGGAGGGGGGGACGGTGGTGACGTACACCTACGTCGTGACCAACGTGAGCCAGGATTTGGTCTGCCAAGTCGTCATCCAGGACGACCAGTTTAGCTACATCACCGGTTTTCACCCAGTGCTAGGTGGAATTGGGATTCAAGACGCCCCGTACAGTTTTTGTCTCGAGGGAGGCGAAAGTCGGATGGCGACATTTCTCATTCCCCTCTACCAAACCATCCAGAACATAGCGGTGGCCACCGGACTAGATTTGCTGATGACAGAGGTATCATCTGAGGCCATGGCTCTTGTCAAAGTCTTTGCCGTCGCACCGCAAACAGAATATACCATGTTCTTACCCCTCGTGTCCAAGAACGGTCCATAACGTTACATGCGGGTGAGTTATCTCATTCGTACTTTCTAACCAATTTCTAACCAAAAAGCGCTTGACAAAGCGCTTTTTTTGTGTTATGATAAAACCATCACCTCACCTTGACCTGTCAATGACACAACCCGTTCTCACAAAGGAGCCAACAATGTCGAAAAACATCTACGCCATTCCTCCTCATGGTGGCGCTCTTGTGGACCGCGTCCTGCGCGGTACTATCCGCGAAGCCGCCCTGGAACGCGCTGCTGCGATGAAAAAGATCCCTCTTAGCCCCATGGCCATCTCTGACCTGGAGCTTGTTGCCATTGGTGCGTTCAGCCCTCTCACGGGTTTCATGACCCAAGCTGACTACAACAGCGTCGTCGAGTCCATGCACCTGGCCAGTGGCCTGCTGTGGAGTATCCCCGTCACGTTGCCGGTGACGCGTCAACTGGCTGACACGCTGGTTGAGGGCCAGGAGATTGCCCTGGTCGAACCGGGCGGGCAGATTTTGGGCGTCCTGGAACTGGCGGAAAAGTACGAATACGACAAAGACCACGAGGCCCGCGAGGTCTACCGCACGGTCGAGGACGCTCACCCTGGCGTGGCCCGTCTCTACCAGCAGGGTGAGGTCCTTCTGGGCGGTGATGTTTGGCTGATCAACCGTCCCTCCAACGCCGAATTCCCCGAACTCCGTCACGACCCCGCCCAATCACGACGCATGTTTGCTGCTCGCGGCTGGCGACGTATCGTGGGCTTTCAGACGCGCAACCCCATCCATCGCGCCCACGAATATATCCAAAAGACAGCCCTGGAGATCGTGGACGGGCTCTTTGTGCACCCCCTGGTAGGTGAAACCAAAAAGGACGACATCCCCGCCGACGTGCGCATCGAGAGCTACCGGACTATCTTGCGTGATTACTACCCGCCGGATCGGGTCATCCTGGGCGTCTATCCTGCGGCTATGCGTTATGCCGGTCCCCGCGAGGCCATTTTTCACGCCATAGCCCGCAAGAACTATGGCTGCACCCACTTTATTGTCGGTCGTGACCACGCTGGCGTGGGCAAGTACTATGGCACTTATGACGCCCAGCTCATCTTTGACGAGTTTGCGCCGGAAGAAATCGGCATCACGCCGATGTTCTTCGAGTACGCGTTCTACTGTAAGAAATGCGGCGCGGTCGTCTCGGCCAAAACGTGCCCCCACGATTCCAGCGAGCATGTCTTTCTGAGCGGCACCCAGGTGCGCGAGATGCTCCGCCGGGGCGAAGCGCCCCCACCAGAGTTCACCCGCCCCGAGGTAGCCCGCGTGCTCATCGAAGGTTACCAGAGTCATCTGGAGCAGGAAACCAGTGAGGAAAAAGTCTCCGAGAAATCCAAAGCTGCTGCCGGGCCGTGCAAGGTCTTTGTCATCGGCCTGGACTGCGCCGACCCCAAACTGGTCTTTGAGATGTGGCGCGACGAGCTGCCCAACCTTCGCCGTCTGATGGAAGGAGGCGTCTATGGCAATCTAGAGAGCAGCCACCCACCTATCACCGTGCCTGCCTGGACCAGTATGTTGACCAGCAAGGATCCGGGTCAACTCGGCCTTTACGGCTTTCGCAACCGGGCCGACCATTCTTACAGCCGCATGAGCATCGCCACCAGCAGGGCCATTACCGAAGACCGCGTGTGGGACATCCTCTCCCGTGACGCGCGCCAGGTCATCCTCGTCGGCGTGCCGCAGACCTATCCTCCCCAGCCGGTTAATGGGCATCTTATCACCAGTTTCCTTACGCCCAGCACCAACAGCCAGTATACCTATCCAGCCGGGCTCAAGCAGGAAATTGCAGACCTGCTGGGTGATCGAGAGTACATGCTCGACGTGCCCAACTTTCGCACCGACGATAAAGACCACCTGCTTCAGCAGATCTACGACATGACCGGGCAACGCTTCGAGCTCATCAAGTGGCTCATGCGTGGCAAGCCCTGGGACTTTTTCATGTTCGTCGAGATGGGCGTGGACCGCATCCATCATGGCTTGTGGAAGTATTTTGACAAGGCGCATCCCCAGCACGAGCCAGGCAACAAATACGAAAATGCCGTCCTCGACTACTATCGCTACGTTGACCGCAAAGTTGGCGAACTGCTGGACATGCTGGACGACGACACGGCTGTGCTGGTGGTCTCTGACCATGGCGCGCAGGCGATGCAGGGCGGTATCTGCTTCAACGAGTGGCTGCGCCAAGAGGGCTACCTGGTGCTCAAAGAGGAACCTCCAGCTGGCCAGATCGTGCCTCTGGAAAAGGCCGAAATCGACTGGACGAAAACAAAGGCGTGGGGCTCCGGTGGCTATTATGGACGGCTCTTCCTCAACGTGCGGGGCCGCGAGCCTCAGGGCATCATTGATCCCGACGACTATGAAGCCGTCCGCACAGAGCTTCAGGCCAAGTTGGCGGCTATCACCGACCCCAACGGCGCCAACATCGGCACTGTGGCCCACAGGCCGCAGGACCTGTACCGCGAGGTGAAAAATATCCCACCGGATCTGATCGTTTACTTTGGCAACCTGGCCTGGAGATCAGTGGGCAGCCTGGGACACAATGGTATCCATACTTCAAGGAATGACATTGGCCCCGACGATGCCAACCACGCCCAGCAAGGTATGTTCATACTATACGACCCGCGCCAGAACATGGGCGGCCGCAAGTTAGACGCACACCTGATGGACGTGGCCCCCACCATTCTGGACATCATGGGCTTGCCCGTCCCCCGCGATATGGAAGGTAAAGTGATTGGCTAGCAAGCCACAAGGCTAGAAGGTTGCGCCATTCAACCTTCTAGCCTTCAACCTCAAAACTTTTGACACAGGAGATTCCCATGGAACATCAAGGCTTTACCGTCTGGTTCACCGGCCTGTCTGGTTCGGGCAAGACTGCCCTGGCATTGAAACTGGAAGAGGTACTTCGCGAGCGGGGTCTCAAAGTCGAGCGTCTCGATGGCGACATCGTGCGCAAAAGCCTGACCCGCGACCTTGGCTTCAGCAAAGAAGATCGTGACATGAACATCGAGCGCGTCACCTTTGTGGCCAAGCTTCTCACCCGCAATGGCGTGGCTGTTCTCTGCTCCTTTATCTCGCCGTACCGTGAGAGACGCGCCAAGAGCCGCGCCGAAATCGGCCACTTTGTCGAGGCATACTGCAAAGCTTCACTGGATGCTCTTCTTGAACGCGATGTCAAGGGCCTGTACAAAAGAGCCTTGGCCGGCGAGATCCAGAACTTTACTGGCGTCTCGGACCCCTACGAGGAACCAGGGAATGCCGAGGTCGTTGTCGAGACCGACAAAGAGACTATCGAGGAGAGCTTGGCCAAGATCGTCCGCAAGTTAGAGGAGCTGAGCTACGTTCCGCCAGCCACGACGGATGATGCCTATTCGGCTGCGGAAGAAGAGGAAGTAGAATCGCGACTGCGTGCCCTCGGATATCTATGAGTTTGAAGGTTCAACCTTACTACCTTCTAATAATGAAACGGAGTCCCCATGAGCTTCTTGCGCAGACTTGGCAAACCCAAATCCCGGCGCGTCGTGGTCATCGGCCTCGATGGCACGCCGTACACTTTTTTCCAAAAGGCGATAGCTGAAGGGCATATGCCCAACTTGGCCCGGCTGGTAGAAGAGGGCGGCTTCCGGCGCATCAACTCGGTCTATCCCACCGTCTCGTCAGTGGCGTGGTCGTCCTTCATGAGCGGCCGTAACCCTGGCAAACACAACATCTATGGCTTTATTGACCGCCGTCTGGGCACCTACAAGACCTACATCCCCACCTCGCGGGATATGAAAACCGATACCCTGTGGGAGATCCTCAGCCGGGCGGGCAAAAGGGTGATCGTGGTCAACGTGCCGGTCACTTATCCACCCCGGCCGGTCAACGGCATCCTGGTGGGTGGCTTTCTCAGCCCTAACGTGGACAAGGCAACGTACCCGCCTGAGAAGGCAGCGCTGCTCAAGCAACTGGGGTATATCGTGGACGCCGATCCATGGGCTGCCCGCCAGTCAAAGGACAAGGCTCTGTCTGAGGTCAACGCCGCCCTTGACGCCCGCATCAAGACGACTTTCTATCTCATGGACAACGAGCCGTGGGACTTTTTCCAGATGCACGTCATGGAGACCGACCGGCTTTACCACTTTCTATGGCAGCAGATGGAGACAAACGACCCGGTATACCGGCCGCAGTTCATGGCTGTTATCCGCAAGATTGACGACATGCTCGGCCAGCTCCGCGCCAGGCTGGACGACCACACCACACTCGTCATGATGTCAGACCACGGTTTCTGCTCCATCAAGAAAGAGGTGTACATCAATCACTGGCTAGAACAGCAGGGCTGGCTCAAATTCGAGGACGGTGTACCCCGCGACAAGCGCAAGCTTGAGGATCTTTCCTCTCAAGCTCAAGCCTACAGCCTGGTCCCAGGTCGTGTCTTTGTCCATCTGAGCGGGCGGGAACCTCATGGCAGCGTCGCGCCCGGCCGAGAGTACGAAGCCTTGCGCGACGAAATCGCCGCTTCCGCACTGGAATTGGCGGACCCCGACACCGGCGAGCGGGTGATTCAAAAGGTTCTTAAACGAGAGGAGATTTACAGCGGCCCGCATTTCGATCAGGCCGCCGATCTCATCCTGGTGCCCTTTGACGGCTACGATCTAAAAGGCAACCTGGGCAAGGACAACCTCACCTTCAAAGGAGAAGAGTTGGTGGGCATGCATACCTACGACGACGCGGCGCTCTATGTCCGAGGAGAAACACTTTGTGAAGGCCCCATCTGGGTGGCTGATCCTATGCCAACTATCCTATCGTTGATGGGCGTGCCCGTTCCACCGGACGTGGATGGGCAAGAGCTGATTCAATAGGGGAATAGCCTGCTCAGCGACACACAAAGGTTGCTGGGAAGGCAACACAGAAAGGATGGATTGCGATGGAGCAAAACATGGTTATCTTTATCATCGTCGGGTTTGTCGCTCAAATCATTGATGGCGCTCTTGGAATGGCGTATGGCGTCAGCTCGACGACCTTTCTGCTGAGCCTTGGCGTGGCTCCGGCTACTGCCAGTGCGAGTATTCACCTAGCCGAGGTCTTTACCACCGCTGTATCAGGACTTTCGCACCTGAGATTGGGCAATGTCGACAGAGCGCTCTTCAGAAAGCTGTTGATTCCCGGCATCATCGGGGGAGTAGTAGGCGCGTACATTCTTACGGCTGTGCCGGGCGATGTGATAAAGCCCTTTGTCGCAGCCTATCTGCTCATCATGGGTCTCCTCATCCTTCTGAGGTCTTTGAGAAAAGTCAAAGAGGTAGAAGTGACAACCAAACTCATCCCCCTGGGGTTAGTGGGAGGATTTTTCGATGCGGTTGGAGGAGGAGGGTGGGGACCCATTGTCACCTCTTCTCTGGTGGCGCGAGGACACAATCCCAGGTTCACCATTGGCTCGGTTAACCTGGCCGAGTTCTTTGTGACCTTGTTTGAAGGGGTAACTTTTATCCTCACCATCGGACTGGTACGCTGGCAAGTCATCGTTGGCTTGATGATCGGCGGCGTTCTGGCTGCTCCTCTCGCCGCTTACGTGTGCAAGAAGCTCCCGACTCGAGCGTTGATGATTACGGTGGGCGTGTTGATCATGTTTTTGAGTATGAGGACAATCTACCTGGCGCTGGTCTAAGGGAAAATCGAGAAACGAGCACAACTACCCTTGCGAAGGGGGTGAATAGTCCTGGGAGGAGCACAATTCTTGGCGCAAGAATGGGTCTTTTGCCTGGGAGATGCCTCTAACCCTTCGCAAGGGGTTATTGGGCTGGCATCACTGATCCGTGAACGGTTTGCTGTCACCAATCCGGCCCACACCCTGGGTTTTGGCTGGCTGTTCGCTCTCACTAGATCATCACCCGAATTCAGCGGTCGGTGCTGATTATTCGGTCAGACGGGTCTCAAAAGGCATCATGGCACCTCTAACACAGGCGGCAGGCCTTTGATCCCGAGGAGGGAGATGACACAGCGATTGGACCCATTACGCCAGAGACGGATGACAAAAGACAAGCAGCCAAAGGTAGTCCGCAAGTGCTTACGCTTGCTAATCCTGCTGAGCCGCTATCGCAAGCGGCTGATTGGCATGGTGGCGATCAACCTGGCTCTTTATGCGGTTCTGGTGGTGGCATATTTCCTCGTCGTCCTTCGATGGCTGAATGAACCGCTGGGCCGGTTGTTTCGGCAGAACCTGCCTCACTATGCTCTCGCCTCTGTGTTGCTCATCCTCGGCCAGGGCCTGCTGTTGGACATCGTCACGTCGGGCCTACTTTGGCTGGCAAGAAGGATATCTGGGAAAGGGCAGGAATAGATGCACTTTCCCATCACTGGTGTGACCGTTAACCCTCTTTTCCTGATCCTCATGGGCTTCGTCATTGGCGTGTTGGGCGGCTTTTTTGGCGTCGGCGGCGGCTTCCTGGCCGGGCCAATGATGTTCATGTTAGGCGTACCAATGAACTTTGTTGTCGGCACTGATCTCACCCACATCGCCGGCAAATCGGTTGTCGCTATGCGGCGGCACTGGACTTTGGGCCACGTAGATGTTCGCCTGGGCGTCCTCATGATCCTGGGCACAGTACCGGGTGTGGAATTCGGGGCACAGATTATAGAGAAGTTGAAGCACGCCTACGCCGTGGATCAGGTCGTCGGCGGCGTGTACGTCCTCTTGCTTCTGGCTATCGGGGTCTTTATGGCCTGGGAAGGGCGGCAGGCCGTCCGGCGCGAACATGCCCCTGCCGACAGGCCAGCCCGAGGACGAAGATTGCTCCGCGCGGCGCGTGCCGTTCGTCTACCACCTCTGATCCGGCTCCCTACGTCTGGAATTGAGAGCATCTCTGTTTGGACGATCCTGATCGTCGGTTTTGTCGTCGGTCTGTTGGCCGGGATGTTGGGCGTCGGCGGTGGGTTCTTGCGTATGCCGGCGTTGATCTACCTGGTCGGCGTTCCCACGCACGTGGCCATTGGCACCGATCTCTTTGAGATCGTCTTTTCGGCTGGCTACGGCACCGTGACTCATGCCCTCAAGGGAAACGTGGATATTATGATGGCTTTGGTGATGCACACCGGCGCAGCCATTGGCGCTCAGTTTGGTGCGCTGTCCACTGTCCACTTTAGTGGCCCCAAGATTCGACTGGCCTTTTCTCTGTTGCCCTTTGCTGGCGCTTTTCTGGTGCTCAGCAAATTGATTTGATGGCTTTTACTTCAAGATGGGAGAATCATCATGGCTGATCGCAAAACTAAATACACCACCATCAGTATCCCCCGAGAACTTTACCGCCGGGTGGAAGGCATTATCGAAGGGACCGGCTTTCGCAGTCCCACGGAATACATTGTCTACCTGGTGCGCCAGGCGGTCATTGCCATCGAGGCCGACCGCCAACTTATTTACTCTCTGCCCTATATGATACCCGATACCGACGAAGAGGAACTGTGACCAACCAGAAGGGACGTCGCATCCTGGTCGTCGGCGCGGATGGCGCCGATCCGTCCATCATGCAACAGTTGATGGAGGCAGGCCAACTGCCAAACCTGTCCCGCCTGCGAGCGCAAGGTGTCTATGTGCCTTTGATCACCTCTTTTCCCCCGGTCTCTCCCGTGGCCTGGACGTCTTTTCTCACCGGCGTCGGTCCGGGCCGTCACGGCGTGCGCGACTTTGTGACCAAAGCACCCGACGCCTATCGGCCTACCCTGGCCATGGTCACCGTTGCCGCCGGAGACCACGGCTTGCCCGTTTACCGTAGCCGCCGGCAGGTTCCTACGCTGGGCCAGATGCTGACCGCTGCCGGACGTCGTAGCTTTACCCTGCGCGTCCCTGGCGATTTTCCGCCCGACACGGTGAACGGCGGCGTGCTCGCTGGCCTGGGCATGCCGGACATCGTCGGCAGTTTTGGCACTTCGGCCCTCTATACCACCGAGCCGGAAGCGCCGCGCTTTGTCCAGGTCAAGACCCGCTCTCGGATCAAACCTCTGTGCCCGGCCGCCGACGGCTGGCTCCTCGGGAGCCTGGTGGGCCCGGTGCGAACGATCAGCTCCCTGACCTGCCGCGTCGAGGGTAGTCAATTGTGCGTCGCCGCCTCTCGTGATGCCCCAATGCCCCCTGCCACTCTGGCCTCCGGCCAGTGGAGCGATTGGCTGTCCACCGCCTTTACCCTGGACGACGGCACGCGCGTCAAAGGCATCTATCGCCTCAAACTCGTGCGCCTGGCTGGCGGTGCGGTAGACCTGTACTGTACGCCGATCCAATGTGCGCCCCACGCCCCCCTCTACCCTCTCACCGCGCCACCCGAATTGGCTCTCCGCCTGGCTGACGCCCTTGGGCCCTTTGCTACGTTGGGCTTGCCGGCCGATCAGAGCGGTGTGCAGCAAAACCTCATCACTCCGCAGACATTTGTGGAGGGCGCCGACCATGCCTGGGGCGAGCAGGCCGCCATCATCCGTCACCTGTTGGTTGGCGAAGAATGGGATCTGTTCATCGCCCATTTCTTTGCCATAGACAACGCTCAACATATATTCTGGCGGGCTATGGATCCATCACACCCGGCCCACGACCCTGCCGAGATGGCCCATTTCGGCGATGAAATCGCCCGCGCCTATCGCTGGGTGGACCGGCAGGTAGGTGAACTGCAGTCACTGGTTGGCGACGAGGTGACGATCATCGTGGCCAGCGATCACGGCGGCCGGCCGATCACTCGCTGGTTTTACCCCAGTGCCTGGCTGCGGGCACACGGCTACCTGCACACGACGGAGGATAGCAGAGGCAAAACCCGCGTGGACTGGGCGCGCACGCGGGCCTGTGGCTTTGGCACGGGTGGCATATTTGTCAACGTGCAGGGTCGTGACCCACAGGGCGTCGTCGCGCCGGGGGACGAGTATGAGGCTTTGCGGAGCGAACTCGCCACCGGCCTGTTGGCTCTCGTCGATCCCCAGACAGGCAAGCCGGTCGTCAAGGCTGTCCTTCAGGGGGAGGAGGTTCATCCCGGTGTCCTGCCCGGTGCCGTCCCTGACCTGTGGCTGGCCCTGGCTCCTGGCTACGGCCTGGGCCGGGGTGAAGCATTGGGCCGGATCAGTCGCAAGCCTGTCCTGGAGACCAACCACACCTGGTGGTCCGGCGGCCACGAAGGCCCGTATCTCCCCCAGGACATCCCTGGTGTCTTACTGATGGCTGGCCCTGGCATCTCTCCCCACCGTCGACTCGATGCCCCGCACATCACTGACGTCGCGCCCACTATCCTACGTCTGCTCGGCATGGAGATACCCCCTCACGTGGAGGGTCAGGCGCTGCTCAGATGACCTGCGTCTACTTGCCGTTGGCTCCCAGAAGCCTCTGACAGATGTGCTGAAGGTGAGAGCTGCCTTGCCCGGTTGTGATGCTTTTAGGCGCCAACCCACAGGGACGATGACGGCCACCCCGGCCTGGGTACGGGTGGCCGTTTTTCTGTGGATGTCAGGGACGCCCTGATGCACTGCGAACAATCGTGTCCGACGCCAGCACCCTGGCCGTCCGAGTTTGACAGCGCTGATTTTGTATGGTAAGCTTTCTGGATATGCTGGCAGGCCTTGATCCTCACCACCGAGATTGAAATTTCTCTGTGCCTGCCTGAAACGTCGTCTAGAAAGGCAAGAGCCAACGATATGTATGCAAAGCAAAATGGTCTCACGCGGCGCCAGTTCTTGACACTGTTGGCCGCAGCGGGTCTGGGGACGCCGTTGGTCTCCTGTGGCGGTGGAGGAGCTTCCACCTCCCGGCAGGCGCGGCGGGAAGCACCGGCTCCGACGGGAGATCAGGCTTACCTGGCCGTAGCGCGCGGGGGCGACCCCGGGGCGATCACGCGCGCCGCTCTGGCAGCGGTCGGCGGTATCGAGCGATTTGTCAACAGCGGCGATGACGTCATCATCAAGCCCAATATCTGCGTGGATTATCGAACCTACGAATATGGTGCCACGACCAACCCGGACGTCGTGGCAACACTGGTCGAGTTGTGCTTGGCAGTCGGAGCCAAGCGCGTGCGGGTGATGGACACCCCCTTTGGTGGCGGGCCCGAGACGGCCTATGCTCGCAGTGGCATCGCCGACGCCGTGAAAGCGGTAGGGGGCGTCATGGAAGTCATGAACCGTGCCAAGTTTAGAAAGACAACCATTCCTGAGGGACGCGACATCAAGAGTTGGTCCGTGTACCAGGATATGCTTACCGCCGACGTGCTGATAAACGTGCCGATAGCCAAACATCACAGCCTGGCCCGCCTGAGCCTGGCAGGCAAGAACCTGTTGGGCGTCGTCGGCGACCCGGAAGCGGTGCACGCCAGGCTTGGCCAGCGCGTGGCCGACCTGGTGAGCCTGGTCCGCCCCACGTTGACCGTCGTAGACGCCGTGCGTACCCTTGTGGCCCACGGCCCGACGGGTGGCAACCTGAATGACGTGCGCCTGACCAATACGGTCGTCGCCAGCCATGACATCGTCGCTGCCGACGCTTACGCGGCGACGCTTTTCGCCTTGAGCGGCAAGGACATCGCTTACGTCAAAAAGGCCGCCGACATGGGCCTGGGCACGCTGGATCTGCAGTCCATCAAGCTCGAAGAGATTGCCGTCGGTTGAACCGTGGGGGGTGATCCATAGATCATCCCTGCGGAATGACCTTGCCTAGATAGGAAATTGTCTTGAGTGCTCGCACGTGGAAAAGGCTGCGCCAAGTCGTGCAAATTCTGGTGCTCTCGCTTTTTCTTTTTCTCTTTGTCTACACTAACGCTCAACGCCCGCAGCGCTTCTGGGCCGATCTCTTTTCCCGTCTCGACCCCCTGGTTATGCTGACGGCGACGCTGGCTGGCCGGGCGTTGGTCGGTGGCGTTGCCCTGGCCGGGCTTGCACTTCTCCTTACGCTGCTGTTCGGCCGGGTATGGTGCGGCTGGCTGTGCCCGCTGGGTACCGCCTTGGAGTGGCTGGGTCCCCGGCGCTCTCGCCGCAGGCCGCCTCCCGAAACGTGGCGCGTCGTCAAATACCTACTGTTGGTCGTCGTCCTCGGTGCAGCCGTCCTGGGTAACCAGTCTCTGCAGTTCCTGGATCCGATGACCATTTTGAGCCGGACGCTGGCGACGGCCGTCTGGCCAGCCCTGCGCTACGCAGTCTCGCAAGCCGAGGGGTTTCTCTACCAGTTCCCGCCCCTGTGGCGATTTCTCGACGCGCTTCACGGATCGCTACTACAACCTCTGTTTCAGGACGTGGAGCCCGTTTTTACATTGACTGTTCCAGTGGCGCTTTTCTTCGCCGGGCTGGTGGCCCTGAACTGGTGGGTGGAGCGCTTCTGGTGTCGCTACCTGTGCCCACTGGGAGGACTGCTGGGACTGCTGTCCAAGCTCTCGCTGGTGCGGCGTGAGGTCAGCGACGCCTGCGCCCAGTGCGCACGCTGCACCCACCAGTGCCCTACCGGCACGATCAATCCGCGCGACAATTATCGCAGCGACCCGGCCGAATGCATCGTCTGTTTCGACTGCCTGGTGGATTGTACGCGCGCCGGCATCGGTTTTCGCTGGCAACTGCCACGTTGGCGGATCGCCCGGTGGCATCCCTATGACCCCACACGACGCCAGGTGCTGACGGCGATGGGGGCATCTGTCGTCGGAGTTGCCCTGGCGGGCGTTGAGCCGATCACCCAGCGTGAACCGGCGACGATGATCCGCCCCCCTGGCGCGACCCTCACCGATTTCAGCGCGCTGTGCATCCGCTGCGGTGCATGCGTCCGCGTCTGTCCAACCCAGGGCTTGCAGCCGAGTCTTTTCGAAGGCGGCGTGCAGAACTTGATGACGCCGCGTTTGGTGTCGCGCCTGGGCTATTGTAGCTTTAGCTGCAACGCCTGCGGCCAGGTCTGTCCCACCGGTGCGGTTCCAGAACTGACGCTGGAAGAAAAGCAGCACACGCCCATTGGCCTGGCCCGCATTGACCGCGACCGCTGTCTCCCCTGGGCGTACAACATCCCCTGCATCGTGTGCGAGGAGGCGTGTCCGGTGGCGGACAAGGCCATCTGGCTGGAGGAGGTCGAGGCAGTGAACGCCCAGGGTGAGACCCTGCTCCTCCAACGCCCGCGGGTGATCAGAGAACTGTGCATCGGCTGTGGCATCTGCGAATATCAATGTCCCATGGGCGGCGAGAGCGCGGTGCGCGTCTACGCGCCGACGGAAGTGGGTGAGTACCTGGGTAATGTGAGAGGGCAGCATGAGGGGAGTTGAAGCGCGGCGCTTGCTGATGCTGAACCCTGACCGGCGGCGCTATCGGCTGCGCCTGCTGAATCCGGCTGCTGTGGATCAAGATCCACGCGCCGACTACTCTTTGCTCAGCGGCGAGGTGCTGTGCCAATACCTGCTCCGGGAGAACCCGGATGCCCTGGTCATCGCCCGTGGGCCACTCCCGTTTCTGTCAGGCAACAAGACGACGGTGGGATACGTGTCGCCGCTGACCCACCTGCCGCATTACAGCTTTGTCGGCGGGCGGGGCTATGCGGAGCTGCTGAACCTGGGCCTGGATGCCGTCGTGCTTTCCGGACCTGGACGGCCTGACGAATATATCGTCGTCTCGGGCCGGGCACCCCACCTGACCGTCGAGTGGAAATCGGCTGCCGACTTGCCCCCTGGTCAGCGTAGCGCTTTCTACTGGCTGCTGGATCGTGAGTTGGGCGGGGCGCGCGAGCGGGGCAGTAGCCTAACCCTGGGCGAGGGGGCGCGACTGGGCTACCGGACGGCCAATCTGGGCGTGGACGGGCTGTATCACGCCGGGCGCGGTGGCGCAGGCGACGTCTTTGGCCGATTCGCGGCAGCGATGGTGCTGCGCGGCGAGCCAGTTTCGTGGCAGGAGTGGTTCGGCCCACGGGCCGAGGCGTTTAGGACGCTGCGCGACGGCGAGATCCGGGGCCGGTTGGAGACCTATGGCCATCGCCTCTCGCGGCGGGACGGCGGCACGGTGACCAAGCTGGCCGCTACGGGGAGTGGCCAATATCCCACCCTGCCAGTTCGCAACGCCCAGCGATTGGGGTACAAGGTGGCCGACCTGGGCGCGCGGAAGGTACTCGAGGCCAGCCGCGTGGGGCAGACCGGCTGCCACTGGTGCCAGGTCAACTGCCGCCACTGGCACTGGGTGGGCGCCGACTATGTCCCCGGCGGGCGCGACATGTTCCTCGACGATTTCGAGCCGACCTATGCCGTTTTTGCCATGCTGGACCTGCAACCGGACGAGGACTCGCTCCAGGGCAGACTCTGCCTGCGGGAGTCAGTAGATCGACGTGTGATCCTGCCGATCGAGCAGATGGGCTGCGACGTCATCGACGTGGGCGTGGGCCTGGCTGGGTTGTTCGAGGGTCTGGAGCGTGGCCTGATCCCGCTCGACGACGTGCCGCTGGTCCTGCGAGCCGGCCCATATCTGGGCGACCTGGACTTGACAGCGCGGGCGGTAGAGGCGCTGCGCGCGGGCGATCCGTCGCCCGCCCTGCGTGCGGTCGGTGACGGGCCGCAGGCACTGGCCGAGCGATACCCTGCCTTGCAAGACATCCTGTTCACCAGCGGGCCGGGCACGCTGGGCAATCCGGGCCACGCCAACGCGCTGTGGACGTTTCTCATGCCCTTCTCGCGTTTCTTTAGCCACTATGCGGGCCAGATCTACAAAATCGGTGGCGACCTCAGTCCGAACGCCAGCCCTGCCGAGGTGGGGGCGCTCTTCCAGCGGGTGATCGGCCAGATGTTGCAGCGCGAGTTCTTTGGCTGTCTGGGCAATGCGCTTTCGACCTGTGCGTTCACCTTTGTCGTCTTTAGCCAGGATGGGCAAGGTGTTACCCTGGACGAGAGCGACTTGCTGGTCCGCACGCTGGCCTGCTACGGGGTCGAGACGACCCGCGAGGAGTTGGAGTGGTTCGCCGAGGCATTTTGGGCGCAGTCGGTTGCTTTCAAGCTGGAGCGCAGTTGGCGGCCGCCCGTGGCGGCCGATTTCCCCGCGCGCGTCTTTGAGGCTCTGTCGCTGACGCTGGGCCGTCCGGTTGCAGAACTGCGGACCTTGATGGACCGGCTGATCGCGGAGTGGAAGCGCCAGGCCGGGGACGTGCTGTACAAGTACGGCTACGAGATACCGCCAGGTTGGTAGCCGTGCCTGCGGAGGAGGTACAATGCATCTAAAGAGGCTTTCGTCACTGCCCAATCCAGGCCGGAGCTTACATCGGACGGTTATCGTTTTGTCTTTTGCCGCGCTGCTTCTATTGTTGATCGTTGCGTTGTGCGAGCAGGACAGAGCTATCGCCCAGTCAAGTCTCAGTCTCAGTTCTGACCTGGCCGTAACAATAGCTGTCAATGTGACGACCAGTGCCGTAGGCGACCTTCTACCGCGGATTCACTGTATACCAGGCTACACTGCTACCATCTATGCCGAGGGTTTGTCATCCCCTGATGGACTGGCATTCAGTCCCGCCGGAATTTTGCACGTGGCCGAGGAAACGGCCGGACGCGTCAGTCAAGTCGAGCCAGGCGGGACCCTCACGCCAGTGATGACCGGCCTGACAAACCCCGAGGGTATTGCCTTTGACGAGGCCGGCAACCTGTACGTTGTGGAGGATACCCAGGGGGGACGGTTGGTCAAAAGGGCATACGTTGGCGGGACCACCACGCTGGCCAGCGGCCTTGACGCGCCGGAAGGTGTGGTTTGGACCGCCGTTGACCGATTATATGTCGCCGAATCGAACATCGAATTCGTCATCGACCCTGCTGATCTCCGAACGCGCATTGCGGCCGTTTCTTCCTCTGGCGTCGTGACACGCATCATCACCCATACGCCCATTATTGATGGAACCGATGTGACATTCTGGAGTTACGCTGGCCTCACCCAGGGGCCCGATGGGTTGCTCTATGTCACCAACGAAATATCGGGCAAAGAGATAGAGACAGTTGTGATTCCGGGCGTTCTCACTTTCACTCTGTTCACCACCGATAGCATTTTCACCCTCGATCCTGCGACAGGAACCCGAACGCTTTTCGCCAGCGACCTGGTTTCGCCTGAAGGCTTGCGTTTCTCAGCCAGCGGTGGCTTTCCGCTGTACGTCGCCGAAGAAGACATCGGCGACGGCAGTGGCCGGCTGAGCCGGGTTATGTCGGATGGACGCCATACGCCTTTGTGCACCGGCTTTTCTGGCATCGAGGACGTCGTGATCGATCAACAGGGGTGGCTGTACGTCAGTGAGGGTACCAGTGGCCTAGTCGTCCTCGTCAAGTTCGAGTATTATCAGGTATGGCTGCCTCTCATCCTGCGCCAAGAGTAGATTTGCGGGATCACCCATCACGCATCACTGTAGGAGAAACGCTCCATGACATCCGAAATTCTGACCCATGCGGAAGTGGCTTCGAACATCGATCTGCTGTCAGCCTGGATCGAAGCACAAATGGCCTACAGCGGACTGCCGGGGCTCTCGGCTGGTATCATCTACGATCAAGAATTGGTTTGGGCCAGGGGCTTTGGCTATGCGGATGTCGAACGAGAGATCGCGGCGACGTCGCGTACGATCTATCGCATTGCCTCGATCACCAAGCTGTTCACCAACACGGCTGTCCTGCAACTGCGCGACACCGGCAAGCTGCAACTGGACGATCCCATCACCCGATACTTGTCCTGGTTCAAGGTTCAGAACCGCTATCCGGACGCACCGCCTATCACGGTGCGCCACCTGCTCACCCATACCTCTGGTCTGTCCCGTGAAGCTGCCTTCCCCTACTGGACGGACGGCAATTTTCCCACCCGCGAGCAGATCAGAGAGACGCTTCCCGAGCAGGAAACGGCGCTGCCTGCCGAAACCGAATGGAAATACTCGAATCTTGCCCTCTCGCTGGCCGGCGAAATCGTCGCCGCCGTCTCGGGCCAGGATTACGTCGATTACATCGAGCAACATATCCTCGACCCGTTGGGCATGAACGATACGTACGTCAGGTCGCCGGACCCCGACCATCGACAACTGGCTACCGGGTACGGCCGTCGCCTGCCCGACGGCCACCGGGGCGTCAGTCCCTTCACCGACTGCCGGGGCATCACGCCAGCGGCGAACATGGCGTCCACGGTGGAGGACCTGGCCCGGTTTGCCATGCTCCACTTCCGCGATGGTCCCGCCGATGGGGAGCAGATCTTGCGAGGCAGCACCCTGCACGAGATGCAGCGCGTCCACTGGCTGGAAC
>Ga0180438_10002762_pt1 | contig 27780 bp, 16 predicted proteins | sample SS_ome_12_FD_132455 | JGI IMG/M metagenome (GOLD analysis project Ga0180438, IMG submission 132455) | Hypersaline lake sediment archaeal communities from the Salton Sea, California, USA - SS_3_D_2 metaG | ecosystem: Environmental > Aquatic > Non-marine Saline and Alkaline > Hypersaline >...
TTAAATACTTAGAGGAAGTTAATCATATGCCAACGGTGTTCAAGTGGAAATGGAAGATGGATGAAATGGATATAGTGAGGGCAAAAATTGCTTGATATGTTATTTAGGAAACGTTATACTAGTTACATTGTTTTTTTCGATCCTTGTATACATCATTCCTCCCAAAATGTAAACTATCATTTATGTCGTGATTTAAATATTCAATCATTATTCCTTCTTAATTTGGGTTTCGGCTTGATTGAGTTATCTAAATGGATGAGCAGCGGATGGATCTGCCGGAGGGGGTGAGAGTTGGGTTTCATAGGGGGTGCCGCTTTTTATTGACTCGGCCATTTGGTGGTAGATTTCCAGGATTTTTTCTTTGGTGCGATAGGTGCCGTGGGCGGATTCATCTTTTCGTTTGACAATGGGGAAGGTGCCCATGATGTAAGCGGCATCATCGGCAGAAATGCCGTAGAGGTGAAAATAGGCGGCATCCAGTTCGCAGCGCATCAGGAACCGCCGTTGTTCATCCCAAACAAAGGGCGGCCCCTCATACCCCACATCCCGTGCAAACCCCTCCAAATCCCACGCCGTATACGTTAACTCCAAACCCCGCTTAAGTATCCAATCAAACAAAGTTACCGAAGGATTCCAGGACGCGGTTTCCTTATAAATATATGGCGGTAGTACGGGCAATTGCTTGACAATATAAAAAGTAGCATGAACACCTCCGATTTTTTGTCTGGCTATATAATCAAAAACAAATGAAGAAAAATTTGAATTTAAGAGCAACAAATATGGTGGTTCCAATTGACCGAAAATTAAAGGCATATTATGTCCAACACCGGAAAAGGGTATGATACATGGAATAAATGTACGCTCATTTGTAGAACTTGTTATATCCGTAAAACCTAAAAACCATCGGTAGGTATAGTTAAGATGCTTTATCGCATTCTCACAATCATTATTTGAAACCCAGTAAATCGGAAAGGCGTAACGCAGTGGGTTCTTGTGATCTGTTTCACTTATAGCTGAAGGCTGTGATTTCCGAAAAAGAGCTTTATCACTCCGAATAATATCGGCAGCTCTATGATCCCAAAACTGCATCATTTTAGCTTCATAAAGTGGAAAATAAACTTCTGAACCGACTTTGATTATATTTCCATCAATGATAGAGTCTGATTCAAATGTTAATTGATCCCTGGTTTTAAATAATTTAGAATCGCTTGCCATATTAAATAATCCCTGCTTAAAAGAGATATTCCAGGGATTTCCATCTTCCTTTTTTTCTTTAATTAAGATAGGAACTTTGTTATAGATTTTTTTTACTAGTTCGGCATCCCGATTATATCTGAATATAGGGCATGTATGTGTGTTTGGATTTACCAATGAAATATCATCTGGTTTGAATGTAAAACATCGAGCCTTTTCTTTTAGCTCAATGATGGAATGTGCGAAAAAAACAAACTCTGCTCCTTTGTCTATGGGCTGATGCCTGCCGGTAAGGGTGAGGAGGCAAAACTTATAACTCCTATGGACACCCGGAAAGATACCTTTACGGTTTTCAAAGTCGTAAAGACTTGCCAGTGTCCGGGTGGTCATTAAATCCTGGAAAAAATACTTTGTTGTATCGTCAGTAGCGATGCCGGAAGGAACAATGCATCCCACACGACCATTTGAAGATATCAATCCCCGATTGGCTTCTGAAAAAATTGCATAAGTATTTATTCGACCTCTACCTGTTAAAGGGTATTTATTTGAATTGCGAATAAAATGAGACCATGCATCGTGTGCTCTCTTGGCTTCTTTAAATTCATCGTATAAATAAGGTTCTTCGTTTTGAAGAGAATTTATAAGCTTTTCGCGTACAGCTTTAGATGGTGCGTCCGCTATGTCATTTCTCCGGGATGCAAACCATTCCTTTTCTTTCAATTCTGTATGCTCCCATGGCGGATTGCCCAGCACCACATCAAAACCACCATCCCAACCCGTATGCGGATTCTCCGGACTCTCATCCGCCTTTTGCAGCCGGAACACATCCGGGAATGCCAGGTGAAAATGGAAAAACCTGTACTGCCTGGCCAGCCGGTGAATCTCATCCCTCATCCACTGCGGAATGGCCGTGGGATTTCGCTCGATATTGCGAAACACCTCTTCATGAATCGGATAGGGGAGGTCCTTTGTCTCCTGCTTCTTCCACACAAATGCCGCACACCAGGCATCTGCCACCATCCGGTTGTACTTATAATTATCCGACTCCATCATTTGTTAATAAGCCGCCTGCTTATGCCGTACCCCCTCCATCGTACTATCATCAATAGCATCCAGGTTTACAAACTCCATGGAAAAGTCCGTAAGGCCAAACCATGATTCACCAGCAGCATCAAAAAGACTCCGCCTGGCCATCGCGCCCCGTTCCTGTTTATTCAATCCCTTATACTTCTGGCATACCTTTTTATCATCCCCTTCAATCTCCTGAAACGCTGCATCTGGTATGCCCTTTTTCATCAGGGCCGGGTACGCGCCCAACAGGCTGTTGCCGCACAGGATGCGGTGGTCCAGGAAAGAGAGTGGTTTCCCCGGTTCCAGTGCTTCCATCCACAAACTTACTTTGCACAATTCCACTGACATCGGATTAATATCCACGCCGTAGATACAGTGGCCGATCACATCCCGCACCGCCGTGCGCAGGGCTTCGGGAGCCGGTTCTGCTTCCCCGGTCCGGACAGCTGCCAGCTTCCGCCCCACGCGGTGGGCTGCCGCCAATAAAAAATGCCCGCTGCCGCAGGCAGGATCGCATACCTTTAAGGCCAAAATCTCCTGCTCGGTTTTGCGTTCCTTCAGCACCGGGTCCAGCGCCGTATCCAGCAGCGACACGATCAACGAGGTGGGCGTATAATAACTGCCCGTGGTCTTCCGCTCACTCCCTCCCACCGTCTTCAACTCAAACAAACCCGTGGAAGTATTCACCACCGGCTGCAGCTCCAGCAGGGCCTCGTACACACTGCCCAACTCTTCCGGTCCCAGGTTCCGGTAATCCACGGCATGGCGCACCTTGTGATCAATAAAAAATGTCAGCGAATAAACCGCTTCCAGCAGGTGGCGATTGGCAATCAAACATCCTTCCAGGTCTTTTACCGCCTCTTCGGACCACAGGAAACTGCCCAGCCCTGGCAGCCCCAGTGGCTCGTATCCCTGGTCGGTGCCCAGCAGTTTAAACACCAGGCACAGCCCTTGCCACAAGTCCGAATGCCTGCCCCCGCGCCGCTTCAACGCCAGGTCCCGCAGCCGGGAAACCGAATAAAAATTCATATACCGTTCCCGTGCCTGTTCGGACGCTTCCGGCATCAAAAGCAACTCCCTGCTTTCCGCCACCAGCAAAAAGATCAACCGGTAGACCAGCCGCAGCAATTGGCGGTAAAAGTCCAGGGTGGACAACTCACCCGAAAACAATTTGCCAATCAATTCTTTATTGTCCGGGTGAATTAAAAATCCTTTGCCCAGGTGAGTGACAGCGTCTTCCACCCCGTTTCTCAGGTTATCCAGGATACGGATACCCGATTCTTTAGCCAGTTGGTGCCATTTTTCCAGCCAGCAATTTTCCGGCACCTCACCTTCAAACCGGGATTGATGACAGAGCATCCAGAGCACCAGGAAATCCGGGTAGACCTCGCCCTCCATCATGGTTTCCAGGTCGAATTCCACGAAGGCCTGCCGGGTAAGGCTGACATTATCCCGCAGCAGCCGCAGTTTTATTCCGTTGGACACCAATCCCCACAAATGGTCGTCTGAACGGTTTAAAAACTCCTGTACCAGGCTGTGAGGGCTGGCCTTTGAAGCACCAGGCACCCCCCTGGTACGGTGGTCCAGTGTCATACCGCAGCCAAGTAAATGAATAGGGGTACTACCCCAGACATGAGAAATCCGGTAAGGCACCTCTTCCCCTTCAAATTCAAAGGGTTTGGCGGTCTGCAGCCGTCCGAAACCCAGTTCCTGGAACAGCGGCAGCAGCCACTGCTCACGGGTCATGGCAATACCGTGATCCCCCTTTGCCATGGCCTCACGTTTATCCTTGAAAGCAGTCCACAAACCTACCATGCGGTTCCATGTGCGGCTCACCGCCTCGTTAATGGTTTCCGAAGCCGACAGGTGGTAGTCCACCGCGGAAGAACCTTTAATGCTTCCCTTTCCCGCGACAATGCGGCGAATCAAATCCGGCGGCAGCAGGGCACCCTCCACTTTGATGGTGGAAAAACCGTTCACTGACCTGTTCCGCATTTTAAAGCCCCTCCCCTTCCTGCCTTCGGCGACCAGGGGGACTCTTTTCGAGAAAACCGTCCCCCTGGACCCCCTGCAAAAGCTTTTGATTGTCAGAATTACTATTTGTTGTCACAGGGAGGTAAATGTAAATCCCAGGCACATCCGGGGGCAGTAGGGGTTCCACCTGCAAACCTTTACCCGACCGCCCCGATGCCGTGCCCACCCGCTCATGAGCCTCCTGCAATGCTTTTGCCCGAATGTTCGCCGCCTCCTCCAGATGCGGCACCAGGACATCAAAATCATTTATCACTTTTTGTAAAAAGTACCGCGCCTCTTCCGCAGCAATATTTTCTCCGGGCTTCGCCTCCAACAACCTTTCCGTCTCCTCTTCCTCCATCCATACCGCACTGCCGGGTGCTCCCTGGAAAGCCAATAGTTGACACTCCTCCGCCAGCAGCGGCTGTTTTCCCTTGCCCCCAATCACATGGAATCGGAATCGCACCAACAGCAGCGTGGTTCGCCTGGTCACTGCATCGGTCCGAATCACACCACACCGCTTAGCCGCACCTTCGGCAAAACGCTCCAGCGCCGAATCCAATACAAAACGCGCTGTACCCTCTACCATGGGATGCGTCCGGTGAAGATACACCACGCCCTTGCGTGTGGGTAATTTAAACCGGGCTTCAAAGGGCTCACCTTCAGGTCGTCCCATGGCCTCCCGCAGCCCCAGCGGCGCATCCTTGGGGTGAAAAGTGAGACCCCCATTGCCTGATACCGCCACCCAATGCGCTTCCATAGCAGTCCTGAAAAACCCTTCCACATCCGCAGCCGACCCCACAGCCGCGCGCACCGCTTCCAGTTCCCGCGCCACTTCCTCTATCTTAATGGAAGAATGAGTAAACAACCTGCGGGAATGATTTTCCTTTTGGGAAAACGTATCCCACTCCTGGTGCAGCTTTTCCCTATGGGGTTTAAAAAACTCCTCGAATCCCGGCAGGTATGCGTCTACACTGCCGGACTTCTCCCGCAGCAGCAGTCCCTCAAAAATCGCCTCTACCACCTGCTGCGTATCCGCCGGCACCGGTATGGAAATCTTAAGAGAACTTTGAATCGCCTTGTGCTTGCGAATCAATACATCCAATACAATACCATCGATCTGGTTATCAATACCATAGTATGTCACCACCCGCACCGTTGATCGGGGCTGACCGAAACGGTCCACCCGACCATCCCGCTGCTCATGGCGCGTGGGATTCCAGGAAAGATCGTAATGAAACACCCCATCAAAATACTCCTGCAAATTAATACCTTCACTCAAACAATCCGTGGCCACCAGCACCGCTTGATGAGCATTTGCCATGCTCTCCACCCGCATTTCACGGTCAGCCGAAGGAATAGAACCTGTTACCGCTGCCACCGTGACCGATGCTGGTAAGCGCTTCTTTAATTCCTCTGCCAGGTATTCTGCCGTATGGATAAACCGGCAAAACACCACGGGCCGGAAACCGTCAGCCAGCAGTTTTTTAATAATAACCACCGCTTTATCCAGTTTTGCATCTTTTTTCCCTTTCAGAAGGTCGGCTTCCTTTGCCATTGCCATGAGCCTGCGGCGCAGTGGGGATTGTTCATCCGCCTCTGTATGACTGCCCGGTGTAATATCTGAACTGTCCCCCCCTTCATCCTGGATCATATCCAGAACAGTGCGCTGACCCACTTCATCAGCCTCCTCCACCGACATGGTATCGGCCGAAGCAGCCCGTGTTCGTAGCGTAGCCGCGGCGGCCGCCGGGCTGGAAGCCAATGCCCGCAGCAGGGCCAACGCCGACCACCAACGCACCCGCTCACGAAACTTCCCGCCGCTGCGGTCTGCTACACTCTCCCGCGCATATTCCAACACCCGCGCAAACAACTTTTTATACTCTGGCGAAAGCGTATACGTTTCCTCCTCCGACACCCGCTCCGGGAACGGCGTATCGGTTTGCAAGTAATCCCGGATATCTTCACGCCGACGCTGTACAAGATATCGCGATAACCGGCGCAATTGTTTCTCATGCTGAGCTGCATCCAACGCCTCCGGCAGATGGGCAAAATCAGGTTGGAGAAACGAAATCAACGACCGAAACGCCTCCTGGTTGCCGGAGTGGGGCGTGGCAGTAAGAAAGATCATATGCCGCCTGGTATCCCCGGCCAATCCTTTGACCAATTGGTGACGCTGCTGCCGCCCCCGTCCGGCAGCACCGAAAGCACAGGTATGGGCCTCATCCACAATCACCAGGTCCGGGCAGGTGCGGTTAAAATCATCCCGACGCCGGTCACTTTTAATAAAATCCAGGGACACCACCACATAGGGATAGAGATCGAAAAGCGTTTGCCCCATGCCGCAGTTTTTTTCCAGTGCAGTGGCCGTGCCAGAGGTAATAGCCTGTGCGTCGATATGGAATTTTTCCCACAACTCTTTTTGCCATTGTTCCACCAGGTGGGGAGGGCATATAACCGCCAGTCGCAAAGCATTGCCCCGGTCCAGCAGTTCCCTGGCGATCAATCCGGCTTCAATGGTTTTTCCCACGCCCACATCGTCAGCCACCAGCAAGCGAACAGTGTCCATTTTCAGTGCCATCATCATAGGCACCAGTTGATAGGGCCGCGGTTCCACCCCCAGCCGGGCAAAGGAGCGGAACGGCCCGGTGCTGGAACGAAATCCCAGCCGCAGCGCGTCCCGCAGCAGGCGACAGGAGCGGTAATCACCGTTATCGGCAGGATCGGGTAAACTGAACTGTGCGGGTTCCACGGTTTCCAACGGGAGGTAGAATCCCGTGACTTCTTCGGCTGTCCCGCCCAGGGGGCGGACCATTAACAATTCATCCGATGTTTCCGGCAGCACCACCCATTCCCTGCCGCGCGCGCTAACTAATGATCCGATTTCAAATTTCATTGTTGTTTTTTTTTATTGTCTCCGACGGCCACGGGCCTCTTCTGTAAAACGCGAAACCTCCCCCCTGGATCCCCCAAAAAACTTTTTATTAGACAAAAGCTTTTGCGGGGGATCCAGGGGGGCGGTTTTCTCGAAAAGAGCCCCCCTGGTCGCCGAAGGCAAATCAAAATATATCAGGATATTTTACCACAATCGCTTCCCAATCGTCCATATGCCCGAACCGAACCACCCGGATTCCTATATCCTCCAGGCATTCCTCCTGCTGCCGGTCCCGTTTCTGCCGTTCCGGGAATTGATGCGCCGGTCCATCAATATAAACCGCCACCTTTTTCCCTTCACCGGAATAAAAAAAATCCGACCGCGTGTTGCATTCGGAAATAAGCTTCTGGGCATCTGTGGGCAGACGAAATCCCTTCTTATCCATAAATCCCAGCCACTGTTTTTCCAATTCCGACTGGGCAAGCCGCAGCAGCCGTTTCAGGTGCTCCTCCCGCGATAGAGCAGTGGGAGACGAAACAACAGACGTCCCTTTCAATTCCAATAAAAAATCCCTGATCAACTGACGGTCCAGTAAAAGATGATCCACCTGGTTGTAATAACTCATCAAACAGTTGTAACAGGCGGCTTCGCAATTTTCCCCACCCCCTTCAGCCCGTTCCCGGTCGTCACCTGTATCTGGTTGAAAGTGGCATAATTCCAGGGCTGTTTTGGTCACTTCTGCCAATGCTTTTGGCTCATCCACCAGGCGGTGCAGCACGCCGGCTCCACCCTCAGCAGCCTCATAAAAAAGCAAATGGCGGCGGTCCCGTGCGTCTGGCAGCGGTTCCACTGCCAACTCCGAATCTTCCAATTGAAACCGCACCTGTACCGCCTGTTTCAATGCCGCTTGCAGCGAAGCCATTGCTTCAGTATTCATGGGACCCACAGGCGTAAAAAGCAAACAGTTGCGCCGGTCTTCGACAAAAGGAATCACCCGCTGATTCCTGCTTTCCACGACCTCCTCCTCCCCCTCTGGCTCCACTTTACTATCGGTGGCCCAATAGCCGTTATCCATATTTATTTGAAATCCTCTTACTTCGCGCTGCCGTCTCCGTCTCCACCCCATGTTCATGCGCCAGAGAGTAGACGCGGCGCCATAACTCAATTGAGCCACAACCGTTTCTCCGAAAACCACCTCAGCCTTTCGGTACAGCGGTACCCCCTCACGCACCGCAAACCGGAACGCTGTTTTAATCTCATACCCCATGCGCAGTCGCTCCTCTTCATCCGAATTGATCCGGTCCCGCCGCCTGGTGGAGACATTCCGAAGCCGGAACAATTGCGTAAACGGCTGTCCCAACGTGCTATTGCAGAATTCACACACATCAAAATCCGACGGCCTTTGCATGGGATGAAAATACCCACAGCGGTCACACTGCTTGGCCGTTTGGATTAACATCTCTTCCGCATCAACCGGGAAAATCACTTTATGAATCATATACCTGGAGCCTTCATGGTAAACAATGGCCCTGGGTCCGAATTCCGATATTGCCAGGAACCGCGGCCTCGATAGATATTCCTCTCTATTCTTGGTTTTGCGGCCCGGTATATAGGCTGAAAGCGGCAGCCGGGGGAAATTGTAACCCGGCAAAAACCCCTCCCCGGCAAAATAACGGTAACTGTAAAAATCCGCATTAATCGCATATTTGGATTCGATCAACAGGCTCAACTGGGTTTTGGCTTCCCTTGCCAGCCGTTCTGCCTCGCCTCGTTCCCGGGTCGTGCGTGAAGCATCCACAGCCGCCGCACTCTGAACCTTATACTGCGACAATGCAGAACCATAGAGATGACGCCATCGCTCACAAGAAGCCTCAAAAGAAGATACCACCTCATTCATTACCGATTCCAGCCAGCCAGGATAGTACCAATCCGCCGACCCCAATTGAGGACGCATCGATTGGAGAATATCTTCTGCTCGCGTTAATGCCCGGGCCCTGGCATTGGGGTTTTTTATCCCTTGTTTCACCGATTCCAGCAATTCAAGGCTGGGATTATCACCGGAAAGGTCCAGCACATCCTTGAGAGTAATTCCCAGGCTGATGCCGGTCTCTGCCAGCCAGACCGAATGCACATGCGCCCGGATCAAATCTTCGTTGGCAAGGTCCAGCCGCGGTGGAATCACTGCCCCTGCCACCATTTGTTCTGGACGTTTAAAAAAATACTGGTCATGGGAACTGCCCACGGAACAGTAAGTAAAGATCAGGGCTGGTTGACCGCTTCGTCCTGCCCGCCCGCTGCGCTGCGCATAATTGGCCGGGGTCGGCGGTACATTCCTCATGTTCACCACATTCAAGTCGGAAATATCCACCCCCAATTCCATAGTGGGCGAGCAGTAGAGGATGGGTAATTTACCCTCCTTGAAAACCTTTTCCCTGCTTTCGCGAAGTCCAGCTTCTACCTGGGCCGTGTGCTCCCTTGCCTCAATGCCAAGGCTGTCTATCGTAAAGGTGCGGTAAAAATTCACAAAAAATTCGTTGGTAGATATCCCCCCTTCCGGCCTTCCAGGAAAACGAACGGGATCATAAAACGCCTGTTTCCCCTCCCCGGCTTTCCAACGCATCGATGCTGCCATCAATTGGTATCCCGGGGTATTTTCACCAATATTCAACTCCCCCATTTTATCTACCAATCCTACCTTTTGCAGCACTTCCAGCAGTTGATTTATTATAATACCAGTATCCTCCAGTCCAAGGTGTTCCGAATAATCTTCAAACGTACCCCGACGGCGCAGATAGATACCGAATCCGCTCCTGGGAGAGAGAAACACACTGCCAGCAGGCGGTCTTTGGGGACTGGAACAGGGGAATAGGACCGCAGCGGGTTCCAGTTTTTCATCTTCATCCATGGCCCATGGTTCGATCAACCGTTGGTTACTATTTTGAACCACCCGTTCCTGGAATTCCGGTCGGAGAAAATCCACTTTAATAGCCAATTCTCTTCTCATGTGGTCCAGCAGCACTTTTGCCACCTTTTGCCGTGTCGCAGGACTGGCCTCTGCCAGGGTCGGATGGCATTTTTCCCACAATTCTTCCGATTGGCACACCTCGTCCAGGTCATGGTAGTTAATCTCCAACAAACCACATTGTTCCAGGTTTGGAGCAGTAATTCGCCATCCCCTTCTCAGGTCCCTGTAGAGACGATAACCCAATACCTGGCGAAGGGCTTTTTGAGTTTCTTTGAGGGCGGTAAGTAGCACCTGTGGATTTGCAGCGTACATTTCCAAAGGCAGCGCCAGGGTATTGAAGACCTGTTGGGTCAATTCATCGTGGGCCAGGCCAGCATCCCCTGCCTCTTTGACCGCTTTATACAGCGAGGCGCGCAGCAGCCCAGTCTCGATAAAATCGTTAAAATGTCCGGCTTGTAGCGACGCATCCTGGCGATTATCAGTGAAGCTCAGTAATTTCCTGGCTTCCCGGGCCAGCGATTCCTCCCGGCGCAAATATCTCACCGCTGAAAGACTTAAAATCGTAGTGGCTGTGCTGCGCCCTTCCGATGCCAGGGACCCCAATTTAACAAATTCCGTCTGCTGCCGAAAATAAGCAATCCCACAGTTGAGACAGAATTTAAAAGGTTTGGGTACAAAGTGGCAGATAATTCCGTTTTCATCCGACTGACCGCCGATTCCTAAAACCAACATCCGGGGCAGGTCTTCTCTTTTGTGATATTTGACACGCCGGCTCCCATTATGCATTTCCAGCCAGTCATCCGGTAGTCTATCCATCATTTCGTCGTCGTCTTCCGGCCAGGGATTTTGCGTACTGAAATAAAGGTATCCCGGCTGAACGTTATCCCCCTCGGCCTCTTCGTCGGTCTGTTCCCACGGCCCCACCCGGCGGAGATGATGAGTCCCGGTATACCTTAATACCTTATAGTATTCCTGGCCGCATTCCCGGCAGAAGACCACAGGAAAAAGCAACTTTGACCGGTCTCCAGGCACATATTGTTGACCGTGTACCGTTAGATGGCGTTGATATTCCGGCTCCAGCGTGGTATAGACGCTGCCACCGCGGCTGATAAACTGGTGAAGACGGAACGCAAAGGGTTGAAAACCCGTCTCAGGGTTCGATTCACAGCCATATCCCGCCAGCAGTCCCTCTCGAATGACCATTGCGCATCGTTCTTCCGGCACACCCGTCAATCGACTCAAATCACCCGCTGTGCCATTTTTACCCGTAATACTGCGCGGCGTGGCACGTATTAAACGATTTGACCCCCGTGCCTGACGAACACCGAAAGTACTTTCAATCCAGGTTGAAAGCGGGTCTTTAATAAATTCAACATATGACTTCGGCGGTTTCCTGTTCACATCCTTTACCCGCTCCGTTAATGTTTTTATAAACACCGGGTCATCCAGCTTCTCTTCCCTGGTGGCCCGCTGCAGGGTTTCGCCAATGACATGTTCCGGCAAGAACTTTGCACCGAACAGTGTGGAGGCCGTCTTTGCAATCTCCTGCTGCTGTTCTTCATATGAACCAGCCCCAGCCAGGGTGGCAGAAGTACCGATACATTGCAAATGTTCGCTTTTTAAGCGTTTTCCAAGTCTACGGATCAGCATGGCCACGTCCGCTCCCTGGCGTCCACGATACGTATGAAGTTCATCCAGTACAAAAAATCGCAGCCCTTCTGCCTGTTCAATCAAATTCCTGTCTTCTCTCCGAGTCAATATATATTCCAGCATTACATAGTTGGTAATTAAGATATCTGGCGGGTTTTGAATGATTTCATTATTTTTTTCATGGGATTCCTGGCCTGTGTAACGTTCAAATTTCACCCGCGCCGTCCCCTCCGGATTTCCATAATAAAGAAATTTTTCCAGTGCTTCGTATTGGCTGTTGGCCAGGGCGTTCATAGGGTAAACAATAATTGCCTTCATACCCTTGCCAGATTCCTCTCTTAATACATGATCCACAATAGGAATAAAATAGGTCAAACTTTTACCGGAACCTGTACCCGTTGTCAGCACATAATTGTGTCTCTTCAAGGCAATTGCCAACGCATCCGACTGGTGTTTGTGAAGACGAATTGGTTTCCCGGGCAGTTTCTTATCTTTATCTTTCTTAAAAATATATTTACATGACGGATGAAGCAACCCATGGTCCACCAATTCATCAATGGTTTCCGCCGGTTCGAATGATGGATTCAATTGAATCAAAGGTTCCGGCCAGAGAAGTCCTTCTTCCATACTCTTTTTTACATACTGGTTCATCCGCTGATCTTTAATGTTAATAAAACTATGAATATAAGAGGCGTAATCGCTAATCAACGAACGGTGAAGTTTAAATACATCCATCGCCTAAATCCTATTTATATCTCGCATCTTTTAGGTCCCGGCAGCACGATATATGAAATGCTGAGATTTATAAACCATCATATAGAACTATAAAGCAAAATAGAATAAAAAGCAAGAGTTTGATGAGAAAGTTATCAAAACAAAAATTTAGAAAAAGGAGTTCAGACCAGAAGTAGCGTTTCACGGCTGCGAGATGTGATATTTGGCCAGGGTGATACTGCCGTCTTCATCTTCCAAAACAGCATAGAGAAGCCCCTTCCTGAAAAGCAAGGAGAGAGGTTTCCGATTCCCGTCAAATTTCATATGACTCCTGTACAGGTATTTGCCTTCCAGTGAAAAAATGTCAATTTGTTTGGGATTCTGATGTCCCGGGAAACGGGACAGGGGATCAGGTACCGATACATAAATAAGCCCCTCTACCTCTTCAATGCGGTAGAAATAAGTTGGTTCATCCGGGAAATTATCCATCAGCCGTTTCCGTTCGTCTTCCTCCAGGTTGCGGATTCCTGCGAAGAGTTGTTTTTTCTGTTTCGGTGAAATGCGTTTGTTTTTTCGTTCGACTGAGAACCAGGAAAGGGCTTTTCCTTCCAGGTTGGACACATAAATTTTGTATTCATTGCTAACGCCGTAATACAGTTTATTGTCTTTGCCAGGGGCCGCAGTCATTAAGGGAGATAAACCTACAATGACAATCAACCGTGCCGGCCGGCGTTCCCTGGTACTGGAACGGATATCACCACCCTCAAACACCTGGAACTCTGAAATCACCTTATCCTTGCCAGTTTGCAGGTTTACCCGGCGGATAATCCCTTTTCTGTCGGGGCCCTGGAACACATTGATAGGTGCGGCAATGAATTCCTCTTGATCGATAAAAAATACCGGTCGTCGACGGAAGAAAATATTGCTGACAGATTTAATAAAGGTACCGTCCTGTTTGAAAAAGTGAAGCTTGTCAAAATCGGAGATAACCAATGCATTCCCTGCCAGGTAGACGCTCATATGGTTCCTGACTTCTCCCGGTCCCTCTCCCCTGGGGGCGAAAGCTGAAAGATATTGCCCGTCAGTGGTAAAAATATGGGTTTTATGGTTTTTGGAATCCCGGATGTAAAGGTGTGCGTTCTTGGGGTCTTTTGGATTCTCGGCAACCAGGAGCCCTGTAAGCTGGGCAAAGATATCATCTCCCGCCTGCTCCACTTCCCATACTTGTTTGAGTTTAAAGTCCCACTCTCCCTTTGAGGGTTTATCCGGGTTTACTACCTGGCCCGATAGGGAGAGAGCAATGGTGGTTGTCAAAAAAAAGATACTTAATAATAAGGTTTTCATTTATCATCTCCATTTCAATTCTGTTCAATAAAAGATACCAAATGAATGATAGCATATGGGGCGAAAATTTTCAATACCATTTACGGTAACTATTCAGTTTTCAGAAGTAAAATGCAGTTCATGATTGAGCGAGCCTCAGGGAGGTGGCGCCTGTTTCTAAGGACACCGGACGGGAGAGCGAAACATGAACTGCATGATAAATTATTCGAAAACTGATTAGTTGCCATTTACACATTAAGCTCCGGAGGGAAAAAAGGGATAGGCAAAATGTGATTTCCATCAATTTAGAACATGATTAAAGGATTCGCAGGAATATCATGGTTTTTGGTTTCATCCTGTCTATCCCTTAATCATAGAAAAAGGGAAAAGCCAAAAAAAGGCCAGAAATGCAGAAATGTCTACGAAGGACACAGGTTTAGATGCAAATGCGAGGAACTAATGAGAGATTTTGGATTTTCAGGATTATTTTGTTTGTTTTTTTTCAGCCCAAAATTTACAATTTTGCACGCACCTACCCTGTTTTACCCAGCCAGGATGGGGTTATCGGGCATGAATGGCGTGAATTTTCAAATGTGGCTTTTATTATGGGAGTGGAACATGATAAAAATGTGCGATACACGGTTATCCATGTCTCCCTGTTCAACCTGGAATATTGGCGTGGAAATACCCAATTGGCCGACTACACGCTTTCCGTGACCATGCACTAAAGAAAATGGAGCGGTGCGTTACTTCGTTGCTTTTTTATTTTAAAATGGGAGCATAAAACGGGGAACGAAAAAGGTAACAGACGAAAATATCCAAAAAAGTAAAGCACCGCTCCAATTTTTTTACATTTTTTTTTGAAGAAGGATTAATAAGTGACAATTAGAGTCGGCTTATTCGACGACTGCCGGCTGTAGAAGGCCTGACCGGCAACATTGGACGCAGCCATAAAGAAGGTGTACGTACCGTTTCCTGTGACAAAGCTCTTTACATCGAACTCATACCAGACATTGGCGGAAAGTGCGCCAACATTTTTATAAGAGTAATAATTCATATTTCTAGTATTCCAGGTAAGGGTATATTCTTGCCACGTGTTATCTTTCATATGGTAAAGAACGCAAACAGGAAACGCGGTTTGCGTTTTTATCCTGAGTTTTGCAGATTGAATAGGTACTGATACACCGTAGACCGTGAACTTCAGGAATGGGTGGATTCCATGACCGGTAGCAGATCCCCTTGACCTCAAAAGTGTAGAAGAACCGAAATTAGCATCGGGGTCGTCCTGCCTTACAAAGGTATCCGCCAGACATTGGAAGGTGGAGGTTTGTGGGGGACATGTTAAAGAAATACCTACAGCGTTAAAAGCACTTTTTACAGTATTACAGTCATATCCATAATCCATAGCCGCATCAAGAGCGCCTTCCGCACCTTGCTGGAAATTTGTGCTGGGGGTCCAGTAGATTTGGTTGGCTCTAACGAAAATTTTAAACGCTTTTTGCGTACCCCAACTGGAGGCGATTAAATAAAACGCTTTGTTAAATATACCGCTGCTGTAATGAGGGTCCATACCGCTGTAGTAGTCGTTTACATGGTCGATTGATACGCCATCAAGCGGAGGATTATACATATACCTCAGTGCACCAATTTTCTTGATATCATTACCCACCTTGAAATCATTGGTTCCTCTCATATATTTTTCACAAGCTTCCCCGGCCATGTCCGAAAAGGCTTCATTAATTCCACCGGATTGACCGGAATAAATCAAATTGGAATTAAACTGGGTAAAACCATGACTGAATTCGTGTCCAACGACATCTAATCCAACCAATGGATAAAATCTGGTATAGCCATCTCCAAAAAGCGCACTGCTGCCCGTCCATCTGGCATTCTCGTAATTAGTCAAATAATGAACCTTCAGGACAAGCTGAAACGGAACGGGGGACGTGCCATACCAGGAGCTATACATGTTATATACCACCTGACCGAAATATTGGGCGTCATTGAGAGGGCAATAACCCCCGTTTATTTCTTTATGGGTATTCCTGGGGCCAATGTAAGAATATGCGACTGAGGTGGTATCGCCCCCGTGGTTTAAATCAACGGTCTTTACGTTGGTGGTATTCATCGTATAAGTACTGCCATTTACAGTGACGCCAAAACCCGGGTAGTCGGTGCCATATTCATATTGATCGATTTTATTATTCCCACCCGGACCCGTGCCCACAGCGCTAAACATATCATAGGAGTCAAGGACCCTGCCGGTTTTGACTTCTATAAAATGAATCGGGTAAGACGCATTACTTACATTATCGTCGACAAAAAAGGAAACGACATAGGCGAGATGAGCCTTTCCCTTTTTGTCAATATAAATGTACGTCCCGGCTTTTTCATTACTAAAGTTCCATTGCGCCCCAGGGTTCTGTTCCATATGCTTGGCTTTCATTTCTTCTAATGCAACCTTCGGGTCCAATGTCTTAACTGGGGGGATTATGGTGACATCATTGGGCGTGTCAAGGACCATTTCACCGTGAATCTTGATTACTTCCGACATGGGATTACGACTGACAACGGTCTGCATACCCCAGACTGGGATTCCCTGATAAAGCTGTTGATAACGGGAATGGCTGTTATTATTGAAATCCGTTTGCTGTCGCTCTAATTTGAATTCCTCATGCTCCGACAGTCCTAAACTCCATCCAATTACTTTGCCATTGCTGCTTTTTTCTTGATTTAGCAGATTCACAAAATCTTCAGTATTGGATTTGTAAAATTTGACTCTCTTAGCTGCCCAACTGTTTGTTGACAGGATGCAGCAGAAAACAAAAACCAGTGTAATAGTAAACACAATTTTACTATTAACCTTCATACTTTTCTTCTTTTTCATGAGAATTCCTCCTATTTTTTTATTTTTTTTTCATTACTTTGTCCTCATACCTGTAATATAACCCAATTGCCAAAATTTTGGTTAAACAATATAATACTTTCCCCTTTTTCTTTTTTTTGCAGGATTATAGATACTTTTGAAAAGTAAAGATTTATAAAAGCTTACTATTTACTGGCGCACTAACTTCATTGCCTTCTTTCTAAATTGGGAGGGCGTCATATTGGTATGTTTTTTAAATGCAGTATTAAAGGCAACCTTGGTATTAAAACCCACGTCAAATGCAATAGTAAGAATTTTCCGGTCTGTTTGTTTGGGATCGGCCAGGATTTTTTTTGCTTCTTCCACCCGGTAAGTATTGATAAAATACGGGAAATTTTTATTCAATTTTTCATTTAATATTCGAGAAAGGTGGTGAGGGGTGACTGATAATTTTCCGGATAATGATTGGAGTGAAATAGTTTCATCACGATATACCTTTTCAATTTCCATGAGATAATCCAGTTTTTTTATACACTCTTTTATATAAATCGGATTCATGGGGGAACCTTTATATTTTCCTATTTTTCTCAACCACTGTTTTTTATGTAACAAATAACCTCCTAAGGCCATGACCAGCAGAATAAAAAGAACCAATATTCTAAAAAAAATGGATTCATGAAAAAGAGGTGTTAAGGTAAAGGTTATGGAATCCCCACGCTTGTTCCACACTCCATCACTGTTACAGGAAGTAACCCTGAAGGTGTAAGTGCCAGCAGCGAGGTCTTTGTAACGGGCCGTCCGCTTTTCCCCGGGGAGGAGATATACCCAATCCCTGTCATATCCGTCCAGTTTGTATTTGAATTTTATTTTTTCCGGTGACAAGAAAGTCGGTGCAGTAAAATGAAAAACAAAATCACCTACTTCCTTAAAAATCTTCTCTTTCCTCTCCGCCATATGCAGGGGAATGGAATGATCATTAAAAACAACCTCTTCAATAATCACGGAAGGAGGGGTTTTATTTATTATTATTTCTAACGGGTTAACAATAGTGATTCCTTTTGTAGTCACGAACCAAAATTCTCCTTCCCGGGTTTTGAGAGCTGAATTCCTGGAAAAAAAGTTATAGAATTCACTGCTTTTCATGCCGTCGGAGATGCCGAAAGAGGTGCAATTGATCCGATTAACCCGGCCCTCTACAAAACCATTTAACTCCTTTTTGTTTACCCTGAGAATTCCGCTGTCACTCATCATCCAGAGGTTGCCACGCTCATCTTCCAGCATCTGGTAGATAAAATTGCTGGTCATACCCTCGGCAGTGGTAAAAGAAAAGAACTTTCCGTCTTTGAATCTTTTTAGCCCTGCCCCGTGGGTGGAAATCCAGGAAACGCTCCCGTTACTGTCTTTATCATTACCCGAAGAGATTTTTTCTTCGTAGATACAGGCAACAGGAATATCCGGCAAATATTCTATCATATTTATTTTTGTCAGTTCACCCTTTTCAATTACATATATTCCTTTATTAGAAGCAATCCGAATATGATGATTTTTATCTTCATAAACATTGTTCACAAACTTCCCTAATATACCGTCCTGGGCTTTTAAAGATTTAAATACGCCGTTACGATAACGGCTTACCCCGTCATAGGTGCCGATCCAGAGATTATTTTTACTATCGTTAAATATTGAGAGGACTATATTATCTGCCAGCCCATCCCGTGTGTTAAAGTTGATAAAAGAATCGGTTCCCTTTTTCCGTTGAAAAAGTCCTTTGCCAGCGGTCCCCAACCATAAATTCCCATGGTTATCTTCCCGGATGGCGGTGATGTCAGCGTACGCAGCATCAGGTATTTCCAGGGATTCGATACATTCATTATTCCTAAATTTGTACAATTTCCCTCTGCTGGAACCAACCCAAATATCCGCTTGTTGGTTCTCATATAACGACATGATGGCTTCCCCCGGTTTTTTTTCAAAGATTGATGTTGATGGTGCATGAGCGATAAATACAGCATTTTTTAACCGCATTAGCCCTGAGTCCTGGGTGCCAATCCATAAACTTCCTTCACTGTCTTCAAACAGGCGCCTAATGAAATGCTTTTCCAATATCTTTTCAAAAAGAATGCCGCCGTGTTGATCTTCTTTTATGACTTTCATCCGATTCAAACCGTATACGGTGGCCACCCAGACATTTTCGTCACTATCTTTAATAATATCCACTATCTCGTCACTTAGCAAGCCGTCCCGGGTATCATACAAATAAACATCGGCTGCTTTTTCCGGATTGGTGCTCACAACTTGCAATAAGCCCTTATTTGTGCCGATCCATAATACCCCTTTTTTATCCTCATACATAGTATATATATGATGAGTACTTTCCAGTTTCTCTATTTCACACTTAAAAAATTTCCCATCCCGTAATTTGAACACCCCGTTTTCAAGGGTTCCCACCAGTAAAGTTCCGGTTCTATCCTCTACAATGGCTTTGATTTTTTTCCCTTCGAGTCCGTTGGATGCATTGAAGTGGGTAAATTTATTTCCGGTATCGTTAATGCTTTTTTCAGAAAAACGGTTCAAATAACTCACCATAAAACCGATCCAGAGGTTACCCTTTATATCCTCTCTTATGTGTACGATACGATTCCCGGACATCCCGTGTTTATTGGTAAAAGTTGTAAATTGACCGGTTTGATATCGATATTTTGTTAAGTGTCCGGGACTTCCGATCCAGAGATTTCCCTCCTTATCGACAAATACAGCATCCGGGAAGATTTTTTTTTTGGTTTCAATCTTGAAGTTTTCAGTGTAATTGATTGTTGTAAATTTCAACCCATCAAATCGGATCAGGCCTTTGGGGGTGGCAAACCACAAATAGCCGTTTGCTGTCTGGGCAATGGAGGTGATACAGCTGCTGGGAAATCCCTGTTCAATCCCCCACTGGTCCAGTACATATTGATCGATTGATTGACCGGGGTCCAGGGCCATTAATCCCCCATATGAGAGAATAAAAAGTAAAAAAATTGTTTCCGCGAATATAATTATTTTGCCTTTACAGTACATCTATTTCCTCTTCGCTTTTTTAACTTTTTATAATGATATAGACACTATAAAATACGGATTGTGACAGAAAAAGTTTGCCCTTTATATTATCGATTTCAGCCCGCATCAGTGTAGATGAACTGGCCCCAAAACTTCTTTCCTGCCTCTCAAAAAAAGGACAGCCCACATTGGCAACCTGGGTAAGCGGTGCCATTGCCCTGGCTGCGGTTGGACCGGGCAACTTAAATGCAGTTGCCCAGTTTGTCACCATTCTCCTTCTTACTCTTTACGTGATCATCAATCTCAGCTCTGCTATCAAGAACATTGTCGGAGACCCCTCTTATCGTCCCACCATCAATGTTCCCTGGTATATTTCCTTGTTGGGTTCTTTAGGCGCTATCATGGTAAGGTTTTTATTAAATCCTTTGGCCTGTATCATTGCTGTGTTACTTGAGTTAATGCTCTATTTTTACCTGTGGAGAAAAGCAATGAGAAAGAGGTGGGGAGATGTGCGTGCCGGGTTGTGGGTTACACTGGCCCGTTTTGCCCTTTTTAAGCTCAAGGCTCACACCAGCGCTCCTCGCAATTGGCGGCCTCATATCCTTGTATTCACGGGAGAAGCAGAGAAAGGAGTCAGGCCAGACGCAGAGAAGCAGATATTTTCTATGTTATAGATGGTAGAAGCGCACGCACCGACCCTGTTTTATTTTTTTCTTTTTAACTCGTCACCCGCAACCCGCAACCCGCAACGAGTCTCACCACCATGTCTTAAAATCAGGTGGTGGATTTCGTTATTTGGGTTGACTTTGGAATTATTTTATAATATGATTCTCCTATGATTCTAACAGGAGAGTGAAATGAAATATGAATTGAAACAGCTATCTTTCGGTGAACTTTTGGGCGAAGCCTTTAACCTCTATTTCGATAACTTCATTGCGTTTTTTGTAATCTCATTCCTGAGTTTTGTACCCACCATATTATTTGCCGTACTATCAGGAACTGAAAGCAAAAACCGGGTATTGGCCGCGCTGATCTTTCTTGTTTTCTTCATCATTGCCAATATCTTTTCCACCGCTTTAATCATCGAAATCGTGTCCAAAAAGTATTTAAAAAAACATGAAGGGATAAAGCAGTATATCCGGAATGTGATACCGTTTATTTTCCCGATTATCGGCCTCTCCATCCTGCAAATCCTCGTTATCGGTGGACCCGGTTTTATCCTCGCACTCATTCACCCGGGATTGCTTATCCTCTACATCTTTCCCGCCTTCTATTTTTTCCTGGGATTCATCCTGTCCGCCCAAGCCCTGATCGTGGAGCGGGAAGGTGTCATCGCTGCGATGAAACGCAGCCTTTTCCTGACAAGGGGTAAGAAATTGGAGATTTTCGGGTACATGATTTTGGCCGGGATCTTCAACTTCGTCATTCAAAAAGGCATGGAACATGTGATCGCCCCAATCATCATCCGGATGATCGACCCCGTGAGTGTCCGGCTTTTTATCTTTCTTGGCATTTACTACCTGTCACAAGCGTTTATTACCGGGATCACGTCATGTATTTATATTCTCATCTATTTTAATCAGCGGATTGTAAAAGAGGGATTCGACCTGGAACACCTGGTCGATCAATTCGATTCATCGGGGCCGCTGTACGGGGCCGCCGAATAAGTCTATCCACCATTGAAACAGGAAACCGTCACCATTGAAAGCCCGGAGAAAATCCGTTTCTTTTACCCTATTGCCAAAACCGGCACCCGTATCGGCGCTTATTTCCTGGATATCTTAATCCAGGGCCTGATTATTTTCTTATTTGTTTTACTGATGGCGGCAAGCGGTGGCTTGGGTCTGTTTTTTTCCACCGAAACAGCCGGCCATTTCACACTAATGGCTGCGGCATTCTTCTATTTGATCTATTTCTTTTTGCAGTGGGGATACTTTAGTTTTTTTGAAATCTTTAAAAACGGTCAATCCCCGGGAAAAAGAGCCATGCGGATCAATGTGATCCGTTCCGACGGAGACCCCCTGGATGTATCTGCTGTGGTGGTACGAAACCTGCTGCGGGCAGTGGACGGTTTCCCAATGTTCCACCTACTGGGCGGACTGGTCTCCATGCTGGACAAACGCTCCCGCAGGCTGGGGGATATGGTGGCGGATACCGTGGTGGTCCACGAAATCAGCTTCGACCTGAAAGAACCCGATTTTAAGACCACTTTGAGCACTCGAAGTGACTGGAGCCCCGGGATTGAACTGATGTCCAAATTGAACGAAGAGGAACTCTATGTAATACGCCGGTTCCTGACAGACCGTCACCTGTTGACCCCGGACCGGCAGAAGGCTGTGGGAGAGAAACTGGCGGCCCGTGTTAAAAAACGCCTCAATATCACCCAATCCTTTCGCGACCCCATCCTTTTTCTGGAAGCCATTTACAGGGAGCACGCCCATGAAGACACTGAGTGAACGGTTTGTCAGTGAGAAGCGGGAGCAGTGGATGCAATTGCGCAAAATCCTCCTGAAAATCAGGGACCAGTCGTATCATGCGTTGACACCGGGGGAGGTCAATGATTTTCCCCGCCTCTACCGGCTCGCCTGTGCTGACCTGGCCCGTGCCAAAACCCTGCGCCTATCTCCCGACGTGATCAGCTACCTTAATAACATCGTTGGTCAGGCCCATAAATATCTTTACAGCTTTAAAGTTCTACGTTTCTCCCAGATTAAAGCGTTTTTTACCCTTCGTTTGCCCTTCATACTGGTTCGAAAAAAAACCTATGTTCTCCTCTCCGCGCTCTTTTTCCTGCTGCCTTATATCGTAACCTTTATCATTTGTTATGCCGACCCGGAGAAAGCGTCGCTCCTGGTTCCCGAAGACCTGCTTTCCAAAATGGCCGACAGTTACAGGAACGCTTTCTCTTCCACCCGTACCGTCACCATGAGTACCTTTGCATTGACCTTTTACATCCAGCATAACATCAGCATCGCCTTTTTCAGTTTCGCTGGCGGTTTACTGGCGGGATTGGGCACCATTTATTTCCTGGTATACAACGGTATCCTGCTGGGTGCTATTTCCGGTTTTATCACCGGCCAGGGGTACGGCGACAATTTCTTCGCTTTTGTTACCGCCCATTCAATAATGGAATTAAGCGGCCTGGTGGTGGCGGGTGCCGCAGGACTTTTATTGGGGTATTCCATCATCAATGCCACCCGGTTCTATAAAAAAGACCAATTGAACCTGCAAAAAGAGGATATATTCTCTCTCCTGTGTGCGGCAGTACTCATGTTTGTCTGTGCCGCCGCCATCGAAGGCATTCTTTCACCCCAACCCCTTCCCTATGGGATCAAACTCCTGGTGGCCCTTATTTCCGCCGCTTCTATCATTTACTACTTCGGTATCCTCCCAATACAGCGAAGAAAAGAGGATAGGGGAGAATAATGCAAAAGACACCGATAGTACCGTTATTCATCCTGGTTGGAGTGGTGGTGTTTTTCGCCGGTCCAAAGCCCGGACAAGCCGGAACCAAAAAGGAACTGGCTTGTCCGGGAAATTCCAAATTACAAATCACAAATTACAAACAAATTCCAAATCCAAAATTCCAAATTACAAAACAAAAAAAAGTTGAAAAAAATAATTGTCGGAAAACATTCTATATTAAACTCTTTACAGCCTTGTCAAAAAATATCTTGTCAGAAAATGGCAAGACTTTACGATTAGGTAACCTGGGTGCGCAGGGTACTGATCCCGGAGAGCCGCCCAATGTGCAGCGGGTGCTTAACGAACACAAAAAATTGATCGAGAAATACGATCTTAAAGAAACAAAGAGAATCGAACCCGACACCGGTAAAATGTGGCAGCCCATGGAGGCGGAAGAAATGGAGAACCGTGAACATTACGATTTCGGCACCTGGCTGAAAAACCTCTCACTTCCCCTGATTGTGATTATTACCGTGATATTGGCAGTACTGTTCTATTTTTTATTCCGGGGGGCGGGCGGTCTATTCCCCGGCACCGGCCGCTTGCCCTTAGACGAAATGCCGGAAACCGGGGAAGGGGATGCGCACGCCGCGGATGATGCGGCCGGTGACGGTGCTTACAGCATTGCACTGGAATTGGCACGGGGCGGGGAATTAGGAAAAGCCCTGGTCCTCCTGCATAAATCCAGCCTTAGAAAACTCCAGCAAAGACTCCTGGTACCCCCGGGTGATTTTTATACCAACAACCAGGTGAAACGTATACTGAAAGTGAACCCCGAGGGAAGCAGTATGGTCAATCCTTTTGGGCAGTTGGCCGCGGCCGCGGAACGGTGCGCGTTTAAAGGAGAGGAACCAGAGGAACCCGTGTTCCTCGCCATGAAAACCCTTTATGAAAACACGTTTTTAAAAATGGGAAACCACAGTACCGCCGCTGCCAGGAGGATAAGGCGTAAAAAATGAGACCGATTAAGTCCTATCTTAAGCTCCAATACATCCTGCCGGTGACCGGGCTCTTTTTTGTCATGCTTTATGTGGTGTTCCTTTTAACCGGGGGAGACATACTCATGGAGGGTCGCCGCAGCAGTTTTGACCGGGGGAATTCGGGCTTTTTTTACTTTTTCCGGCTATTTAAACAAATGGATTACCAATTAAAACGGTGGTATGAGGCGGGACCACCTGAAGACAAGTACGGCTGCATGGTATACCTGGACTATTATCCCCACGACAGGAAGTTACTGGAGGGGATTTTAAAGTGGGTAAAGCAAGGTAATGTGTTGTTTATCGCAGGCATCTATGACGACGAGGACCCGGTGTTTTCCCGTAAGCTTCGTTATGGGAGGTCATTGGAAATAGAGGCTGTCGGCGACAGGGAGTATTCCTTTTCATTCTCTAAGAGCCGTTTTTTTCAAGCGCAGCCCGGGGATGCGGAGTTGATGCGCAGCGAATCCGGGACATTGGTGATTCGCCGTCGGTTGGGAAATGGCATGGTCTACCTCTTTGCCGATAATAACCTCTTTATTAACCGCTATTTTGCCAATCCCGACCATGCCATCTTTTTGAATCTTTTGTTCAGCGTTTATTACAGGCACACCATCTATTTCTATGAATACGGTACGGGGTTCCGGGAAATGCGAAACCCGGTGATAATCCTTTTCCAGGGCAGTTTCCTGTTTTTGACGCTTCATCTGTTATTAATGGGTATTGTTTTTGCAGCATGGCGAGGCCGGCGGTTCGGGAAGCCGCTGCATGCCGAACCGTTTAAACGCCGTTCCCTGGACATTCACCTGGCAGCCGTGGGTAACTTTTTTCAGAAAGCCGGGGCACTTCAAATCGTGGAAGCCCTGACCCGCAAATACTTCATTAAACGGACGAAACAACTGCTGAATATAAAAAAGAGCATGACCGAGAAAGAACTGGTGGAAAAATTGGCAGAATTCACCGGCGAAAACCCGGAGAAATTAAACGTACTGATGGAAAAACCAACAGGACTGCCGGAAAAAACACTGTTTAAAAAACGAAAAGATATCTACAGGGTAATTATGAATATAAAAAACCATAAACAACGCAAAAAAGTGGGGAGAAGGAGATAAAAATGAATGAAGAAAATACCATCCTTATGGAAACCATACAAAAGGAATACCAGGCGGTGAAACAGCAATTGATGAAGGTGATCAAAGGCCAGGAAGAGGTGATCGAATTGGTGTTGATCGCGTTCTTTGCCGGTGGGCATGTGTTGATCGAGGGCCTGCCCGGCCTGGGGAAAACACTGCTGGTCAACGCCCTCAGCCGGGTGGTGAGTGGGAAGTTCAAACGGATCCAATTCACACCGGACCTGATGCCTTCGGACATCATCGGCACCACCATTTACAATATGGAGAACAACACCTTCCAGGTGAAAAAGGGCCCGGTGTTTACCAACCTGCTGTTGGCCGATGAGATCAATCGTTCACCTGCCAAGACCCAGTCGGCCCTGCTGCAGGCCATGCAGGAAAAAGAGGTAACCATCGACGGCAACAACTTTCCCCTGGGGGAATTTTTTATGTGCCTGGCCACCCAGAATCCCATCGAATTGGAAGGGACGTTTCCTTTACCCGAAGCCCAGGTGGACCGGTTTTTAATGAAGATCAACATAACCTATCCCCCCCGCATGGAAGAGAACAATATTCTGGTTAGTTACCGTGACGGTCTATTAAGTGATAAGCCAAAGTCGTTGAACCTTGAGCCGGTGATCGACGAGCAGCGGTTTGTGAAAATCAAAGATACCATAGCCGGTATTTTCGTGGATGACAAGATCATTCATTATATCACAGAGATCACCAATGCCACGCGGGATTACCCGGGAATCGAGGTGGGTGCATCGCCCCGGGGCAGTGTGGCACTGCTGCAAACGTCCCGGGTGAAAGCTGCCATCGAGGCCCGGGATTTTGTTATCCCGGACGACGTCAAATACCTGGCGTTTCCTGTTCTGCGCCACCGCTTGATCCTGGAACCGGAAGCAGAGATCGAAGGATTTTCCTCCGATGATTACTTGAAAAAGATCATTGAGTCAATAAAGGTTCCCCGATGACCCCTGGTTCGCTGCCCGTTCCCACCCGACGGTTGTTTTATCTCCTGGCCGCATCTTTGCCGCTGTTGGCCGTGGGTCTGTTTTGGTTTCCGTTGGTGATTGCAGCCATTTCAGCGGACCTGTTTATATTACTCTTGGCTTTCCTGGATGTCCGCCATGTCTCGCGCACGTACCGGCTCTCCTTTGAAATCTCTCGCCCCTCGTTTTTTTCCATCGGGAAGAGAAACACCATGACCCTTTCCATTTACAATCAGAGCCCCGGGCGGTTGGAACTGGAAATAAAACCCGATATCCCGGAATCCTGGGAAACATTAACGGGAAAGGGCCTTATCCCTCTGGCAGGGGGTGAGAAGAGGGAGCAGAGCCTGGAATACAGGCCCTTGCGCCGCGGTGTGTTTCACATCGCGTTCTTCCATTACCGTTTTAAAACCGTCTTAGGCCTGTTGAATATTTACGGCAAATGGAACGCCGACCTGGAGATGGGCGTCTACCCGGATGTAAAAGAGGTGAGCCGTTATTTAGTGATGACGCGCCGCAACCGGTTGTTTGAAATAGGGATTCACAAGAACCGGTTCCGGGGGAGGGGGACAAATCTCGAGTATTTGCGCGAGTACCAGAAGGATGACGATTCCAAACGAATCGACTGGAAAGCCTCTACCCGGAACAACCGGTTGGTATGTAAAGAGTACCAGATGGAATCCCACAACCTGGTGGCCATTGTGCTGGACTGCGGCCGGGTAATGACAGCAGAGCAAAAAGGCATGCATTCCCTGGATTATGCGGTGAATGCCGCTTTAATTCTCTCCCATGTGGCCCGGAAAGCCGGGGACAGTGTGACCGTGTTTGCTTTTTCAGACCGCATCATCGGTGAGCTGCCGCCGGTGAAAGGAAAAAACATGATGAATAAAGTACTGCAGTTCATGACCCCCTTGCAGCCCGATTTTGTCGAATCCAATTACCAGCAAATATTCGAGCACCTGGAAGTCCGTTTAAAACGGCGTGCATTGATCATCTTATTCAGTGATTTGATCGACGATATTAATTACCAGGTTTTTTACAAGCATCTTTCAGTGTTGAGCCGTAAGCATCTCCCGCTGATCATATTATTACGTGATACATTATTAATGGAAAATGCGGATTTGCCGCCGGAAGGGGTGGAAGATCTCTATATCTCAGCAGCGGCGGCGGATATGTATATGCGCCGGGCCGAGGTGATTAAAAAATTCAAACAGAAAAAGATCAACCTCCTCGACCTCTTGCCCCACGAGGTCACACCCTCACTGATCGACAAGTACCTGGAATTAAAATCCCGGAATTTGATTTAATCTTCTGGCAAAATATTGCCACCAAGGCCCCAAGATGCTACTCTGCGGAGTGGCTTCGCTACGAAGCATGGGATACCAAGAAAAGCAAAAAAAAATTTGGTTCTTAGTCAAAAACTATGGGTAATTTTAAAAATTCTGTTAAGGAAAAGAGTGATAGGGGCGCAGCATAAACCTCAGCCGCCGGCTTGCGGAGCCCATTATCCGCCAATATCGGGAA
>Ga0180438_10002763_pt1 | contig 27775 bp, 41 predicted proteins | sample SS_ome_12_FD_132455 | JGI IMG/M metagenome (GOLD analysis project Ga0180438, IMG submission 132455) | Hypersaline lake sediment archaeal communities from the Salton Sea, California, USA - SS_3_D_2 metaG | ecosystem: Environmental > Aquatic > Non-marine Saline and Alkaline > Hypersaline >...
CGATGGGCGGCAGTCTGCAACTGCAAGCAATATCACGGCGAAGATCAAGCGGTTCTCTGGAACTTCCCAGTTCACCAGATCATCGTCCACGTCATCCATTTGCGGCGGTATAAATCTCAAGGAACTTCTCCGCTGTTAAAATTACGACCCAATCTCTGTTATTTTTCCGGTGCCAAACTGTTGGGATGCCTTGTCCTAATGAGTCGAATTGACTCTGAGAAAGAGCCGCATACAAGTTGAGTTTCTCGGTACGCTTTACTTCAATATGCACGCCCGGCAACGTCTCGCATATCACGTCAGGCGAATCAGTGCCTCCAGCGTATTGTTGACCTCGACGCGCCTCGTGTCCTCTTTCTTTCAGCCAATGAACAAGCTCAAGTTCTCCGCGCTTGCCTTTCTGTTTTGAGTTGATACTCATTTAAATATGATTCCCAGTAATACACCTATTCCCATACCTACAAAATAGGCGGCTAATAAACTCACAACTATAATCCCCGCATTAAGCATCGCTAAACCTCTTTAATGAATCCACAACTCTAAGCGCGTATCCTGCCACGTCATTCCAGTGATCTGTATGACTGCAATCACCGACAACGATTCTGGATATTTTCGTGCATATCATTTCAAGCGCTTCTCTTTGCACGTCGGGAAGTTTGTTCCATTCATACGTGTGAAGAACCTCTTTAAGTTCCTGAGCGACTCGGAACTGCTCTTGGTAGTCCCCATGCGTTTCATTTCGTTTCTTTAGTAAAGAATCCATAACCTAAAACCTCCTATAGTAAATTATTGTTTACTCTTCCCCTTGCTCAATTAGTTTTTCAAAAAACCCCTGATAGTAGTAGGCAAGCTCCTCGTGGTCCCAGTCACCGACGTGCGAGCAATATTCCCGCATCGCCTCAACTAAAACCTTGAGCTTAAATCTTAGTTCCTCGACCTCTTCGCTCATCTCATAGCCTCCTAAAAAGGTATCTCATCATCAGCTAAGGAAACTTCTGGCAATGGTGACGGCTGCTCGAATGGTGGCAGATCGTACTTTTTCTCCAAATCTTCGTCCGAAACTCCGTCACTTTTCCCACCGAGATTCACAAATTGAAATTGTTCGACAATTATATTGGTATAGGTGCGATCATCTTTTTTTGAGTATTCAACCCGTCCAGTGACCCAAACCGGTTTCCCTTTCTTCATCCATTTCATGAAAAGATCTGCTCGATTCCAAAGGCTGCAATTGTGCCAATTCGTCCCGCCTTCTTTTCCGGGTATATCATCGGCAATACTAAACCGGCAGCCGTTGCCTCCAATTGCTTCAGGATCTTTTCCCAGCCGTCCTATAATTGTTATCGAGTTACTCATTTTTTTCCTCCGTACAAATGTGAATCATCGATTCTGAATTCTTTTTTCTCTTTTAAAAAACCGTCGAGTTTTATGGAAACCACCGACCCGCCTCGCTCTGGTGTGATCGTTAGGCTCTGGATCAACGGTTTGTTTTTCTCCAAGGCTCTGAGTAATGCCGGAAAATCTGAAAGCGATAGACTGCTAACGAATGGCAGCGGCTCGCGTGCTTGCACCTTTTCGGCTGCAATATCTGATCTAACGTCGCTTGGTGTTACTTGCATCTTCTTGTTTCCTCTTACTGGCTTCGATTGCTCTACCTTGTTGTAGCGCTTTTTCGTTTGCTTGTCTCCTTGAAAATTCATCGTTCAGAGAATAGGTGTAACAAGTTCCTTCATATCCCCATTTATATCCCGGCTTTCCGTCCTTAGTGCAATTTCTTACTGGCATTTCATCTCCTATAAAAACAACGGGCGCTGCTGCCTTGCTGTATGACACTTCGATATTCGAGTTTGTGCTATTTTGAAATATTTTTCATCCAACTCAATCCCGATAAAATTTCTATTCATACTTTTGGCAGCGATGCCTGTTGTACCGGTTCCCATAAATGGATCTAATATCGTATCGCCCTCATTGGTGAAATTACTAATCACTTTTTCAGCTAGTTCTAACGGAAAAATGGCGCCATGACATTTCACTGGTTTTTTGCCGCGCTTAATTGCCCAACAGTTTGATAGCGTTCCGCGTGCAAAATTCCCACATTGAAACTTTCTTGAGATTGCATTGTTTCTATCAAATACAAGTATTACTTCAAATTGACTATTTAAAACCGATTCTCCGATGGCAGGCTGTGCGTTCACCTTATCCCAAACAATTATTTCTTTTAAATACTCGGCATACTTACCTATGAGTCGGAAAAGTGCAATTTTATTACCGGTAAGAAACTGAACATTATAGAAGAGCATTGGAGATAACCGCAAACACTGATCTATAACTTTGCAATTAAAATCGAAATAATCTTCCATCGACAAGTTGTCGGGGAAATTCTCATATTTTGTAGAAATTTCTTTTATTATTTGCCTAGAGCAATGCTTACCATTCCTTACTCGTAAATTCATATTGTATGGTGGGGAAGTAAAAACAATATTCGCAATGTCCTTCGGTTTCTTTTTCATTACTTCCAAACAATCACCATGTGTTAAATCGATGTTAGACATACTTTTTGTTTTTGAAAAGTTTCCGAAAAAACGGCGGGCATTGCTGCCCGCCTATCCTCGACCTTATCCTATTGCGATCCGTCCTGAGATTGTTAGGTAACAAAATCCCAGTGCGAGAAATCCGATACAACTTGCACCTGCAAGTGCCGCAAATACCCACTTGTTTAGAATAACTTTATTTTCCATCGTATAGCCCTTTTAGGTTAAATTATTGTTCTGGATTCACCTGTATTTGTAGCGTCGAGCGCTCATCATACCAACGCTGCCCGCGGTGATAAGAGTCATCCTTATCAGCCGATGCCTTCCCAGTTACGACAAGCCCGTTCTGCCCGCGATAAAATTCCCGCACACCGTTCGGTGTAGCGACTAGCGCCATGCATCCGCTTACGACGAACGCCGTCACGTTTATTGCAATAAGTGTATATAGTAGTTTAGCCATAATAGCCTCCTATGTTTGCTAACCTTAATAACCTTCGAGCATTTCGATTCATATCTCAACAAAAAGATTCCAAAATTCTTCGATATTAAAACCTTGTTAAACATTTTTATTCGAATGGCTTCAAGATACTTTTATCCACTAAATAGACCGGCGGTCTGTTGTACGATAAACTTCTAGGGATGATTCTTTTGAACGCTGGATCTTGTGTGCTAATCCAGCCGAGCATGTAGAAATCAGGCATTGAGTTGAGTACGAGTAGGAAATTGCGATCCCGTTTTGCCTCATCGAGTTTAATGATGAGGTTTCTTGTTTTGTCTTTGATTGTTCTAACTTCCCAACCGCTGAGATCGTCTTCGTTTCGATTGCCGAATCCTTTCGGGAATTTATCGAGGAATTTTGCCGCTGCAAGCTCGCCGAGCGAACCGGAGATAGAATCATCCCACTTTGCATCTCTGTTGTAGTTACTCGTCCAACCATGCCCGTCTTCCATTGTTTGCATCACGCGATCAACGCCGTTGCGTGCTGCATAGCTAATTTCTCTTATTGTTAGTGTGATTTTATGCATTCAAATACCCCTTCCCAATTCCAAACGCTTCAAGCTCAGATCCCGGTTCCACGTCTTTGAAAACCTTTGGATATTTCCTACGGAGTTCAAAGATTTGCTCAAAGATCTGAGTTTTGTCAGTAAGAGGCTTTCCCGATTCGGCTGGCGGGTAATCGCTTATTAGAGCGGTATAGACATATGCCCGCGCACCGCTGTCGAGTTTCTTTAAGTCGTCTCGACGCATACCCCAGCGGAGCATTGTTGCGTGATATTCTTTTTCGAATTTCGACGGAGGCGCTTTACGGTCGAAAGCAACACGGTAGTTTTCTTTCTCGATGTGGTTGGCAACATCAAAAGCTAGGCAGGTAGTTTTGGCGCAAAAATGGGCGGTCGCTTTTTTGAGCACCTCAAAAGATGCTTCTCGGTATAGCGCCCGAAGCCGATTGAAATTAAAGGGATCATTCTTTAGCGCTCGATGCCGGTCGAGTAGTTTCGCTAACAGTTCATTCTTTTGTTCACTTTCCATTTGTCAACCCTCCACAATGCCCGTTACAACTTTCGAGTATGTGATGCTAAATGTGAACAAAAAAAACGCAGGGCGGCTCCATAATAAACCACCGTTACCAATTTTTTATAGTAATAAGATATGGAAGTATGCTAGAAGATTCTTGTAGTCGTTTGCTAACCGACCATATATAGCCCGAAGCGTCTCAGAAATGAGGCGCTTTTTTTATGCCCGGCGATTACCCTAAAAATTGATCTGGCTTCGCCTGCCGCAACAATAACCAATTCGGAATCGAAAAGTTACAAAATCAAATTTGGATTCAAGAATTGAAACGAAAAGAAAAAACAGTATTCAACTGAACGGATTCAAGAATGTAATCCAAATGAATGAATATCGTATAGTGACGTCGCTTAGTTACAATAAGCAGGACAAATTTATTTTGGTTTTTTTAGGGAAAAGTGACTGAATCGATTAAAGCCGAGATAGCGTAAGCTTGAATCGGCAGGGCAGATAAGGAATATGTACAGGTAAAAAAAGATGCTGTCAAGCCCAGAAAGTTATTTATTAGAATGACCATTTTAATGGCTGGTGTAAGTGTTTGATATTGTTAAGGCTGCTAGGCATGAAAAAAGCCCCGAAATGGGGCTCACTTTAGTTGAGTAAAGTACTGCACCACAGTAAAGTGATGTTAAATACAACGTATACAAGGCGCATTTACCCCACTATCTTCATCAATAAAGAGCGCGAGTTGCTTTTCGTAGTCTTCTCTTAATTGCCGCAAACTATAATCTTTCATAAAGGTATATTGCCCGCCCTTGAAATTTTTCTCGAAATCTTCCATTTCCTTAAATCGTTCCGGGAACATTCTTAGCAAATGCCGCCAATGCTGCAACTTGCCCCGAACGCAACGCCCGCCACAATTCGCATGGGCAAACTGCATCTCATACATTCTTGGTGTTTTAATACCCCAATTTTCTTCGATATGCTGTTTTGTGCTCATTGTTAAATATGGCTTTTCACATAACGGGAAAGCACATTGCACCCCTAGTTCCGCATACCGTTTTGTTACCCTTTCTGCTCTATGCAATTCTTTATAATCAAACCCAAAATATAACGTTACTGGCATTTCTTGAGTTTTCAACCATTTTACGGTTTGTTCACTTTTCAAAATTCGGGAACATACCGGGATGCGATCGCAACCTAAAACGCCTTGATCTTGAAATATTTGCAGCGGATTCCTACCTTCTTTTAAGTGTATGAAATCGAAATAATACCTTTGGCTCTTATAATATCTTAATACGTCGTCTAAAAATCTGTAATTGTCCTCATCTTCAAATTGGGTATCAGTAAACAATAACGTAGCTTTACGCTTTTGTAATACCCTTTCGGCTGCCAGTGCGGAACTAGCACCCGTCGAGAACAAAACTACGTGCTTCATATAGCCCCTTTATTTAATGTACTCAAAGACCCTTTTCGAGCGCGATTTGCTTAATATACGCCGCCGCCCGGAGGAGTTTGTCCCGTTTCGAGACGCTCGTTCCTAGCTTCATCGTGCCGACCTCCTGCTGGTACATGGTCGAAATAGCCGCTCTGATAGCCTCTGAGCGGTTCATGCTGTACAGGTCGCACAGGTATTGCAGCTCTTCCATAAACTCGTCAGAGCCGCTTATAGTCACTAGATTTTGCATGGTATAGCCTTCTAGGTTTGGCGGGCATTTGTCCGCCGTTATAGTTAAAAAGAAAACCAACTTAATCCTTCGTCATACCCAAGCCCATCTACTGCGGCTTCTAGGGTCGCAGCTTGCCTAATCGTTAGAGGTGAGCCGCTCACCTCATCTATCTGTTCGGCATCTTGAACAAACCACTGCACCGATTCAAATCGCGTATGTACCGCGAATACTGCATATCTTGAGAATTCACCGAAAAGATGCTTTACAGATGCTAGTTGTCCCGCCTTAGCTGAATTGTTCTCTTGCGTGTTCATATATAGCCCTCCTAGTTATTGGCGTAATTGCCTCACCTCTTGTTATTATATTATTATATTAAGACGCCCCACGCAACCACTTTTCTTCACTTTTTTTACTTTTTTTATCGTAAAGATTCAGGCTAGTTACGCCTATACCGTAAAACTACCGTTGAACAATTGCGCCGAATGATCGATATTTATCATCGTAGGATATATACAACTATGGAGGCTATATATGAAATTGAACATTCAAAAGGCAGCACGTACGCAACGAAAAGCGAAGATCTGTTTGGCAGGTCCAAGCGGCAGCGGCAAAACGATGACCGCTTTAAGGGTCGCTCGCGGGCTTGTGGGCGATGCTGGCAAGATCCTGGTACTTGATACTGAACGCGGCAGCGCGTCGCTCTATAGCGATGTCACCGATTATGACGTGGCGGAGCTGCCTAACTTCTTATACGACACATATATTTCGGGCATCAAAGAGGCTGAAAAACTAGGCTATGACTGCCTTGTCATCGATTCGCTATCCCACGCTTGGCAGGAATTTCTCGACCAACATACGAAGATGCAGGGTAATAGCTACGTCAACTGGTCAAAGATCACGCCGAAATATAACGAGCTTATACAGGCAATCGTAAACTATAGCGGGCACATTATCGTGACGATGCGCGCCAAAACGAAATACGAGATGGATGAGAAAAACAGACCATCACGCCAGTATATCGGGACAATCATGCGAGACGGCACCGAATATGAGTTCGACGTGGTAGGGATGATCTCAATTGATCACAATATGACGATCGAAAAATCGAGGATCGCTAAACTCCAAGATCGAATCATCACAAAACCCGGTGAAGATTTCGGTGTTGAGGTAGCGGAATGGCTCGGCAATGCACCCGCGAAAAGCCCGGTGAACATTAAACCCGCGCCAGTAGCGAAAGAAAAGAAAGTTGTCGATATGAGTCAAATTATCGCCAAGTTTCACGCGATAGTTTCGACGCAAGTTATGACCGAAGAGACTGCTATTCAGGCGATGCCGAACCGCTACGAATTTCCTGAAGGTATGACGCCGGAGGAAAAGCTGGCAATCCTTGAGCGCGTTATCCCGCAAGGTGGCTGCTACTCAAAACAAAAAAAGTGTGTGTTTAGCGTCAAAGCGCTGCCGCTCATGGAAAAGGTCTGGATTGAATGGCAAGCGCCGCACCACCACGAAGAAAATGCAACTGTTGAAATGATGGAGGCTGAATAAGATGAGTATAGCAAAGAGAATATTTGATCTCGCTGAATGGATGGCTGTTTTAGAGCACGAAATATTGTGCGCTGGTGGCGAATTGACTCCAGCTCTTGAGAAAGAACAAGAGTTGATTGATCAAGCGCGTGAAGACGGCGTACAAAGGCTTGTAGGCTGGATCTACGCTGTCGAAGCTGAGATAGCTGGATTGGAAAAAATTCGGGATGAAATTCGAGCGGCGCTCAAGTCGCAAGAAAACTTGCTCGAATATATTAAATTCCTAGCGTCTCAGATTGTAGACGTCAAAACCAAAACGCCTCTTGGCACCGTATCCCCGCGTCTAAAACGTGAAATCAAAGTTGATAACTTAATCGACCTAGAAGATCGTTTTTTGCGCGTGCGGAAAGAAGTCAATAGAACGGCAATCAATGAAGCTCTTGAGGCTGGCGAGAAAATCGACGGCGTGACTGTTGAAAGCCGTCCAACTATAACGCTCTACAAACCAAGAGGTAAAAAGAATGGGCAATGATAAAAAAATTGTAGGATTCCGCGCCACGCTTAGAGATTTGAAGAACCTTAAAAAGCTCATGAAAAGATGGGGCGAATCGGCAAGCGGCGCCATAAAACGCGCTCTTGAGATGTGTGCGAATAAATAAAAAAAGAGGCGGGCAAATGCCCGCCTTTATTATAGCCCAAGAAAAGGCTTAATGAATTCAACAATCGCCTGAGCAAATTGCGGCAACCCGAGCACCTCAAGAAATTGCGTGATGAACGCAATCAACCCAACGGCACCGGCTAATTTTAGTTTGTCTTTATTGATCATCTTGTATACTCCTCAAGAGTTTATTGATTTCTATTCTATCATGCTCCGAAACCCTTATAGTTCGCTGATAAGGCGGAAGAGTCCCGCCACTATCGCCCAATAACCCGTTGAAACTGGCTTTCCAGATATATATAGCTCGCGCTCCTCGAAATCGCTCGGTGATTCTACCAAGCACATCTTCTCGCGTATATTTATACGGTAACCGCCAGATGTTTCCTCCGAGATCGAGATCGTACCCGTCGTTCGACCATCCGTGATCTGCATTGTCGAATAGGGCGACGGCTTCATTGTGCAGCTCGCAAAAATCAGCGGCAGCGCAATCATCATCAGTGACTTCAAGCCCATTTTTGTTCCGTCCAATTCTAGCCTCCGGTAGAAATTCTCTGAGCTTGTTTGCGACATATTCAAAATCTGAATTTTTCAAATCGTCTTCAAGCGCTGGCGTGATTATTAGCTCATCTCGATCTTTTATGTATGGGATGATCTCATCATATGCGCTCATAGCCTTTTCAAGAATCGTATCATAGCCCGGCGCATCTGGACCGCTGCAGTTGCCCTTCCTCAAACAAACCGCATTTACTAAAAAGACCTGCACGCTCTTAGGTCTCGAATCGCTCAAGAATGAAAGTAAGCAATCCGAATCTTCTCCGAACGAATCCCACAAAAACGAAACCGCTGGTGCGTCAATGCCATCCAGCATTTCAAACAATTGACCGCATTCAAAAGTTTCTGAGCGAAGCCCCAGAAGTGTTAAGCCGTGAAAGCGCGTCGGCTCTGGTCTGACATCGCTACTCTTTGAGCAACTAACACATAATAGAAAAACGATAAAACAAGCGCCTAAGATTTTCTCCATTGCGTGATCCTTCCATCGCCGTAGCGATCCCACGTGTCAAGATGAACGAAAGTATTATAAAGCCCGATCCCTTTCCACTTTTTAAAATCAACGGCTAGGCTCCGAAAAGTATGTAAAGGCATGTTATCCGGTGTTACATCAAAAGCGCAGCCTCTTGAATGCGCGCTCATACTAGCCCCATGACCTAGCCCTAAATGCTCTTTCGGCGTTCTATAGCCGCGTAGATTGAGACCTCTATGGTTGACTCGAAAACGCACGCCTAATTTCAGGCGAAACTCTTGCAAGATATCAAGCGCGTTTAAATCAATGCCAATAATGCCATGCGCTTCATAGCGTTTCATCGCTATAGGTGAAAGCACCTCTTCAGGTAAAAAGTTCGGGAAACGTTTATGCCAGTCTTCTACCTTCATTTGTGTGCGACCATGTTATTGATTACCGCAATTAAACCCGCCATTGCACCACCGACTGTTGTCACGATCAAAGTATAGAGTTTAATATTGCTTTTATTTTCAGGCATGAAGAAATTCTTTAATGCGTGAAGCTCGGCTTTTAACTCTTGGTTTTCAAGCCGTAAGGATACTACCTCCGCTGAAACGTGCTTAATCTCTTTCTGAAGGCTGCGAATCTCAAAGAGTAATACCTGAATTAACTTGTCTTCGCTCATGGCAATGCATCAAACCTCGCCTTGATTTGTGACAAGTATTCATCAGGTAAAAGCATCAACGCTTCGAGAAGCTCCTGCGCTCTTTGCTGATTAGCTGCTTGCTCGCGCTCTTCCTGATCTGTCATTGCTGGATCATGCGCTGCTATAGCCGCTTCGAATGCCGCTCGGTTGTCCTCTTCACCGTTTGGTATCTCTATCCAGAAAGGCGATATCCAAGGCGCGTCGATGTCATCTGGTGGCGTTATGTGATCCGGGCATGTTAGACCGTCTCGGTATGGGAAACGGTTCCAGTTCATGCTTTGGTTAATGTGTATCTTTGCATCGGCTTGAATTGCTTCAAGCTCTTGACACAGTATGCGCTCGTTTAGTTTGTTGTTTGGTTGTGTAGTTATAATCATGTTAGACCGCCTCGTCATATATCAACGTGCCATAGATGAAAAAGTTTGCGTCGATTGCCCAGTTTGCTTGATCTGTTCTTACAAATCGGGCGTTACTGCCGACTATAAAAACCTTAGCGCCATAACTAGTATAGCCTGAAACTCCAGTGGTATAACCTACTCCAAAAGTGTTATCATCATGAGCAGCAGGAGTAGCAGGCAGGCTGACGGTTAAATACTGAGCAGTCGAACCCGACAAACCGAGTTGAAGTTGCCAGTGTACCCTGATAGTTGTCGGACCTATATATTGCCACCAATTATCGAGACTGCCGCCAACTCCTATTGTCCCTGACGGACTAGAAACCGATGGAGTGTATGCAGTTGTTTGATATCCGAAAGTCGGATTCGCGATTTGAAAAGAATTCGCTGAACTTATATAAGTGACGACATATGCTTCACCTGCGGATAATTCGCCAATGATAGGATCTCTTCGTCCAGATCCAGCCGTTGTTATCTTCAAATCTTTAGCCCCCAGCCCATTGACATTTAGTGTCGCACCGGTACTTATTAAAGTGCTATGAATTACTATGGTAAAGCTCATTCCATCATAATATGCTGCCGGGGCTGGTGTGAGCGTTACAGTATAGTTTGGTTGCGTTCCTGCTGTAAGAACTGCCTCATTGATAAAACGATTGCCATCAATTAAATCTGCAAGCTCTTCCCGCGTGTAGTCTGTTGTTCGTATCGAATCAGCGTATGCCATAAATCATCATCCCCAGATCGGATCTTGAGAATCAAGCGCTATTCGTGCAGTACATCGCCAAAACGGCGCTTGATTGCTGGTTAAAAATAGTTTTTTGCTTTCTATTTGTCCTCGGTATTTCTGCAGCCGTTTTTCAGTAAACTTCCCTTCATTTACCACCGCTCGATCATACGTCGGCGGATAAGCATCGGAGCTTGTCCCGAAGTATGCGGGCATCTGTGGGAACCTGAAGTCATACACCTGAAAAACTTCAAGGCTCGGGAAACTTATATAGGGCACCTCAAAAGTAATTAGCTGCACCGGCTTTCGACCATAAACACCGGCGTATCGTTCTATTACCTCCAGAGCATGCGCCTGCGTTGTTGCAAATAAAAATTTATTGTTGCCTAGTTCACGAATGCCAAAAAGGCTTTCTGAGTTATTCAGCGCTGCTGATAGCGTCGCATCATCTCGCAGCAAATACCCCACAAAATCCCGGAGGTCGTTTTCATTTGCCGCAGCGTAAAACTCGTTACTGGATAGCTGCTGGCCATAGTTCACAAGAAACTTGTTCACTATCGTCTCTTCAGCGCTTAGGCTCCGCAGTTCTATCAGTCTCGCATTTTCATCTGAGATCGTGCCTGATAGCGCTGGCTGGTAGCCCACCGGGTAAAGCGTGATCCCGCTGCTTGTAATACCAACCCTGCAAGCCGTTGAGTAGAGCAAGTTCCTGAGCGTTGTCGTGATGCTATCTCGTCCAGATGTTCGTCCTGCGACCTTAACGCCATCGGCTGCCAATGCATCGAGACCTGTTGAATAGGTTGATACATCAACATCGGAGTTCACGTTCCAGTTTGCGCCGTCATATTCGCAAGTAAGTAGCTTAAACACATCTGCTGGGTCTTCTATCAGTTGCGAAGCTGATCCGGTTATGGTTCCCGATCCGTCGTCGGCTATCCCGTCACAATTGACAATAAAAGACTCATCTGAAAGAACCGCTTTCGGTGTTCCGTATTGTGTAAATGATAAATAGCTATATCCGAAACCGGTTTCGTTCTTATTCGACGTGCTCAAGTTCGGCGTATATTCAACGCCGAAAATTGCATATTGTGGTCGCGGTAAATTGCCCGCGCCGCCTGTTAAACTCGATGCAAGAAATCGCCATGCGTTTTCATTTAAATCAGCATTTCGATAGTAATAATCGACCGTTTGAACAGTTCCGGTTCCGTTAATAGAACCCCAATAGAAATCGACCGGCGACTCAGCATAGAAATTCAGAGCCATATAGTGATCTTTGTTCGGCTCCATCGCGACCGGCGGATCAAAGATAAATGTCGCGGTGTAAGACGTACCCGAGGCGGCTGTTATTTGCGCCGTATAGTCGTCTGAGTTGATCGTCGATTGTCCGAGCGGCTCTGGATCGGGAACGTCCCCTGCTGGCTTTGAGTAAATCCCGCAGGTTAAGTTCTGATTGTTCGTTGAAGCTGCTCCGAGGCTCAAACAAGTAATTTCCAGCCGATTGATTAAATAGCCGCTCGATAAATTGCTGTTATCAATTTCCCAAGCAAACCAAGCTTTTTCCTGCGTTCCTACTGCTGTAATAGTCCAAGTAAATGAAGTCGCGTCCGCTCGGATGGTATAGCTATCTGAAAGCACCGCAGCTGCATCGTTACCATTTGCAAATGGTACATACACGCCCGCTCGGTTCTTGAATTTTACCGAGTTGACTGCTTTTACCTCAAAGTCGTCGCCGAAGTTACTAGCAAAGGCAAAATCTGGCTCTGTCGAATCACTGTTAAGTGTAAATGCTTGCGCCTCTACGTTTTCACCGAGCACGATTGGAAGCGTCCTTCCTAAGCTGGATTGCGTCGCGTCTGGATTATCCGTCGCGTTGATCTGATAGCCTAAAGCACGATTCCCAATAGGGTCAAAACTGATCCCTAAAGTCATTTGATCACGCTCGTAATTTACTTCCCAGTTTCGCACCTTACTCTTGAGAACGGCAGTACCGGTGGCGCTTGGATCTGTTAGCGGAGTATCTGGTCGCCTCAACGTCGCATAAATTGTAATCGACTGCTCTATAGGTGTATACCGCTGAAACAAGTCAATCAGCCGCCGTTCATACGCGAATGTATGCGGCTTAATATTAAGCGAAATCGTGCCGGTAGTTTGACGCGGCAGGAAATCCGCAAGGGTAGAACCTATACCAGAAATGTTTTCGAGAATTGGATAATGCTCCGAATCCGTATCGGATAGCGCAGCGCCAAGCGTGCGATTCGTGATCAATATTGTATCAGGCGCAAGCGTATCCCAATTCTTGAGCGTCAAGTAAAACCAGATATAAAAATCGTTCTCGCTGATCGGCTTCGCTGTTGACATCTATACTATCTCCTCGACCGTCATCGTCACTGTATTGCTGTTGCTGGATAGCGCTTGGTGTGAATAATCGATGACACGCGCAAATATTGCACGATCACCGCCTAACACCGCGTCCGCTGCATCGTAAAATACAAGCCCCGTCTGGATCGTGTAAGGCATAATCAGCGCGTTAAATGTATCCAGTTTATCATTGCTCACGCCGCGCCATGTAAAGAAATATTTTTTTGCTGTATGACGCTGAAATTTCATCGCGCTGCCTTGCTGCATCGGCAGGCTGTATTCTGGATCTCTTCCAAAATCAAATAACTTGCAAACGAATATTTTACTCAAGCGAATCTTTGCTGCATTGACCGCCGCTGTTTGCATACGAACACGCCAATGCGTGTAGCCTGTTGTATTGACAACATCGATCGCAACGTCTTCAAGTCGCGGTCCTATTAAGTTGTTGAGGCGCAGAGTTGCGGTCGTCAATGTGTTGGAGTATGCCGTTGAATTATCGGCGCGAACTCGCACCGTCCCGCCTGCCACATCCCATCGATCAAACACCGACTTGAAATTCGCCATATAAACGAAATCGGCTGCAAATGAATCGCAGTTTACAAAATCAAAATCATATATATGATCCGAAACCGAGCTTTCATAGTAACGCGCTCTACTGCCGTTTACTAAGTTATTGAGACCCGCGCCAGTGATCGGCGCATTGTCTACCTCTAAATTGTCGGCGCTGATTACGTTGCCGATATGTGCGATCTTCAAATTGACCGATGCTGTGTCATCTATTGTCTGAATTGTCATCTTTCCAGCTCCTCGAAAGTCATCGACAAAACAAACCAACCGGCGAATATCTTCTCATGACGCACATCAGTGATCTTGCAATACCTAAGTTTCTGACCGCCCAGAATGACGTCATCCGTCGGAGCATAGAGATACACGAATCGATTATAATCTTTTTTGAGCTTGTCCTCTAATGCTTCGATCTTTACTTGATTTACGCCGCGCCATGAAACTGTGAATTTTAATAGCTCATCTTGTATCTTCGTTGAAATCAGAGATTGATCGCTGGTAATAAAATACGGCGATATTTCATTCAGATAGGAGACTGAACTACTGCTGACACTGGTGGCTGGTGTGAACCATTCACCGATGTGAATACCTTGAATTTTGTACGATCTATCAGACGCTGCCGGATAATTCCCTAGCCTGAGTTCATAAAACTGCTGCTTAGTCAGAGTAAATTCTTCGAGAATATAGCGGTCGTCTTTTCCTAGCCTTGTAAAAAATGACGGTGCAACAATATGGAATAGGCTGGTATATGTAGCCCAAGCGCTGGCTGCATAAAGTAGCTCAACATCTCCAATGTTATCCGCTACCGTCAGATCCGCATTCGCCATAATGAAATGATCGGCGCCGGTGTTATCATCCATAACCCAACGCATCGCAACGTCACCGGAGGCAATGCTCTGAATATAGGTGAAGTAGTGATGATGCCCGAGTACGTCCCGCAGTTTCTTTTCGTTCGTATCGACGTATTCAGTATTGCTATCGAGTTCAATCGCAATCGCTTCAGCCGGTACACCGGGAAATGATATTTGTAAATCTGCCATATTAGAGCGTTAATCCTAGCTGACCCGAATCAATTACCTGTTGAGCACCATTATCGGCTGCTCTTGTCTCGACGTTAATAACTATTCTGGATTCTATCTCCTCTGGTATGTTTTCAAGCCTCGATATCAAGTCGTCCGCTGCTTGGTTTGTCGTCTCCAAGAATCCAAACGCCAAAGTTTCCAAATCGGCGAGAACCTGAATTGCTTCTCTATCGGTTACGTTTGCAAGTTCTTCAACGCTATCAACTCCAACCTCGGCAAGTGACTCGAAAAACTTATTCAAGTCATCAGTAGCAACCCCAGCATCTTCAAGCGCTGCTCGTAAATCCTGCAAAGTAGTTGCTCCTAGCTCGGCAGCCTCCGCACCGATGTCTCTGAGCGCGTCGACTGTAAAAAGTCCGCCTTGCTCACCGGCTGTCTTTAGGTTGTTAAATGCTTCCGTTACCGCCCCAATTTGCCCGGGAATACCAGATTCTGCTAGTTGTCCGATGTTCCTTAACGCGCTTTCTGCTTCCAAGAATGATGTCTCACCATTTAAGGCAGCTTCGATCATTGCATCTTCAAGTTCTTGAAAGCTGATATCCAAACTTTGAATCAATATCTGTAAGTTATTAAGCGAACCGCCAAGATTTTGACTTAATAGAGCTGCAGCCTGACCTGCATCCAGATTCACATCATCGAAGACCTGCGTTATGGCTTGCCCAACTCCTAAGAATGCAGATTGAACCTCTGGCGCTTGCGCGAATAGCTCTTCAAAAATTGGTACAATTCCGCCTTCTTGTGGATCGAAAATGTCTCTATTCAGTTCCCTGAATAGTTCGCCTATTGGTCTAAACTCATCCTCTATAAGTACAAGCGCTTCGTTTCTGCCGATTGCATCTCGTAGAAAAGAAAAGAAGTTTTCACGGGCATTTGCTGCCGGATCTGATTTGTTGTCGAATATGCGATCAAAAATATCACTCAAGCCCGCGCCAAGTTCTTCACCTGCTTTTTCGCCGAATACATCTCCAAGGAAGCGTCCTAATTGCGGAGCGCCTAACGAAAGCCCTATAGCTTCACCAATTGCACCACCAAACTGAGCACCAAGCGCAGCACCCGTTTCCTTGCCCGTTGCACCTTCAAACAATGCATCTGATAAAACGCCCGCAAGTCTTCCATCTGTAAGGATGTTTTGAAATTCTACAACGAAACCAAGACCCGCCTCGCTGCCTTTGTTCATCAAATCATCAAAGAACGAATCTACTTCTGGCAGCGTTTCTTTCGTTGCTTCTGGTAGACCTTCAATCGCTTTCTTTAAGCGATTCATGCCTTCTTCATTGCCTTTGGTAATTTCTAGCAATAAAGCGAGTTCTTCCTTGAAATCCTCTAGATCGCCCGAGGCTGCGAATGCTGCATAGGCATCGTCAACGCTCTTCTCCAAGGCTGGCAATGACCCGTCGAATCGTTCCGCGGTTAGTTCCTTAATCGTCTTAGAAACGTCCTGATACTTCTCATTCGCCTTGTCGATTTTCGGAGCGCCTTTTACAAATGCTTCTGTGATATCCTCTTGACCCTTTTCGGCTTCCGATGCTGCCTTTTCAAAACGAAGCAATTCTAGCCCAAGATTGCGAAGCTGACCTTCTGTGATTCCTAGAACTATATTTTGTTTGTCAACTTCTCCTCTTAGGTCTTGGAAAATCTGGTTTAAGTGCAGAAAGTTTTCCGCTGTTGGTTTTAACTGGTCGAGTCCTGCCTTTAGCGTTCCGGCAAGTTCTCGCGATTGTTCGGTAAAAAACGCTAATTGAATCGCACCGGCTTGAAATTCATCGCTTGCAAAATACTCTTTCCAAGCGGAAAGACTAAAAACGTTTACAACCCGAGAAGCTGCTGCGGCAACGTCGAGGAGAACAGAGGCGAAAGTTGCTAGATCGTCGGCTACTGCCTCCACGTTAATCTCGTTTATGCGTTTGTTGAGATTCTCAATCGATTTTCTCAAGTCTTCATTTTGGGAAAATGCAGTAGCGAAACGATCTGTAAGATTTTCAATAGTAACGTCAAAACGTCCAGCGCTCTGAGCGGCTGTTTCTTGCGCGTCTGTTAGTTTTGCTGACTCTTCCCGAATGCCCTTGATAGCTGCCGTAGCAAAGGCTGCCTTTCTTTCTTGATCATCCAACGCCGCTGCGCTCTTTCCAATAGACGCCGCATATTCTTCATTTGCCTTTACCGTATCGATAAGTACACCGAGGTCGTCAAGTCGCAACTTTGACTGGCGACCTATACCAATTACCAAGGAATCAATTGCTTGTTTTGCCGTGACGCCTTGCGCCTGTCCAAGTTTAAGCGCCGCCGCAGTCAATTCATCAAACGCAACTTTCCCATCGTCAACGCCTAACAATACCGCATTGTTCGCTGCTTGTAGTAAATCCTGATCGGCGATCAGACCTTTCGTAGCTGTTCTTAAGGCATTAATTTTATCGGTGGCATTGGCTCCAATGCTTTCCTGTAGGTTCTCAAAACTTCTTGTTAAGTTCTCAACCTGAGCGGCACGATCTAAAGTGTCAAAAGTGAACGCCGCAACGCGCTGAATCCCGTCAAATGCTCTATTGGCAAGATTGAGCGCAGCCTCTGCAGTTAAAAGACTAGCTTGAAACTTACTGAAACCGTCACCGGCTTTCTCCGCTGATTTACCTGCACTATCAACAGCATCGTCAACGCCTTCGATCTTCTGGATCGCGCCGGTATCATCAACGGTAATTTTGATTTTCAGTTCTTTATCTGCCATGCTTTTTCTTCATCTGAGATTCAACGTTCTTAACTCTTTTATACTCGCCCCATACGCCTTCAAGCGTCATCAATAGATCCAAATCATCAAGCAAGCCGCTTGCCCTATACACTTCAGACGCTGCTAAATCGTTTTGATAGCTCTGCAAGAATTTTGCCTTGAGGTAATTCGCTACTACCTCTTCAAGTTCAGGATAAGGCGCAGCGTCTCCTATTGGGCATCTATGCAACTCGCGACCGCTATCACAATACGTCTGAGCACCGAACTCTTTTGATTGCTGAATGCAGTTAGCGCAATTCAAACCCGGATCGAGTATTAGCCTGTATCTCAGAAGGCGTTCTACTCTTTCGAGGTAGTTTTTTTTTCTTGCTCCTCTTCGAGATTCATTTCCTCGGAGTATTGCTTGATCTTCTCGGCATATTTGCCAACGGCTTCAAATAGCACGCCAATAGGCAGCTCGTAAGCATCCGAAGGCTTTAGCTCTTCACCGTCTTCGAATTCGACGCCCTTAATTGCAGTAAGTTTCGTTTTGAGAACCCACTTTGCAAGTGCTTCAAAATCTGGCGATGTTGTTAAAAAGAAGTAATCAGTTTTGAGCACCGGCAGAAAATGCATTTCGATCTTCTCGCCATCAACTTCAATTGCGATTACTTCTTGGTTTTTCTTTTCGGCTCTTTTTATTTTCATCTCGGCTTCCCAATAAAAAAAGAGGCGGCTCGTGGAATAGTTACAAGCCGCCCCCGGAGGCTAAACACTATGCGACGTATGCGGTCGTTCTAGTATTTGTTAGTTCATTGTACGGGGTCGTATCGCCCATTCCGGTCGGATTCGAAGCCGCTTCGAGAATATCGAAGTTGATTCCGTATCCATTTAAACCCGGCGAGCTAAGTTCATATGAAGGAGTTTCAATCAACATCATACGTGGCACGTAGAAAGTGAAAGATTTGTTGTCACCAGATCCAATCTGCGCACCGTCAAAAGAAAGCAAACACTTGTATTCGGTGCTGCTCTGAGCGGCAGTCAAATAAGTATTGTCATCGAGCTGCTTTAGGTTGATAGCAAGCGATCCAGTGACCTTATCAGTTTGAACCGGTTCACCGTTACCAGATGCGCCGCGAATCTCGCGTGCGAATTCCTGCGGGCGATTCAATGTAAGTGAGTAACTTGTGATGTCGAGCTTATCGGAACCTGAAAGCGCCCCACCTGCTTGCGCGTTGATTTGAAAAGAATCCGCTGGATCGATAAGCGAAAGCTCTGAATCAGTCAATGTAAGCGCGTCAAGAGCTGTGTTGTTGTTGGTCACACCGGAGGTCTTTGCTTCGCTTGCAAGAAAGTCGATAGTTGCATTGACATAGTTTGGAGCTGAATCAGCGCTGATCTGGATCTGAGTTACTGCAACCGATGGAAATTCGACAACTGTTGTCGAGCTGGTCTCAACTGCGATAGTTAAGAACACGTTGTTCAGTGTGCTGTTCATTGTCATCGTGTGAAGATAGTCACCTTCACCGGCGTTCTGCTCCGAAGGCGTTCCAGAAGTGCCGAGAAATTGTGCAAGAATGAGCGGAAAACCGTTCCCATACCCTACACGCATTTGAATCTGTCCTGATACGCTGACCGCGCCTCTTTGCATGTTATCGCTCATCAAACCACCGGAACCAATCCCAGCGCTTTCGAGCTTCTCTGGATTTTCGTTCCAGCTCATAGACTCAACTACGAGCTTCTCTGTGACTGATTTTGCAGTGCCCCACGAATCAGAAACCGCACTGATAGCGATCCCGATGGAGCTGTTAATTCCTAAAATTGCTGCCATTTTATTTTCCCTTATTAAATATACTTTTCGGCTCTGAAATCTTGAGCCACTAAAACTACTCTTTTTCCTGAGACATCGATTTCGTCAATGCTTGGCTCCGACGCAACATCAAGCCACCTATCAACTGTGTTGTTCCAAGTCGCTCCTAGTTCTGTGATGACTAGCCCCGAAAGCGTTTCCATATCATCAAGCACCGCAACGTGATTCGTGCTGTTTGGCTCAAGTTCGCGATGCATTCTTACTGTGACAACGTACTCAAAACGCCGTTGACCTATAGCGCCGCCGTTTGGATAACGCTGCACAACATACTCGATCCAGTTGTAATCCTGCTGGTATTTCAAAAGAGCCAGTTGCGAAGTCGTCCCATCGCGTTGCATGGTCTTGTCATAGATCTTTGTTGTCATCGCCTGGATAGTGGCGTTGTCAAAGATCTTACTTTTCCACGCTGCTCTTACTTGCGCTGCTGTGCTCATTCTCTTCCTTCTTGGCTGCTTTCTTTCTGTCCTTTGCTTCTTGCTCTACTAGCGCAAATACTGAAGCCGGTAAAATTTCCTTGAGCGCTTTCTTATCGTCTTGAAACGCTTTTCTCATCCAATTTCTAATCGCTGGTTTCATATCATAATCCTCATGTAATTCCCGAAGTTCTGCGGTCGTTCTGGCTCGCCGTCTAAATCGGTATCTAGCCTAACCTTGAGCCGTTCCATTGCATTGCCATAATTTTCTTTTGACTCTTCAAGCAACACACTAAAGCCCGCCTCCTGCTCGCTCAATTCCGCAAGTGCAATCTGATACAGTGACCGCCAGATCACCGCGCTTCTTAATTCGCCCGGTTCTGTGATCATCCAGTATTCCCAATTGCGTGATTTTAAAACGCCTTTGACGTGCTCGGCTGCCTCTTCGATGATATCGGCTTGATCTGTATCCGACACAAAACCGTCGATTGCAGGGTAATACTTTTCTAAAACTGCAGCGGTAACATTTAGTTCCTCACCATACCCCACCGGGCGGCTCATGATAAGCTCTATCAATGCCGTCTGTGTTTGCTCGCCGCTTGCAAGTTTGAAATTTATCGCTATCCAGTATTGGCGCTGATATTCGTCCGATGATGTATCAGGATCGTCGATAGCTGTAACGGTTAAGTCGTACCCGTTGCCATTTGCCGACCACGCCGCAATCGTTTGAAGCGCGTTTGTTCCCGCTATTGCAGCCGCTCGATCTGGTTTGTTTGCATCGGTAAACACGTAAGCATTTACCAAGCTATCGGCTGTTATCGCGTTGCCTTTGTCATCGATTGGGAAGAACGTAAATGTGAAATCTTTTCCAAATAAATATCTTTTAGCCATTCATCAATCCTTAAATAGAGGCGCTCTATTTTCACGCCGGAGCGCCACGGCGGAGCCGAGGAAAAAACTCGTAATGCGCTACTGATCGCGCTTTCGCTCGACCTTCTCCGCAATCCTTTGAGCTTCTTTCCTCATCTCAGATTCCGTAACATCTTTCCCGAGCTTGTCATTGTACTCTTTAAAATTTTTCGTCATCTGATCCATCGCAGCCCGTGCTTTTTGCTCGTGGCTCATTCGCTGCTGTTGTTGATAACGCGAATCAGATTCCTTCTTGTGTTGCAGTTGTTGCTGGAACATCCTCTTTTTTGCGGCGACCGCGCTTAACAACTGTCTCAGTTTCTCCTCGCTCATATTCTTCAAGCCTCGCTTTAAGTGCGCTGATTTCCTCGTTGCGCTTTTCAATTATCTGGCTGTTACCATTTGCCAATGCTTCAATCTCTGGTCGCATATGCGCCAAGAACGGGCGATTGTCCCAAGTGTGCTCTGCACCTTGTGGGATAAATGCTTGCGTTAAATTGTAGCAAAGTATTGCCCACTTTTTGTCGACAACATAACGACGCACCATCGACATGTCGCCTTTTGATAAGTCGTAACAGAAACACGCCTTGCGCGTTGGCTTGTTGCCTATCGCATCGCCCTTATATTCGGCAAGAAAAACGATAAAAGGCTGCTTTCTGTTGCGCGTTCTCGGTGGCTGCACCTTCGAAAGCATTTCTTCAAGTTCTGGCTCTTTGCCTAGTACAGTAAAGACTGTTCCTTCTGGAAAGTTCTGCATGATTATTTTCTCCTCGACTCGTTAAAAAAAACAGGGCAGCCGAAGCCGCCCCATCATTAAATTATGTAGCTGAAAGAACGCCAACCCCAGCACCATCGTACCATTCTACGAAAGTGTTGAAGATGTATGCGGCATATTCCTTGAACATACCATCTGCAGTTACGGTGTTTTCCCAAACCGTTACCGCAGGATCTACCATCCCAGCGATTGCGATATCAGGATTGAATACAAGAGCAACATCATCAGATGAGGCTGTTGGTAGTCCTGAAGTCGCGTAAAGATCAACGCCCGGAATTGAGCCGATGAAACCATTTGCCGCAGCAAACGGACCATCGAGAAGAGTTGAACGCTCTGGCTGGCTGTAAATTGCAGCCGCAGCGCCGTTCACATCTTTCTTGATTTCAAGAGCACCTTTGAAATCTACAACTCCAACGAGCTGACGACCAAAACCGGCGTTAGCTGCATAGACGCTGTAAGCTGCTTCCATAAGTGTCTCGACATCAAGTGTAGTTCCAGAACGATCACTGTTCTGAGTTGAGAAACCTGAGAAAAGTGCAAGAATCTTATCATCGAGTCTTCGAGCAAGTGCTCGTCCAGCCTCGGCAACGCTCTTGTTAAGTGCATTCGAATGAAAACGCTCCGCTTCCGCAGTGATTTTCATGTAAACGATAGACTTCGCAAGCGTTGCAGTGATTTCGGTTTCTGTGTACTCGTCACCAGATGCATAAGTGTGCGAAGCCGATTCAGCAACATCTTGAGCTGTAAGAGTTCCAGCCTTTCGGAAGAGCTTCACATTCGTTTCAAGAGGTGCAGTTTCAGTATAAACAAGAGGAGCAACCACAACCGCGTCGGCTAGAGCTGGTCCAAGTGCATCGGAAATCACATCGGTAGGATGACCGAAGTTTCCGAATTCTGTTTCATATGCCATTTTATATTTCCTTTATTATCTTCCTTCTCGGAATTAGTTAAATCTATGAAGTAGTAGTAATGAAGTTGCCGGGGAATAGCGCTTCTAGATCCTTGATTAGAGTTGCTACCACGTCGGCTAATTCTGCCACTGCTACGGTATCAGCATCGAACGCACGATCTGTTGCGTCATTGTCGATGGTGAAAGTCTTTGCTGCTGCGTTTGAAAACTCAACGCCGCTCGCATTTTTAAAAACGTCTCTTGCCATTTTTCATTTATCCTTATCGATTCATCCCGAGAACTTTACGCGCTAGCTCACCTCTTGTTTTCGAGTCGAGTTGCCGTCGTTCTGCGGGCGTCATTGTCATATATTGTTCTGTTGTTATTCCTGACTCGGAGCCACCTGAGCGGCGCTCACCTTGTGGCTTAGCACCTCCTCGAAAGTCGCTCTTTACGATGCTCGGAAATTTTGTTGCAAGCTCATCAAGATACTCATCGAGATTCATGTGGCGGCTCGGATCTTTCGGTGAACGCCGGATCTCTGCATTGACATCTTTCACCACGATATCGCCATCAACGAAATCAAGATCCCGCTCAATAGGCGATTGAATAAGCTCAAGCGCATCGGTGGTAAAACGTGCCGCTGCTTTGCTCTTGGCTCTATCAACTACTCTGAGTTGTTTCAGCTCGCGTTCTAGTTGCTCGGCTCTGCCTCTTGCCTCTTCAAGATGCGACTTGTAAGCACCTTCGATCTCTTGCTTCTTTTCAGAAATCAAACGATCAATTTCTTCAGGCGAGCCGCTTGCCTTTTCCTTTCTCAAGTTCTCATAGTCCTCAAGAATTGCATGATATCGCTCTGGATCAATCCCCTTAAAGCGTTCCATTTGTTTTTGAGCGTCAGCATATTGCGCCTCAAAACGCCTTGCGCGTTCTTCGATTGCCGCAACATCAACTTTGTTTTCTACTGGCTTTTCCTCGGTTTGTTCAGTCATTTTTAAATAACCTCAAGTTTTCTTTTAATGTTTCAACGAACTTTTCCTTCTCTTTCTCAGAGATGGCGAAAAACTCGCGTTTATGCTTAATAAACTTGTTGCCTTCTTGAATGCCACGCGCTTTAGCTGCTTGGCTTGCCGGTACTGAGATAACAACCTCTTTCCCTTTCTTGCCGACTTTGTACGTGATGCTGTCGAGCATCTTCCCAGTCACATTCAAGTTCACTGGATTGAGCGCCTTTGAACGATATTGACCGCGCCCGATTTGCACCTTGCCAGTCTCTTCAATCTGCTTCTTGTAGCTGCCTTGATATTCAGTAAAGTCTCTACCGTTAACGTCTTTCCCCTTGCCAGTGCGCTCGAGCATATCCGCAATGAAATTAGATGCCGCAGCGCTTAAGGCTTTAGTGTAATCGCCTTCTAGTTCTCGCGTGTATTCTTCGAGAAGTGATTTCGGCGTATCAACTGTGAATCCCATTCTTTCTATCCAGTGTGATGAAAGCCCATGAAAGAAGTTCAATCATTTGCTCCATCGCTATATATTCAAAACTTCCCGGCGTCTCTAAAACTGATAGATCCGCTGTATACAAGTGAAGCAACTCATGCACGATCACCTGCTCCATATCAAACGGAAGCGGCTGATCGTCGTGATCGATTTCGCTTCGTATCGTGATGACAGCTTGCTTGCTGCTGATATTCGGCTGACATAATCCATAACAATCCCGGTAATCATCGGGCATGTCCCGGCGGCGCTTGACCTCAACAAACACCTGCCAGTCTTGCAGCCTCAGAATCTTTTGCCATTTAGCAACCAACAATTCAGCGCGCGCACCTTCGCTCATGATGGATATCCTAGCCGCTTGGCTTCCTCTTCCGTTATTGGTCTCCACTGGTGGCGGCAGTTCCAGCCTCCGCAGTAGGTAAGAACATCAAGCCCCTGTCCATTGCTCATCTGATCAATCTCGTCGCGTGTATAGACCCGGCTATCCCGTTGAACTGGCACCTCTACGCGCTTTGGTAGCTTGGCAATATCGCCCAAAACGTAGTCGCAAAACGGACGCGTTACGCTGTCGTTTGGTCCGAAATATCGGTAGTAAGTAAGCCCAGCCTCATCCGCTTTTCGTGCTGTCACTGCTCTGCTCATCGCTGCAGTTGCAGTTTCTATCTCTGTTGCAAGATTGCGGAATGTCCTCGCCGATAGCGTATCGTAAAAATCATCGATGTTTATCGTCTGACCTGTTATGACCTGCCGCGTCAATTCAGCTTGTAAGTCGATGCCGACTTCTCGAATCGTTGCGAATGTTGCTTGCTCATAGCTATCAAGCAATCCCGTGATCAACGTCGCATCAACATCAGAGTAAGTCACTTCAGTATTTAAGCGCGTCCTGAATTCCGACCTAATCGCTTCAAGTTCTTCGGCGAATAGCTCTTCGAGACGTTGCGCTACGTCCTCAAGATTAGCCTCGACGAGCGCTTCTGGTAGGTTGTTGAGAACGTTCGCTTGTTCCAGTGCCTGGACATCATCAAGTTCTGTGACAATGCGTTGGATAGCTCTGCTGACGTTTTTCTCTATCAGCTCAGCCAATCGCTTCGACGCCTCTTCGAGATCCGCCATCATTCACCTGTAAGAGCTTGCAATAACCTGCCCGCTTGAGGCGCTAAGAAGTTGGCTTCGTCAACCTCCTCCATTGCTGCCTGAATGTCTTCAAGAGGCGCGTCCTTGATCATCGCTTTCAAGAATTGCTTCTTAGTATCAGGAAGCTGTCTAAACTCATCTCTGAGCGCTTGGAATAGTGTTAGCGTTTGCGTGATATCCTGATCGGTAATGTCGTCATCGAGCTTAACCCGGTACTCACCGCGTTCTTCCACGCCCATATAAAGAGAATAGAAGTAAAGCGCATCATTGAGCATAACTTGGTAGTCACCTAATCGGCTCTTAATGATTGCCACCATATTATTCTGCTCTTCTCGTAGCGTATCGGCTGATTGAACGGCTCTTGAATCGCTCGGCAGTGCCCGAAGCTGGCGCATCGCCTTTCTAAAAATTAAATCTTGCTGGCGTTGAATACGGCGCTCAAGTGCATCGGGATTCGCTGGATCGATTTGTCCCATCGTCCCGCCTTCAGGTAGTAAAAAGAGCGTGTACGCTGTAAGCGCTGCAACTTGTCCCGCGTCCGTGTTGTCAATGCCGGTGGCGTAAAGTCGCTGCCATGCTTGCGCTGCTAGTCCGTTATCAAGAGAAGACTCTAGTTTATGGTGCCGAAGATTCTCTTCGCTGTAATCTTTTACAGAGGAATCGCCGAAGCGCTTCCAAACTACCGGCAATTCATTAAACCCAGCAACCTCGACCGGCTCGCCTTCCATTTCCCAGTTCTTTGCGCCATGCGAATAATCATCAATTTCAGCGCTGTAAATAGTGCTGCGGAATCCATTTTCTGTTAGCTCTAAAACTCTAGTAAAGAGCTTCTCTTTCGGCTCATTCATTAGACTGGTTCGAGGAGGTATAGCGATATACTCATACCGCATCGACAAGAGCTTACCATTTTCTGAGACGCTCCAGTCTTTCACGCTCATCGGATCGAGTACGCTAAAGTATGCACGCGCTCCAAGAGCCTCGGCTTCAGGCTGATTCGCTGGCGCAATGGCTGGCGCATCAATCAAGATGATTGGTCGTCCGTAAAGATAATCGGCTTCAAATATCTGATCGCGTAAAAAGCCTTGCAAGCTAGTACCGGAGCCATCGATATCATTCACGACATCTTCTAACATCTCCTTTGCATCTGCAGAAAGCATGATATCCTTTCTGAAGTATAACCCCTTCCAGATGTCTATGATCGGTCGGATGAAATTCGTGTAGTTTGTATTTTGAACACGTAACGCCCGAAGTTCTGAGCGTTGCCTTACCGCTGACGTTGGAAAGTTTAGAGTCGCATCTTGGTTTTCACGTTGCAGCTCAAGCTGGTGAAAAGGCAAATACTTCGGCGAAGTCATCACCCGATGTTTACCTTCCCAAAGATCGCGGTAAACTTCCCAATCCGGTTTCTTTTCCTTGTATTCAGGATGTTCAAAAAATTTATACGTTGACGCCATAAGTCTTTTTTCTCATTTGAAGCGCATCAAGCACTTCGAGCTGATAAATCAAATATTTAGTTGCATCCGACACGTGCGAAATAGTTTCGCCGCTCGGCTTATGTAGTTTTCTTTCCCCGTCCTTCCATCTCATCGATTGCCAAGAGCGCTGTAGCTGTGTGCATGATGGATTACACATCAAACGCCGAAGTTTGAACAGGCGATTGCAAACGTCCACCGATTCAGATTCGGGCGCTACTAACTTGCTCGCCTGAATCGACACATGATCATAGACCGTTGATAGTTCCTTTCGGATAAAATCATAGTCCGATAGCTTAACCCGGTGATGCGAAGCGTGCCCGCTTCTATCGCCGTAAACTTTGATCTCTGATTTGCGCCACTGCTTTCTCGGAAACTTCTTGACGAAATCAAATAGCGCCTCATCAAGCCCCTGCAAGCTCTTGCTTGCCTCTTTAGCAATCAGGTAAACCATTTCGCCTTCGTACGGCATCGTCTGAGCGGCAACCCACGCCATCGGATATGCGTTAAAGTCAAAACTCAAATAAAGCGGTCTATATGGATCTGGCTCAAACTCCTCCGGGGCAACGTGCCGCGCTGGTAAGAAATCATAAGCACCGCCCTCGAATAGCGCACAAAACACGCCGTAGATGTACGAGTTGACGAGCGCTTGGTTGTGCCCATATTGGCGCATCAATCGTTTGCAATACGTAAGAACCTCGCCGCCGTTCACGTGCGGATTGTCGAACGTCCTTAGCTGTATTCGACGCCGTGAAAGTCGCTCGTTGACGAAATCACGACTAGCGATCTCTTCCCAATCAGAGTCAGACCCGCCTTCTGCTTGCGTACCAAATAACTTAGCGAAGTGCGTTATTCCCTGCGGCGCTCCGACGTGTAACCCCTGCCGAATAACTGCTTGCGAACATCGAGTACGAGCTTGCAAGTTTTGAAACGCAAGCGGTTCCGATTCGCCTGCCTCATCCATCACGAAACTATGATATTCATCAGCGACAATGCTTTGAGGCGTTGACGCGCTGAACAAGAGAATCTCTTGATTTGTGCGCTTCAGCTTAATCGACGGCACCGGGGCGCCCTGATTCACCTCGTAGTCACTACCTTCTGACCATTCAAGCGCGTGCAATACCTTGCGAAAAGTCGGAATTGCTGCCGTCCTTAGTAGCCTAAAAAGCGGTTCGGTGAACGCCATTTTAGGGCTCTTACTGTTGACCATGCACCGGTGAATAGCCCACTGGCAAGCGCCATGCGTTTTACCAGAACCTAGCCCGGCTGATACTGCAAGCTCTTCGTGCGTCTCATCTTCAATAAGACGTTCAACCCACGGCTCAACATCAAAATTCAGATTCATCGAGTAAGGCTCTTTCGATAGCGTCTGGATCGTGTTTGTTTTCGCTACGCTTTACAGTGAC
>Ga0180438_10002764_pt1 | contig 27772 bp, 29 predicted proteins | sample SS_ome_12_FD_132455 | JGI IMG/M metagenome (GOLD analysis project Ga0180438, IMG submission 132455) | Hypersaline lake sediment archaeal communities from the Salton Sea, California, USA - SS_3_D_2 metaG | ecosystem: Environmental > Aquatic > Non-marine Saline and Alkaline > Hypersaline >...
CAATTGTATTTAAACTCACTGACATGATACTATACAAGTATGAAATAAAATATTTATGATAGCAGTAAATATGACTATAATACCTACGCATGCTAACAAGCATGCTCCGCGGGTATAATCGCAGCTTTCGCTGCTCAAACCCTTGGTCTCCGACCCTTCGGGTCTACGCGCTTGCGCCTAACGGCGCTTCGCTTGTCCGGGTTTGTCATACATTAAAGTGTAATAGTTACAAAATCAAACATTTGTACCAATGTAACCGTAAAAATACACACATTTTTACGGTATCATTAACAATAGTGTAACATAATCCGGATTAAGTGATAGATTAAGTAGTGATATGGTACAAATATTTGTATTTTTACATATGATTAAAGGTAAATATTACAGAAATTATATAGGTATGTGTTATAATATGCGTTTAAGTGAGTTTGAAGGCAAAGTTTGTAAAAATGTCAAAAATAACTCAAATCTGGGTAGGAAAGGGTTGAAGATACTCAAGTTACATCCAGAGGTGTTGAAGGAATACCAGGAGATTTGCTCAAACCTATTTAATACCATAAATCAAGGTACAATTGAAATCGGTGACAATAGTAAGTATAATGGAGAATACAATCAACAACGTTGGCTTAGCTTCCTTGATAAGGAGGACATACTGCGCCATAGAGAGCTAAAAACTCACTTACTTTCTTGGACAAAAGATATTGAAAGGTTCAATAGAATTACATTGATGAAATATGCTCCAAATTATGTCTTTCCCGCTCATATTGATGGACGATATTCAGATAAAAACGACAAAATTGCAATGATAACTGTTGATGGGACAGCAACAGTAATCTTTAAGAACCCTAAAACAGAAGAACAACATACAATAGAAGTTGAGCCAGGGCACGTGATTATTATTAGAAATCGCATGAGATACGACTGGACACACGAACTACATATGGGAGACACTGGTAGAACTGCAATTATTATGCGCAATTTACGGTTTCTCGAAGAATTAGAAAAAGAGTATAAACTGTCAATGTAGAGTCCGTACAAAAGTTAAAAAATGTTCTTGACACTTGGTACAAACCCTTAGAATTGTTCAAAAGTAGTCGCGAAGTGTCAATTCGCCCAGCGAAGCGGCCGCGAGCGCCAAGAGGTTGAGCCGAAGGCGATTTACCTCGCGAAGTTATAATCAAAGCTGTCTAATTCACATAATTTATCTGGATCACTATTTAGCAGCTCTTTTACTCTTACAAAGTTATCATCCTCACCGTAGATTACAACCAAACTGTAATTGTTACGTACTGCAAATGTTATCTGCTTTAAAGTCTTTCTATTCGTGCGATCGTACGATGCTCTTAAACCTAACCTCCGATAATATTCTAGCAACTTTAGTCTGATTCTAATATCTTTAGAAATAACAAATACCTTCGAAGCATCTTGAATCGGTAAATCTACCAATAACTTTATCCGACTGATCCCAAAACTGACTCCAATTGCTGGAATATATCTTCGCTTCTTCTTTGAAGACTTATAGATCAACTCGTCATAACGACCTCCCGCAATAATCGTCTTAACTGGTGTATTCGGTACAGTAACTTCGTAAATTATCCCAGTGTAATAGTCTAAACCACGCGCTAAACTCGCATCAAACGTTAAGTTCTCGCATAACTCATTCAACTTACTATCGTATTCTACCAAACTATTATCAATAGAGTTCTCAAGTACACAAGATTGTAATATCGTTACCTGCTCTTCCGTAAGCCCACGTAGTTCAACAAGTTCGGTGATAACCTCATCCCATGACATCTTGTCCAACTTATCTAACGTTGTACACACACACTTTTGATCAGCACTATCAGTAATTCCAGCCTTCTCACAAATAGAATAAAGATTGTCACGATAGTTATATCGTATCACATACTCACTTATTCCTAGATCTGTAAGCACTTTGTTGATAAGATAAAATAATTCGCCTTCAGATGCCAAAGGTTCATATTCTCCAACGAGATCTACGTCAGCTTGATAAAACTCTCGAAAACGCCCGTTCGCAATGGCTGGGCGATCTTTTCGAAAAACTTTACCAATCTGAAAGCGACGTATATTATCAATACCTCTTCCCGTAATATAACGTGTAAATGGTACTGTTAAATCGTATCGCAGACTATTTTTATCTCCATCTAACTTGAAGATCTGTTTAGTTTCGGCCTCCTCTCCGTATTTTCCTAGTAGAAGCTTGGTTGATTCTATAACTGGTGTGTCAATCTCCTCTACATCAAGTGTAGTTGCATTAGACCTGATCACATCCATAATAAACTTCAGTTTCGCCCAATCATCGGCATCGTAATCTACTGTTCCTTTCACCGCAGACATAATTACTTCATCCTTATATTAATAAGTCTTTAAATCAGTTTTATAATTGTCCATGCGACTTGCTCCACCCAGACCCCAAAATCCGGTCCCGCGAGCGCCAAGAGGTTGAGCCGAAGGCGATTTACCTCGCGGAGCGTAGTATGCGATAGCATACGAAGCAGAGGACAAGTCACGCGTAGTAGCCTTGCTACGGAGTTTCTCTCTTAATACTATACAATGCTCTTAAACCTGATCGCATTTGTTTACATTGTTTGGACACTTTACGCACTTGCTGTAAGCGTATTTGATCTGTTCCAAAAAGAAGAGCCAAAGGACGCACTGTCAATCACAGCTATTGCAGCTGCACCAATTGCAATTGGAGGATTCCTAGGATACAACTACAGTAAGAAGAACAAGCCTTTCTATACTGCACTCGGTATCTATCTTGGACAAGTACTAGCAATGATGATCATGCTTTCATGGTTTGCTATTGGCATGATGAGCTACGGAGCAGGGAGGACCTTCCGGCCTTTGAGTGTTGTCTTAAGGTTCTTTGGTGAAAACCTTGCCATTGCTCTTGTAAAACCTTTTAAGATGCTACTTAAATCTCTACCTTTTTAGAAGTAACTTATAATTCAGTCGTCAGAGGAGTCATACACCATACACTCGTGACAATGCGTACCAGCCATTCTATAACAATCAATACACAACAAAAGATTACATGATGTACAATATCTTTTTGTTTCACCGTTATCAATCGCCCACCACATAGTTACTCGGCCAAAAATCAATGTTTTGTAAAAATAATGACAGTTGGGACACATAACCATCCTTTTACTCACAATACACCAATTACAGACTTGACCACCATCACCACCCCACCACCGCACAAAACTCACTTTTAATTCTTCTCTGCAAAGGTCACATATGATCAAGTGACAGCAGTCACACCGTGTCCACGAATTAACCACACCACCTATGAAAATATATTTTAGACAGTTAGTGCAAATAGCATTACCACCCGGATCAACACTAAGGTTTACATGGCTCATGACCTCTATCCTTGTCTCTAACGGTATCTTACTCAGAGGTATAGAAGTGTTCCCTTGAATCATCTTTACACGACTTGATGAAAGTACCCTAAAGAAAGAAGAAGCAATATAGCAAATCTCTACCTCATAGTTGTCAAGATATAAAAGTACCTCGGCAACAAGTTCTGGAGGTAGATCCATTTCTGCTATAACATATCAAATGAACGTTTTGAAATCAATTTTGCATCGTAATACTATTATAACTAGGACACCCACGCCCCATCCACCTAATATCAGCGTTGTTTGGTCTACCAACCAAACCCCACGTCAACATCGGGATGCAGATGATAATAGGTAAAGCCGGGTTCAAGTTCCATCGTTTGTGCATCACTGCTACCAACACACAGAGTATCCCTATCACAATAGCACATATCCTTAGAAATCTCTGAAAACAATCACTCCTTTCCACCGGAACCTGATAGGGTGGTGGTGGACAATTTTTCTCAAGATCAGAGCTCATCCGGTACAATAACCACTATATCTAGCAATTTTATCATCACTTTTATTGTAAAGGTGTCTCCATGATCCAATAGTCGATATACCCCCAATCTAATCCATAAACCACCTTTGCTCTATCATCTGACTCTTTCTCTAGAGTTTCTTGAGGATAACCATCGGGAAGTTCGTCAGGACCGATATGGCTTGCCAAGTGGATTTTTGCCTTCTCTAAAGTAGTAAATACACCTAGGAGAATAGTATCATCACCTGAGTACCGCCCTTCCAATGCAGAGGAATCATCGCGCAGCACAACGTACACCATTTTAATAGTGTACTTCATGCATTCGTATGGAAATATATTCACTTTTATAAATCCGACTTGCTTACAAACACCAATGCCCTCGCCCGGGCCCCAAATCCGGTCCAGCGAAGAGTTCCCGAAGTGCCAAGAGGTTGAGCCGAAGGCGATTTATAAAATACACACCACTACCACTATCACAAGGTTGTTCAGGTATTTTATAATAGTTTAGCCAAGCGTTTCCTATAGATATATCTCCTGGGAATCCTTGAATAACTGGATACGATATGATAATTTCTTCATATTCATCTGCATCAAAGTTCTAAAATATCTTATAATCTATAACAAAACCAAGACAACTTCGTCTAGGGTACCAATAGTTAACTCCTGGATTGTATACAAGTAACGGCCTGCATCAGTGTCCTGCTGAGCCTTGTACTCGATAGCCTCCTCCTCGGTCTCAAAGCTAGAGTATGATACCTCCCCGGCCCAACCGTTCATAAACTCTGTACGAAATACAACCCACATCTTTATTATCATTACACCATTATTATAAGTTTTTAAATCACTTTTTAACATACCTTCTGACTTGCTCCACACACACCCCAAACGCAGCGAAGCGGTTGGCCCTTTGGGCTAACGCGTAGCGTGCCAAGGGCTGAGCCGAAGGCGATTCGCACGCGGAGTAGCCTTGCTAGGCTACAGAGTAATAAATAACTTTATAATCACAGAACTTTAAGGATAGATCAACTAATGAACAGATTTTTAAGTAATTATACTTGCCACTCTAATCCATAAACCACCTTTGCTCTATCACTTGACTCCTTCTCTAGAGTTTCTTGAGGATAACCATCGGGAAGTTCGTCAGGACCGATATGGCTTGCCAAGTGGATTTTTGCCTCCTCTAAAGTAGTAAATACACCTAGGAGAATAGTATCATCACCTGAGTATCGCCCTTCCAATGCAGAGGAATCATCGCGCAGCACAACGTACACCATTTTAATAGTGTACTTTATGCAGTTTTGATGAAAATATATTCACTTTTATAATTATCACTAGACAGCTACTACGCGACCTTCGTAGAATTCTCCTTCACACATCTGAATACCATTGAGATTGTAGCTCTTACCATGGCCGTGCATTCGACCGTCTTTCCATTCTCCTTGGTAAAAGAGTTTGCCACTACTACGCCAGTAGTACGTACCTTGACCGTCACGCTTCCCGGCCTTCCAATCTCCGTCGTATAGCAGAGCTTCATTACACCAGTAGTAGTGTTTGCCTTGACCATGTCGTTCACCTCGTTTCCACTCTCCGTCGTAAGACAGATTACCGTTAGGTTGGTAAGAGGTGCCTTTACCATGATACTTGCCATCTTTCCATTTTCCAATGTATTTCGGAATAGAAAAACTAGAAGGCCAATATGATACACCATATCCATGTGGTTGACCGTCTTTTAACTCTCCTTCGTACTTTACATTGCCGTTTGGATAGTAGAGGCGATCACACACATCTTCATATGCAGGAAGCTCCTCATATACAGAGAAAGTAGCAGTCGCCATTTTGGTGTAGAGATGTTAGCTAACCATTTTAATCACAACTAATCATCAATTTTATCAAAAAATGATTTATCCCTTAAAGTCCTGGAATTATAAACTTTTAGTTGTCCCACCCAGACCCCAAATCCGGTGCGCAGCAAAAGCCGAAGGCTTGAGCGTAGCTATCATAAAAGTGATTGCTATGTAGAACTATTTAACGGTAAGATAAAGATGCAAAACTGGTGGATGACTGTTATTGGGATGTGTAGCAAGGGAATTGGCAAAATATCTGATATTTTTTCTAATGGGAAGCCGGAATCACGTTACATAGACCCCGAGAACGATACCTACCCTCCACCGCTAATGTCAAGGGGAAATTCGTACAAAGTAAAACACGGCATCATGATGCCTGTCTTCTTTTTCCAGACGAAGCGTATTAAAGCACTAATCAGAGATCATCAGGATGACCATGTTAACGATGTCTTTCTTGACAACAGAGAACTAATTGCAAGAGAAAACTACGAGAAGTATAGTTGGCTGGCCAAAAAACATGAAACCTTTGATGAATACTATGAGCACTATTGCAGTGAGAATCAATCTATCTACAATTTTAGTTATCAAGTACCTGATAACATCCTGAGCATGTTGGATGAACTGAATCTAAGGTATCTTGGTATCGGCGAAGCACTAATCATGCTCTGTGGTCCTAATATGCCGTCTAATCTTCCGTATGAAGGTAATGAGTATATTTGGAATGAAACGTTCATGGCTATTATTGAAACCTTGACACAAGAGAACCTGATGGAAGCATGTGATTATAGACATTACAATATGCGTGTTAACACATTTGAGATGGCTTTGAGAAACAAAAGGTTCCTCTGGGCTTTGATCTTCTTGCACTACGGCTTTAAACCAGATATGGAAAAGATTGAGGATCCGGAAGGTTTTTGGGCTTCAGAAAAGATTGAGATAGTAATTAACTCAAATCTTGAAGAGAACAGCCTTTGTGCTCTTCTAGAAGATTATACATGTCCATTGACCTGTAACCCTATTGAATGTCCAGTGATTCTTGAAGATGGAAATATCTATGAGAAGGATATGATTTTAAAGTGGCTTGAAACACACGATACATCCCCTCTCACTAATGTTAAACTAACTAACTACTGGATGGGCTTTGATCTAATTAACAACAAATTTGTCTACGCAGATAGATACGATCTTGTTCCTGAATCACCCCTTTACAAGTAATTATAAAATGAATCCTTGTTAAGTTATAATTCAGTGTCCACCACAACCATTCAATCCGCATTGATTACATGACATTAGCTTCATTATCAGGTCAAGTGTTGAAAATTCCTTTATCCCAATACGGTACAACTTGGTTTTGTCGTATATCGTAAGACCACCATATATTAGGCGAATCATATTATAGGCCTCGGGGGGCATCTTAAACTTCCTCACGATTTTTGCCTTCAAATCTGCACCTGTCTCATCGACACGGATATTGTATGTAACCGTTTTACCAGCACAATTTGCATGGTCTCGTATAAAAATCTGTATCACTGGTTGCATAGTAGAGATACTATCGATGAATACCTTGGTTGTCTCATGCTCAAGGTAATCGTAAAGCGCTGGGATCTCCCAATCGTACCTGTAGACCGTTAGCACCCTTTCCAGTAAATCTCCCTGAGAAAGTACACGAAAAAGGGGGTGCGCATGATAGCATTCTTGTGTATCAAACGGATCTACGTACGCTAGGATACCGTCAACAAGTTCTGGTGGTAGTTCCATACGTTTAGTGTAGTGGTTGTAATTCGAATTTAGGATGTTTATGAATCAGTTTTACAAATGGGGCACTACCCGGTGGATAGTTAACTGTCTCTCTTAGCATTAAAATTGATTGTAAATGCTACTATATCCTATTGCTAGTCACTTAATCATGGCTGAAGCAGTCTTTGACGAATACTTTCGCAGTCACAACGATTTGGGGCCGGAAGCAGGCGAAGAAAAGGCTTGCAAGAGGAGCTTTCTTGATTTCTTCGAAGGATACGCACACCTATTCATCTTCCACGACATTGTATCCACCTTCGATGGCGTCGGTTACGATTGGGACCTCAGAATGGATGTCTACTTTGAAACTGAACTCATCAATGGCGATAACCGCCGAGACGTTGATATGAGGATCGAGTGGGACGGTATCGGAGGATGCTCATGCGATTGGCCTGATTGTTTTGACGATATTGGAAAGCCCACCGACTACTACATCAAGAACATCGATGGAGAGTACGAGAAGGTCTTCAACGTCATCTTCTCTCCTAGCAACGGAGGGTTCGTTACGACCGGATGATTTATAAACTTACTCCTTCTTTTTGTCAAAGTATTTCTTGAGCTTGATGGCGGAGACGGTTGGGATGAGCACGGGTGAGAACACTCCTGCACATGCCCCCACCATAAATCCCGTACATGCACCACTAACTGTATACAGTGCTCGCCTAACTGTATGCATTGCTCGCCCTTTTTCATTGTACCCTTGGTACGCACCCAATGCAGTACCGGCGACTGCGCTAGTGCAGAATGTGAAGATGTATGCACGTCCTGCTGCCATTGTTTTCAGTAGGTGTAGAGTAGTTCATTTGATTATAAGTGATAGATGTCATCAGTTTTAAAACTGATTCTATAATACTCAATTTCCAGTAGAATGTAGGACAATGACAAAACGTAAGAGAGATATTACTCTCGATGGACTCCATGAACAAGGGTTTGTCCTACTACCCTCTTTCATAGATGTTCCGGAAAATGTAAAAGAAGGGATCGGACGCCAAAGTAAAAGAGCCAGAGCTATCTTTGGACCCGATAGGAAACGGCGTCAGTGCTCACTCTATACTAGTGCAAAGTACATGAAGAGATTCACTAATCTCCTTGATCATCAAATTAAGGAGATTATATCATCGGAACGTGTCAAGAGTAACTGGATTGTTTTACATTCAAAAAAAGGATGTAGGAGACAGCAGGCTCATACCGATTATGAACCGACAGGAGGGATTCTTGAAGTCCCTAATGAAGATATTCCGTTAGCCGCTGTTCTTGCTCTTGAAGACAATACTAAGCTGGTTGTATGGCCCGGTTCCATCGGCTTCGATTTCACCGATTTCAAGGAGAATGACGGGATTGAACTGGTTTTTAATGCTGGCGATCTTGTTGTTTTTAGAGGAGATCTAGTTCACGCTGGTGCAGCATATCAAGAAGAAAATATTCGACTACATTGTTATCTTGATCACAAGGATGTTGATAGAAAGAACAATCGAACACTTCTAGTGAAGGAAACTTATAATTAACCACCGCAACGACACCCAACTAAGCTATCACGTATTTTACATAAAGCGGTCAGTAGCGTCTCACGTGTATGTGACGTTGACATAGGAGCTTTTACTAATCCAGAGCACCCAACTTCAAAATCAGTAATAGTATACCTACCTACAGAGTTCTGAGTAATTTCTGCATAACTACCATACGGACAAAAAAAACAGTACGGTGGTGTAAATCTTACGGCAATCTTGTTACTTTCCCTACTGACCTCAAAGCCATTATTGAGAAGTACTATTACTAGTTGATTCTGCACTATGTATTGCATACGACGCATTTCTTGGTTTTGGCAGTAATTCAATATCTGATCAGGATATGCTTTAAACAAACCACTATACATCTTTAGATTAGATCCATCATTCAAATCAAGGTCAAGATAGCTAAACCACTGCTCAATCATACTTTGAGAAAGAGTCCAAAAATGGGTGCCGGTGTTATATAGCGCTGATACCACCTTGAAGTCAGTGTTTCCGTTCTTAGTCGCACTTGCGTAGAGTACTATCTCATGTACAAGTTCCGGAGGTAGTTCAAGCATTATAGCTACTACAAAGCAGCTTAATAAAGCTATTTATAAATCATTTTTTAGGACACTCGATGCAGGTACATTCGATACCCTTATTGGCCGCATACATGATTTTGAAGTTCTTAACGGTGCACGGAACACATATTGTGGCTATCAGTTTATCACAACAAGATGTTGATCCTAGAATGTTGCGACATTCTATGCAGATAAAGCAATCACACTGAGAACATCTGTATGGTTCGAGATCAGGAAGTTCTTCTATAAATGGATAGTAAGAGCTGTAGATATCTTCCTCTTCCAGTGTAACAGGGTGAATCCTTGCTTCATCGCTATGATCCATAAAAGAACCACAATACTCACACACAAATACTTTTTCAATGTCATTGTGCATTAGTAGATTAACATTGTGAGTAAACTTACGCAGATACTCATTCTGCATTCGACTAAACTTCCACAATAGATCAGGATGTGCTTTAAAGATACCGCTAAAGTTGTCCAGAACATTGTTATCCGGTAGTTCAAACTGTGGTATTACCCCCTCTATTACTCTGTTAGAAAGGACCCAGAAGACCTTACTAGCATTATATAGCGTCGAAACTTCCCGGTAGTAAATACCACCGTAAGATCTTGAACAACAATATAGTACGATCTGGTCTATTAGCTCAGGGGATAGCAGATCCATGTATTCGATCTAATAAGATTTGAGTTGTTTATGAATCAGTTTTAACTTGTGAAGTATATTCTTGAAGTTCACGATGACTCGGAATCAGAGCTATAGGGTCCACACCTGGGACAATAAGGTTGATCATCTGGCCAAGAAAGCTCGTTAGCATTATCTGGCTCAATGCCACAGTACTCGCAGTATAAACAACCACAGCCTCCGCCCAGGATGCAACACTCGCAAAACCATACTTGACAAAATTCGCACTGTCTTCCCTCAGTGCATTTCCGTACTTCTAAGCACCAATCTAGACCGCAGGTGAAGTAAACGTCCTCGCGATACACCTTTTTGAGGTGGTCTATCAGGTCGTCTTTAGATAGACATCTGACCAGTGGTGTACACATGTCGTTAGTAAACTCTTCTATTGTTGTGATCAACGAAAATATATCTCTGTTTGAAAGCACTTGAAATACTCGTGAACTATGTACACATGCCAGCTTCTCCTCTCTAACAAGGTACTGCATGATCTCATTAATTAACTCAGGAGGCAGTTTGTGCATCATTAGGTGTACTGTTTAATAGGCTTCTAAATCTTATTTCAGTTTTAACTGGTTGAAAAACTGAAACATAAATAGGTATTATGAGCTTGGATACACCGCTCTACGATATGTTTGTGGTGTGCTTGGTAAGAGAGGGAAACAGATTGTGCCTCTGCTTGTTAACGCAGGAGCTACCCTTGACGGTCTTGACGACCGGTGTATGGATATGGTTAAGAAAATTATGGAAGCACAGTTTCCAAAAACCGTTACCAAAACGGTTGATGGCAACTTCTACAAGGTTACCCTTCGTGATCACCAGTGGTGTGACTACCGGGTGCTTGGTCGCGACATCGATGAATTCCATGAACGCGTCAAGTACACGATGCGACGGGATGGTGGCTACACCTTCTACGATAAGGTTACCACAATCTAAATTTATAAAATTGAATCTAAATTGCTTAGTAATACTACAGCAATAGAAACACGATGCTTCACGAACTTTGTGAAAAAGGTGACCACGTGGGCCTAAAAGAGGCTATTGAAACCGGTCAGTACGACCTTGATGAAGGGATTGATTACACATTTGAATCTGATCCTGAAAATGTAAGAGAGAACGTCACACCACTGATGATCTCTGCCTACCATAACAGATTGGAATGTATGAGATTGTTGATCAAGTCTGGTGTTAATGTTGATAAACAGAGTGGAGTAGAATGGACTGCACTTATGTTGGCAGCTAAATATTGTAACACCTACTCTTCAATTGAAGCAGTAAAACTACTGATTCATGCTGGTGCTGATCTGAATATTCAGGAGGTGCATGGATCGACTGCACTTATATTTGCTGCAAGATACTGTAGTGCTACCTCCTCTATCGAAGCTGTTAAACTACTGATCGATACTGGTGCTGATCTGAATATTCAGCAAGTGGAAGGATGGAGTGCTCTTATGCTCGCAACAGAAAACTGTATGGAAGAATCTTCCATCAAAGCAGTTGAACTGCTGATTAAGGCTGGTGCTGATCTGAACCTTCAAAATACGGGTGGTTTTACTACTCTTATGATTGCAACAGAACACTTTATGGAAGATTCTTCCATCGAAGTAGTTGAACTGCTGATTAAGGCTGGTGCTGATCTGAACCTTCAGAAGGCGGATGGTCTGAGTGCACTTATGCGCGTAATACAATTTAACGCTATTGAAGCAACTGAACTACTAATTGAGGCTGGCGCTGATCTAAACATTCAGGATAACAAGGGTTATACTGCACTAATCTGGGCTACAAGATCCACACACTCTTCTATTGAACCTGTTACACTACTAATCAATGCTGGCGCTGATCTTGATTTGCAGGAAAACATTGGCTGGACTACACTTATGTATTGTGCACAATTTTGTAATCATAGTTTTTCCATTGAAACTATGAAATTGCTAATCAATGCTGGTGCTGATCTAAATCTACAAAATAACTGTGGATGGACTGCGCTCATGATTGCTGCTAGGCACTTTTCTTCTATCGAAGCTGTTAAGCTGCTGATTGAAGCTGGTGCTGATCTAAATCTTCAAAATAACAATGGATCAACTGCACTCATGCTGGCTGCTATGAACTATTCTTCTATCGAAGCTCTAAAGCTGCTGATTGAAGCTAGGGCTAATCTGAATCTACAAAAAAACAAGGGATGGACTGCACTTATGTTGGCTGCAAGATTCTGCACTGATGGTTCTTCTATCGAAGCACTTGAGCTACTCATCGATGCTGGTGCTGATCTAACTATTCGTACTAATCAGGGAACAAGTACTACTCACTACATTGGTAGACATATCAACCATGATCAAAGAAAATATCTGTGTTACAACCTGTTTGAAAACAAAACATTTTGTCATCCGTATATTTTCAGAGAACTTCTGATTTCATCATTGGATGAGCTAATCTTCCAATTCGGCTTCAGAAACGTCAAGAGAGACCTATTTTCAGGACATATGTGGAGACCTGAGTTTATTGTATACTATCCTGAGCTGATTCAAGATAGTATTAAAGCTTTCTACTCAGTTGCCAAAGAAACCGGTTCTTGTGTTTCAGAGCTCCCTAACGAGCTGCTGGATACGATAGTAGGATACGCTGTTGAGGGTACCTTTCTTGACTCTGAACACTGAAATTATAATCTACTAAGTCGTCCATATGCTCTTTGATATATGAACGACCACGAAAGTAACCGTCTACATTGTCAAGGTCAAAGATCGCATAGATCTTGTTATCTCCTGCATCTGGTAATCGCACTACCCATTGCCCACTGCCCTTTCGTTTACATGAAACAACCTTGAATTGATAAACATAGGACCAAGTTATACCACCATTGTAGCTTTTGTCTCCCGAAAGGCGCCGTGCTTTTGGAGATACAAACCAATTCTTCACAAGGATTCGCATTTGATATTGTTATTAAGGTTAAACTAAACTATTTATGAATCAATTTTACCGACAATAGCATGTGTACTCACACTCACGACAAAGGTACTTCCAACAACCAGGACACATAGTCAGCTCACATCCAAACCTACAAAACGTCTTTTTACATTCATCACATTCCTCGGCTTCACAACAATCAATCGTACTATCACAATAACTGCAGATACGAGTGGTTCCCTCTTTCACTATCTTTCTTATTAAAGCAATTAGATCTGGGTAGGATAAACAATAAAGAAATGGATCGTAATAACCTCTCATAAATAGCTCCATCGAGTTATCTATATTCTCATAGACGTATTTCCTGGAAATTACACGGAACTTTCGTGAACTAAGTAGACATTGGCGTTGATCATTTAGATGTAGGTATTGGAGGATTTTATAGATTAGCTCCGGAGGGAGATGATTCATTATAAAGCTTTATGGAATGGTGTTCTAAGCTGGATGTAAAATTGAAATGTTTTAATTGCTTAATAAGAAATAAGTAATTAAATTTTAATGGGTAATTCAGGATCAACGCCTTCTGCAAATGCAATGAGAGCTGATACCGATAAAGGCTTGAAGAGATATCCCGAATCTACTGCTAAGCTACCCAAATATCGCAAAGACCAAAACGAGTCTGCAAAAAGACACAAAAGAGTGGAGGCTATTCAGCAATGTCGGCAGGAGTTGACAAAAGCACATGAAAAAAACAAACTAGCTGGTCAGATTGTACATGAACCTATTTATTGGAGAGGTTGGGAGCTGGGAGTATCTATAGCCGCATCTGTACGAAAGCCTATCGAATCAATAAGATGTACAGGTGACTTCAACGCTTTGAGAAATGCTTTTACGGCGCACGGATACACCGTTACTAAAGAGGAAGATTCAACGAAGATTTCCTGGTAGTATTATAATTTTACACGTCAAACAGCATGGCAATCAGGGCTGCTCTGAGGTACAGGCCGTTCTCCATCTGGCGGAAGTAGGCAGCTCGGGGGTCGCTATCCACGTCGGTGCTGATCTCGTCCACACGCGGCAGAGGGTGCATCACGATCATATCGTCCTTCGCCAAAGACATTAGCTCCGGCGTTACAGTGTAACTCCCCTTCACCGCTAGGTAGTCAGCTTCTGATGCAAAGCGCTCCTTCTGAACACGCGTTACGTACAGAACATCCGTTGTAGGCAGAATATCCTCTAAATCGTCGTAACAGGTCTGCTCAATACCGTGGGCCGCTACGTAGTTTATCACGTCCTCGGGCATCTCAAGACCGGGCGGACTCACGTACCTGAGACGAACGTTATAGGTGCAGAGCAGCTTGGCAAGAGAATGCGCCGTACGACCGTACTTCAAGTCTCCCACCATCGTTACCGTTGCTCCGGTCAATGATCCTCGCTCCTGGCGAATGGTGTAACCGTCGAGCAGCGCCTGGGTAGGATGCTCTCCAATACCATTACCAGCGTTAATCAGAGGGACCTTTAAACCACTTAGATCCCAATCTTTTTCAGAGGACCTCAGAACAATCAGGTCGCTATAGCAAGAGACCGAAGCCAAGAAATCCTTCAGAGTCTCACCCTTCTGTACAGAGGAAACCGCTGCATCCACGTTGATCAGCTTAGCACCGAGGCGCATCGCGGCTGAGGCAAAACTACAACGGGTTCTTGTACTCGGTTCGTAGAAGATAGATGCGATCACCTTATTGCTTAGAATGTCCAGTACACCGTCCTTCTTAATTGCGTCCATCATCTCGTCGGTTCGGTTAAAGATGGCACGAATCAGTTGACGATCCAACTGTTCCACCGACATGATATTCCGAGGAAGTGTAAGAGCTGTAGTTGGCCTGACTGAGTCGCGAGTAAGTTCCATCATGTCAAGTGTCTCTACCAATTCTGTTGTCTTCTTCGGCGCTAGTTCCGTAAAGTTCAGTCCATAACCCTGTTCTCCTGTTACCTGTCCGTCGACAAATACAACCTTGCCACGAAGAACTACACGGCGAACCATACCTGTAACCTCAGTACCGGCGAAAGGCGTCCAACCACAACGGGTCTCACCGTGCTCCGGAATTATCCACCGACGGTTCATGTCGATCTCGATGTATGTATCCGATTGGTCCGGAATACCAAAGATCCGCTTTGGGTTAGTATGATACCTGGCAACGATGTCTTCCAGTGTCAGCTTGCCCTCATGAACAGCTGTCAAAAGAAGCGGAAGGGCCGTCTCAAGACCAGGATAGCCAGGGCAACCCTTCTCTTTCTTGTCACACATTGTGTGCGGCGCATGATCCGTTGCAAAACAATCGATGATGTCCAGGTTTTCCCAAAGTGCATGTCGATCGTCCCCTTGCATCAGCGGTGGCTTTACAGCGTGACAACCGTGAGGGATAGTGTTCTGAACGCGATCGAGAAAGAGGTGATGTGGTGCAACTTCGCATGTAACCTGCATGCCGTTCTCCTTGCTAAGCTTGATCAGTTCGATCTCCTCGCGACTAGAAACATGACAGATATGAATCGGTTTGTTGTGCAGGTTGGCAAGGTGAAGAACCGCAGCAAGTGTTGTTCCCTCGGCATGAACACAGAGAGGACGACTGTAGTTCCAGTTCTTAATATGTTCTCCCCAAATTCCTGTGTTCTCCAGTAGGAGTGGACCATACGTGTTGTTCAGGTACATCTTTAGTGCACAGGTGCGATCAGCTAACTGGTTAACAGTTCCGGTGTTCTCACTGTTGGCTCCAACGTAAAGACCGTAGTCACAGTACGCCTTCTGAGATGCTAGTTCGCTAATCAGATCAAGTTCTTCAGGTCCAGTAATTGCAGGATCAGTGTTCGGCATACAACAAACAGCGGTAACACCACCCGCCAGAGCAGCACGAGTCTCCGTTGCCCAATCACCCTTGTATTCGTTACCAGGTTCACGAATATGAACATGAACGTCAACAAGACCTGGAAGACGTACGGTTTCGTAGTTGGAAATGCAATCTGTATTGGTGTTAACCGTGTATTCGCATGTGCTGTAGTACTCCATAGTGTTAACGAACAGCTTAGCAAACTTGATGTCTGTAAGAAGAGTAACGTTGTTGTCAACCGCTCCACGGCGGATATGATAACCGTGTGTCTTCTTACTCTCTGTAGAGCGTACCTTGTTCTTCTTCGAGATGTCGATCACCAGCTGCACCTTTTTATCGTCATAGAGTCTAGGATCTGTAGGAGTGATCGGGTAACCCTTACTCTGATAGTAGTCGGCTGTACCGTAAGTTCCATATAATTTGTAACCTAGCTTAGCAAGTGTCTCCACGCTGTCTCTGAACTCCTTCTTAAAACCATAAGAGCCAATGGTGATAAGGATTCCTGTACCAGGTTCTGGGAAGTTGTAGCCCGCACTTACCGCTGCCTTGTAGAACGCTTCGATGTGGTTCTGGCCGAAACAGCCAACCTCCCCGGTGGAAACCATCTCTACACCGAGGCTGACGTCGGCGTTCTTGAGACGATGGAAGGAGAACATCGGAACCTTTACACCAACCTTATCGTAGGTAAGACGACGGTCCTGAAGCTCTAGACCCATGATCGCCTTGGTTGCCTCCCTCGCAAAGTTGAAACCACATGTCTTGGAGACAAACGGAAGTGAACGGCTAACACGTAGGTTACACTCGATGATCTTAATCTGATCGTCCTTTGCGATGAACTGGATGTTAAACGGTCCGTTAATTTCGAGACGTCGAGCAATCTTATAGGCGATCTTTCTAACACGATCGGTAGTTCGCTTAGTCAGGTCCTGAGGTGGAAGAATCAGAGTTGTGTCTCCGCTGTGTACACCCGCATTCTCAACATGCTCAGAAATCGCAATCATCTTCACCCAACCGTTCTGTGCTACAGCATCCACCTCAATCTCCTTGGCATCGTCGATGAACTTGGAGATAACGACTGGGTAATCGCTAGAGATAGCAGAGGCGTTGGCAAGATAGGAAACCAGGTCCTTGTCGGAGTAGGCGATGTTCATGGCAGCACCGCTAAGAACATAAGAGGGGCGAATCAAACACGGGTAAGACACCTCTTCACAGAACTGCTTGGCGCTCTCAATAGAGGTTGCTTCGATCCAACGTGGTTGATCAATACCCATGTTGTCACAGATACGAGAGAACTTGAAGCGATTCTCAGCGTTGTCGATCATCTCAGGACAGGTTCCGAGTACTTTAACGTCTTGACGGTGCAGTCGCATAGCAATGTTATTAGGAAGCTGTCCACCCATCGAGATTACTACGCCTGCGATGTTGTTTATGCTGATAATGTCCATCACCGACTCAAAGTTAATCTGCTCAAAGTAAAGTTTGTCAGCCTCGTCGTAGTCTGTACTGACTGTCTCTGGGTTACAGTTGATCATAATAGTCTTATGACCCAGGTTGTTAAGCTCACGAATAGAGTTCACACAACACCAGTCGAACTCCACACTGGAACCGATTTTGTAAACACCTGAACCAAGAACTGCTACGTACGGGTCAGCATTGTTTCCAGCGCTGTCATTAAAACCGGCGTTGTACGTCAGGTACAAATAGTTCGTGTAACATGGAAACTCTCCTGCCACCGTATCAATCTGTTTAGTAATCGGAACAATACCGTTCTTCTCACGATACTTCCGTACAATTAGTTCGGTACTCTTAGCAGCACGGGCGATCAAACGATCGGTAAGACCGTAACTCTTGGCATCGCGGATTAGTTTAGGATCACCGAGGGCATCGGTTTCAATACCGCGTTGCAGTGCAACAATAGTCCAACACTTATGGAGGAACCACTTGTCAATCTTTGTCATAACGTAAACATCTTCAACTGTTTTGCCTTCGTAGAAAGCGGTTGCAAGAGAGAAGACGCGAGTGTACTGGGGATCCATCAGAATCTTAGGATCGTAAGGTACAACTCCTGGCTGGAACCCTTCAGTGTTCTCGTTACTCATCCTAATGGCCTTCTGAAATGCTTCTGGGAAAGTCCTGGCGATACCCATGGATTCACCGATACTCTTCATAGCGGAGTCGATCACAGATGTAACCAGCGGAAACTTTCGGAGATCCCATCGAGGAACCTTCACCACACAGTAATCGAGGGATGGCTCGAAGAAAGCAGTTGTGTCGCGGGTTACACTGTTCTTCAGTTCTGTCAGGTTCATTCCCAGTGAAAGCTTAGCTGCCACATATGCTAGAGGATAGCCTGTAGCCTTGGATGCGAGAGCAGAAGACCTGGAAAGCCGGGCGTTAACCTCGATAATATAGTACTCACGGGAATCAGGGGACAGTGCGTACTGAATGTTACATTCACCAACAATACCGAGCATCCTGACCGTTTTAATAGCGGTCTCACGTAGCATGTTGTACTCATCGTCGTTCAGAGTTTGAGAAGGTGCAACTACAATGGATTCACCGGTGTGAACTCCAAGTGGGTCAAAGTTCTCCATGTTACAGACGCAGATGCAGTTGTCATATCGGTCGCGAACAACTTCATACTCTACCTCTTTCCAACCCTTGAGAGACTTGTCGATAGTGATCTGATTAGAATAAGACAGCGCTTTAAGTACTAGTGTTTCAAGCTCCTGTTGATCTTTTGCAAAACCAGAACCAAGACCACCTAGTGCAAAGGCCGCGCGGACTAGAACAGGGTAGCCTAGTTCGTTAGCATGTGTGATGGCATCGTCAAGACTGTAGCCGATCCTACCGGGAGGACAACACTCGTCGATGGTTGCCAAACGTCTGGTAAATTCCTCTCGGTCTTCTGTAGCAAGAACTGAATCTACCGGTGTTCCTAGAACTTCGATGTTATATTTCTCAAAAACTCCCGCTTTATACAGTTCAACCGCGGAATTTAGTGCAGTCTGCCCTCCAAAAGAAGCTGTAATACAGTCGGGACGTTCCTGTTCAATTACCTTGACGATATTATCAGGAGTTACCGGTAAAAAGTAAACCTTGTCTGCAAAACCTGGTGACGTCTGCACCGTTGCAATGTTCGGGTTAATTAAAACCGTTTTAATGTTTTCTTCGTTATAAGCTTTAATGGCTTGGCTACCAGAGTAGTCGAACTCACCGGACTGGCCGATGCTGAGACCGCCAGATCCCAGAATGAGAACCTTCTTGTATTCCGGACTGTCTTGTTCTAGCTCGCTGAATCGATCAATCAGTTCAACGCCAGAGAGACCGCTAATAAAATGCTGCATCAGGAAAACTGTATCTGTCGGACCAGCGCAAGCCTCCGGATGAAACTGCACTGAGAACCACGGACGATCCGTATGATAGATACCTTCGTTCGTATTGTCGTTAAGATTGGTGAACAGCGGTTTCCAGTCGTCCGGAAGAGTTGCAGAGTTAACGCAATAGCCGTGGTTTTGCGATGTAATAAATCCGCGCTCTGTGCCGATCAGTTGAACCGGGATGTTATGGCCGCGGTTTCCAAACTTCATCTTGAAAGTTTTGGCGCCGATTGCGAGGGAAAGAATCTGGTGACCAAGACAGATACCGAAGATAGGCATCGACTCAGCGCGACCGTCTTTTTGGAGGAACCTCTGCAGGTTGGCGATAAGTTCAACGGCATCCTCTGGATCACCTGGACCGTTAGAGACAAACAGTCTGTCAAAGTCAAGAGCGGTCCAGTCGTATCGGTGTGAGACGACGGTCACCTTGGCACCGAACTCTACGAACCTGCGAATCTGCGAGTGTTTAATACCGCAGTCAACGGAAAGGATGTGAGGATGTCCGCTTTCGTTGTAGACCTGTGGCTCGGGGTTCCCGATACTTGTGATAGGTGTACCTACCCCTTGGAAGTGTTCGGGTGGAACCGGGGAACTCTGGATAACACCCTTAAGAACACCGCGCTCTCGAATAAGCTTAGTCAGATGTCGGGTATCGATGCCACAGAGTCCTGGAACCTTGTGCTCCTTAAGCCACGCTCCGAGGGACTTAGAGGAGTTCCAATGAGATGGAACGTCAGAGTAGTCCTGAACAACAAGAGCGCTAGCCTGCACTCGATCTGATTCCAGGAACTTTAAAATGCCGTGTGAGTCCACCTCTGAACTTGGGACACCGTAGTTTCCTACCATCGGGTAGGTGAGAACCAGAATTTGGTCGCGATAGGAAGGATCGGTCAATGCTTCAGGATATCCAACCATCCCCGTTTGGAAGACGACCTCTCCACGACAAGGGCTGTCATGTCCGAAGGACTCTCCCTCGAATACATCTCCGGTCTCTAGAATTAAATAAGGCATTTTCTAGTGTCTAGATAAAAAATATAATCCTAAACCGAACCCAGCGAAGCAGCAGCCCCGAAGGGGCAACGCGGAGCGTGCAAGGCTTGAGCCGGAGCGCAGCGGAGGTGATTATGCCGCGCAATGAAGTGAAGTGAGCGTAGCGAACTGAATGGTGTGGAGGCAAGTGACGAAGTCACGCGCAGCATCCTTGCTAGGATGCGTAGTCTTATTAAAGCATTAACACGATATCTAATAACAGGTATCTTAATGCTTTAATGTGAGCATTTAAAATACTGCTATATTACCTACCCAAAAAGTGATTTGAAAAATTGTTGATGATTTCAGGTGGAAAATCCATCGGAATATTGATATACTCTATTAATGGAAGTATTCAATTTCAATTTTATAACATTCGGTGCACCCGCAAGTAATAATAGAGGTCATTCGAGTGAGTGCTCTCATCCAGATACATGTGCCCGCTGCGATCATTGCAAGCAGTAGTACGGTAATATAATGCATGGTCTACCTCATGTGTCATCAGTTTTACTAAAATTGATGAATTTATCGCCACATTTCTAGAACAAGGTACCATTCGAAAGAAAACATGGCTCATACTATCATTGAGGGTTACTGCAGTCTGCTGAACCAGGCCGAAAGTCCTGAGGAGCAACAAGCTATTTGGGAGGAAATAAAAAGGTGTCGGAAGGAGCGGAAGGGAGCAGCCTACTTTAACTTCACGGCAATTGCTTATCTCGCCCTAGCTGCTGCCAAGAACTTCACAGCCAACGAGGATAAGGTAAAGTACGCGATCAGAAAAAATCGGGGAAGTCTTTTTGAGTTTGTGGTTGTTGTACTCAAGGAGAAGAACAAGCCTGAGAACTTTGAAGATGTATTGGCAATGCTACTGCACCGCTGGCCTACATTTAAGATAACTGCAGTCAAGGCTGCCCTTCATATGGCATCTAACTGCCACAATCCTGAACTACTTGCAGCCTTCTTTGATCAAGTGCACCCTAACCAGTCAGGTACAAAGAATATTACACCTCTGATGTGTGCTGCTTCTAATTGTAACTATGCAGCAATGAGAGTCCTTCTACAGAGATGTACCCCAGAGGAGGTCAATGCTAAGTGTTATCTCGGTGTTGGACGACCTACCTCGGGTTTCACGGCTCTGCGCTTCTTGATTCATCAGGACACCCATTGCCCGGGCTTTACCCCTCCCATCGAATACTACACCGAGATCTGTCAGGAGTTTCTCCAGGCTGGTGCAACGTACCGCGATTTTAAGGATGTTCCTGAGTACTGGATTAAGTTTTTGGACAACATCCAGTATCCGCGCGTGATCACCAAGACACGTGATGATGTTTACTACAAAATTACGCTTCAAGATTCCACCCTCTGTGATGTTGAGATCGTAAGCGAAGAAAAAGAGGAACTACGTGAGAACGTTCAGTACAAGTTCGTGGAACGTGGCGATGATGACAATGGAGAGATTACTCTTCTTTTCGATGTCGTTACCCTTTATAAAAAGAGCCAAAAGCTGTTGAAGAGGTCGCGCTTGTTTTTGTGGTAGGCTTCGTCGTCTACAAAGTAGGTGGGTGGTAGGGTACCGTGCTCACGAATTTCAGCAATGATCTTCTGGACCATCGTTTTGGTAAGGTAGTTCTCTCTTGCGCTGATGTTCCAACGTGGTTTCAGGGTGCTCGACGGCTGGATCTGCTGGGTGTCGATCATAAGACTTCTGAATCGCTCCTCGATCAAGTTCGTGTACCTCTCCACCAAGGCCCTGATCGCGTAGTAGTCAAAAGCTGAAGTCTCACTGGAAGGTGCCGTGTAGGCTGCAGTGATCTGACCAATGCGATCTGCGAAGGCTTCGGCTTCTTCTGGGGTCTCAAAGAAGACACCATGGTCATCAAAGAAAACTACGCTGCCCATCTTGAGTTATGTAGTAGTTATTATTGTATTATAACGTATTTACCGTCAATTTTAAATTATTCGGGAAGGTACTTTTCTAAGTACTCTTTATTGTCCTGGAAATCATCCGAGTCCATATTGAGCTTAACAACTTCCATGGTAAGACTTAGTTGTTGAGCTAGATAGATCATCGTTTCCCGGTCGCCGTTGTCGCCGATAAAGTCATCTAGCCATTCGAAGGTTGATTCTATGATAGTATCCAACGTGATATTGAAGTACTCCATGAACCAGACGGTTGATTTGTAAGGACAATAACAAATAATATCCCTAAGTACATTGTGGTCTTGATCGTATTCACCGAACATGGAGTTCAGGTCTTTGTAACTTACAAGATAGTGATCTATAACGTATTCTGCAAGGTCAGTAAAACCCTCGGACAAAGAGCTAAATACAGTATGTGTATAAAAAATGGATAGATTTAAGGCTGTATCTACAGCCAACTCGTCTACAGCCCACTTGACTGCATCGTAGTTTTCACGTTTCCATGCTCTCGTTAGAAAGTAGGTTATCTCCATACTCCATTGAGAATCAAGTACATCTGAAAGATTAACATTAAACCTGTTTGCAAATATTTCTAATTGTTCTGGTGTACAGTACGAGAGCATGAAGATGAAGACACAGCGCTCATGATGGTGATGTACACAACAGCAGTCAGAAATATCTCGAGGTTTAGTTATGCGTCTCATCGCTTTCATCCCATGTTTTTTCAAAATAGCAGGGTCCCCAGGACATATAAATTTTGGTATTGGTACTCTTTGGAAAAATTTATATTTGTGAACCAGAGGATAGTAAACGTTTAGGTCTATCGTATCAAGTCGGTCCATCATCTCGTCGATGTAGCCGTACCTGATCAGATCATCTACTTCGTATAGTGCAAGAATAGACCGGTCGCCTTTCAGATGTGTATCTTGAACCACTGGTTCGATCTCACATGGGTCTAGGTATTGGAGAATACCGTACACCCAGAGTTCGTCAGGAAGTTCTGTCATTGTCAGTGTATATAGTTAATAGAAGTTGTTTTATAAATCAATTTTAAATTATGATAAACCTTAGGCAAAGTAGTTGGTGTAGCCAAGGCTTTGGATGTGCTTCTTGAGCTTGGTGTGGGCGCAGCCAGAACCGCTCTCAAACGACTTCTTGATGCGCCTGAGACTCTCGGGGGTGATGGTGAGAGTGCAGGGAACAGGAGAGCCGTCATGTGTGCTGGTGTCCGCCACGTTGTCGTACTCTTCCGTACTGCAGTAGAATGCAGGGGCATCCTTCTCGGCTCCGATGACGATGACCGTAGGGTCGATCGTGATGTTGACCTCCTTCTTCTGGGAAAGGGTGGTGATCTCATCGAAACCTTTCTGCCACTCTTCGTCGGTGTGACCGTCGTTGAGCTTGCTGAAGTCGCTCCCAAGCGATTCCTCGTACCGAGCTTTGAACTCTTCGATAGAGTTGGGGGACTCTTCGAAAAGACGCTTGGCAAGATCCTCAGAGGTCTTCCGAAGAGAACCGCCGTGAGGGCCATGAAGAGGCTTCTCAAAGGAAAGGAGGATCCACTCAACACGCTCAAGAAGGACCGTGGGGATCTTCTCGTTGATCTGAGGAAGCAGCTTCTCCTGGATGTCCCATGCAAAGATGGCGAACGGGAGGAAATCCTGGATAAAGGTGATGCTGAGATCACCCTCTACATCGTCGCCCAATACCTCGATGTTCAAGAAAGATTCTGGAACACAGACCGAACGACCCGGCAGACAATTGGTCAGCAGGATAGCCAAGGAACCTCGGATCTGCTCGATGCCACCTTCGTTGAACGGTTTGACCAACTTGGGTGGGAGCTGAATGACACATGTTAGTCGTTGCCAACGGTTGACTCCAAACTTCAGTGAAGCATTGAAGAAAATCTCGGCGACGGTCAATAGAAGCGCAGTTTCATCCATCGCCCCGATCGCGGGAGGGTGGTCGTTGTCGTCGCTGTCGTCGCTGTCGTCGGGATCGCAGAACTCGGCCTTCAGGGAGGCAATGGCGGACTCCGAGCTGATCAGCTTGAACTCCTTCTTGATGAACTTAAAGGTTGATGATAGGTTGGCGAAATCGTGTAGTCCATCCAGCTCAAGGAAAAGCATGTAGGCCGCAAAAAGGGCAGCACGTTTCTCATCAGGAGCGTTGGACCAGCACAAGTTCTCCTGGTACTCCCTAAGCTGCTTATATGAAGCAGCCATTTTAATGGCGTGGTGGATGTTATTACGGTTTACCACCAGACACAACTTATCATCATTTTTTGTAAAATTGATTTAAAATACTGCTAGTCTAAAATCACAGAAATCAAAAGAATAGAGAGTTTGACTTAGAAGTTTGACTTTATAACAAAGTATGCCTCGTAAAAATAAAAATGCAAAAGATACAACCAAATTTGTATCTCCTAAAGAAGCCGCCAGATTCTATAAAGTATCTGAACAAACACTCAGGACATGGGCTTCTAACGGTAAAATCGACTTTATCAAAACATCTGGAGGACATAGAAGATATAAGATTTCTATACAAAGCGATGGTAGACAGTCTATTATCTACGCAAGAGTCTCCTCTCATAAACAGAAAGAAGACCTCAAAAGACAGGCAGCTATCCTTAAAGAAAAGTATCCAAACCACAGACTTATTAAAGATGTTGGTAGCGGTATCAATGTCGAAAGAAAGGGCTTTAAAACCATTCTGGAACTCCTTTTTGACGGACATATCAAAGAGGTTGTGGTTACCTACTCAGACAGATTTACAAGATTCTCATACGAGCTTTTTGAATGGATTTTCCAACGCTTTGGGGCAAAGCTCGTGGCTCTTAACGATTCCAAAACAAAATCAGATGAACAAGAACTTGCTGAAGACCTCATTGCTATCACAACTGTTTTCTCCTCCAGATTCAATGGAAAACGTGGTAGTAAAGTACGCAAGAAAAATTAGATTCATCCCTACACCAGAACAAAAGGGGTACTTCATGAAGGCTTTCGGAATATCCCGACACTATTACAATAAGACTATTGCACTTTTATATGACCTTTTGAATTATTTGAATTTTTAGTAGCTGGAATATTACGGTTATTACCTATAACGGCCGTCAACGTACAGTTGATTTTACGGTTATTTCGGAGCCTCCTCCGTCCTACGATCCAGTCGTCGAAAAGTGATTATAAATAGTGTAGTTCTCACAAAAGCACAGCAGTAAGAAATTATTATGGAGCCCGGCGACGACACTATTCTACTTAAAGCCGTTGTGGGTGGATGTGCTATTATTGGAGGCATTTTGGGGTCTGCAACATCAGTCGCTATTTCACGAACTAACCATCTATCAGATCATCTTGCAGCTGGATATAGTGGTGCTATTGCCGGAGTTTTTGTAGGCTTGACTTGGCCTATCACCCTCCCTATTATCGGAATGTCCGCCGTTGGAGGAGGTCTCAGATACCTTATGAGCAAGTAGATATTATAAATTAAGTCTTACGGAAGTCAATCTCGTGTTCTGGCCATCTTGTGCTCAAAACTTTGGAGATATTAAACTTAGCAGCCTTGGGCATCTTGGTGCTTGGACCTGTCCAGTTGACCTCGATGTAGTCGTGTATCAAAAATGAAAAGGTCATCTCGGGCCACTTTCTCTCTAACCAGTTAGTAAAACCTGCCATTGTACCACGCTTGGGTCCACGCTTGGTACCGCGTTGCCTCCGTTTCTTTTTAGGTAGTGGGAGAATCGGTGGATGGCGGTAGAGTGTAGTGCGCCTGGCACGCGCATGTGGGTGCACCGTTACAATTGGAGGCGTTTTGTCAACCATTTTAGTACAATTACGGTTATTTATGAATAACAATTCAGTTTTATAAACTAGCTAATTTTCAGTGTCAGCAGTCTCGCTATCGGAGTAGTAGTCGTCGTATGACTCGTACGGGGCCAAATCGGCTGCCACCGAAGTGGAAAGCTCTGAGGGCAGCGAGGAAGGGTCATAGTATGATCCTGAGCTTGAACTGGAGCTGGAGCTGGAACTTGAGCTGGAACGTTCTTTCTTTTTTCCGCCGAAACAACCCAAACAACATGAGTCATCTGGATCCCTGCGAACCGGTCCCATGCGATTGTACGACCCGTGTATTGATGGTATGTACTGAGGGGGCTGAGATGCGCTAGGACGCGCAGTCGCTGGAAGACCACCTGTCTCTGAGGAACCACCTGTGTCAGCGTAAACCATTGGTTGTGTCAAAACCAAAGACATGTTAGTGTAGTAGTTGTTGTCAGCGGTGATATTTCAACGTTAACTCATCACTTTTACCTAGGCTACGGCGTTTCAGCTCTATTTCGAAGGCGGACATGGTGTTCTGACCGGTCTTTCGGTATCTAGATTAGGTACTACATGATAGACAAAATGCCAAGCGGAATATCTGTCAGCATATGTTCTATTTAAGAGACAATGCTGACAGACTATTCCTAGTTGTATATTTAGTACCCTACCAAACCTGAAAATGGCTGACACCACATCACAAAAGCGAACTGCCGTGCTGATGGACTACAGCGGATCGATGAGCGGTCGCGTGAGAACCACCGACGGACTGATCACTCGATGGCAACTTGCCCTGATGATCTTCCAGTGGATATTTGACGAGATTGGTGGAAACATCTCGCTGATTCCGTTCAGTACTAAGTACGAAGTCCTTGAAGTGACCAACGGAGACCCCGAAGTTGTTGACCGACAGGTGCGTGGTATGATGGGCCGAATGAACAGCACAGTGTTCTACGACCCATTGTACGAAGCACTTACCGCTGGTATCTACGATCAGGTCATCATGGTGAGCGACGGTCAAGGAAACGGTAGGAATGTAACTGCGGAGATGGTCCATGAGGCGTTGTCCCAGTTCCCTGGTCGGTTCGAGATCATTGCTGTCGACCTTGACAAGCAACGTGCTCCTGTGTACTTCGACTTCCTCGCGGATCTTCTGTACTCTTTCGGAAAACACTACTGCTTCTTCCCCATCAACTCTGGATCAAACCGGATCGATGTGGAGGCAGGTGAGGCTGTTCGGAAGATCACGCTCACCCGTGAGGAATGGGTCGACCAATGGGCCCTGTAGGCACTTCATAAAATTGAATTGTATATAGCAGATTGTACTGGAAAGACTATCTTGGGCTATTATGACTGACTTTATTACTATTCCGATCGGTACTGTGTACACCTGGATGGAGAACAAGCATCGTATTGCCCTTGAAATTCTCAGTGACAACACACTGTGTTACGAAAGGTATCTCACAGATAACGATCTGGAACGCTCAACTAATCGGTATTCTATTGGAAAGATGAAAGGGTATTTTAAGATCCTTACAAATCGTAAACTTTGTGCTGGCGGAA
>Ga0180438_10002765_pt1 | contig 27759 bp, 29 predicted proteins | sample SS_ome_12_FD_132455 | JGI IMG/M metagenome (GOLD analysis project Ga0180438, IMG submission 132455) | Hypersaline lake sediment archaeal communities from the Salton Sea, California, USA - SS_3_D_2 metaG | ecosystem: Environmental > Aquatic > Non-marine Saline and Alkaline > Hypersaline >...
CAGGCAAGATTGAACGGGCGGAGCGGTCGATTTATCCGGTTCAGTACCGGATACTTTCAATCCGAACCAATTAATTTAAGCACCCGGAGCGCATCCAGTGTGATCCATTTGCTGGGCTGGTTTCGCTTCTCAACAGGCCAGGTACGAGAGACCGAACCGCACAACCATTGTCCCTGATCATCCTGTCGGTCCAGCAGAAGATTGAGTAAAGGCATAAAGCGCGCCTCACCCGCATAACCATGTAAAGCGAGTGCTTTGAGCGCGCTGAGCAAGTCCCAGGCACGCGGCACACCGAAAGTTAACCATCGTTTATGCTTACTTTCAAAATCGTAATCGGCATTGAGAAGCGCATCAGCTAAACGTTCAACCACTCGTCTGGACTGCGCTGTTTGCTGGTCTGCGGGGAGCGCTGCCAATCCATTGAGCGCCGCGATTGCGCCCCACAGGCAGTCCTGGTGTTGGTAGCGGCCGCAATCGAGCGCATCCTCAGCAGACATATCTTCAACCAGGAAGGCGAATGCTGCCTGCACACGCGGGTCATTTTGAAAGCCAAAATAAACCAGAAAAGAGAGATGTTGACCGGTCGTGCAAGGGAAGATTCCGCTGGGTCTTTTCTTCGTTATTGAAAAGCCCCCGTTTTCATTTTGGCAGAACCTCAGGAAGGAATCACACCCAGCCGCGGTCTGTTTGTCGGGATATACGCCCAGCATGTGCAGTAGGGTGAGCGCGGCGACAGCCCCCTGTGCGGTGTATGGTTTGGTTTCATCGTCGCCCCAATACCCATCCGGGTGCTGAAGGGCGAACAACTCCACCACCAACGGCTGCTGCGCGATGGCCGCTTTGGCTTCCAGCACTTCGGCGCAGCCGGCTGGACGGTCAAGGATATCAATAAGCGTCCAGTAGCGGATGGATGGATGCTCAGGATCGAGCAGCCACGGCAGCGGATCGCCGTTCAGATGATCTGACAAATTTTTCATTATGACCTCTTTACCTTCAACTCATTTCCCTACTGTGAAAGTACGCTGGGCGGTGGAGTATTACATGTCAAGCAGAAAAACCGCTGTTTGGGAGCGCTGGTTTGCATGCGGCAAAGCCGTTTTCTGACAGGGGCGGTGTTACATTTTTTCGGACTATTACTGCTTTGTTATCCACAGGATACGGTCATACGACGAGATGTAATGTAAAGATACGATTATTCCAAACAGCCACGCCGCAGTAACGAAATTCGAATCATACAATGCCCAGGCGGCAAAAACAAAAATCGCTAACTCCAATATCAGACGTAAAATACCCGGGATCGCAATTGGAGCTTTGCCTGGATCACTGGGAACGCGAAATGTGCCCCACAGGATTGCTGCCAGGATGGGGATACCAAAAGCCAGGACGAAACGAACCCAACCCTCACCTTTTTGCCATCCCCAAATTCCAAAAGATATGATGGCTGCTAGCTCGATTAAGAAACGTAGTCCTAAATTAATGGGATGTGAACTCACAATTGCAACTCTATGTTCCCTCTACGTGTGATTTGAGCACTTGCAAGGAGTTGTGCATTGATTTTTCCAGGAACTTTGGGTCGAATAATTTCATAATGCGGGGAACCCAGCCTGTAAGCGATTCCTCGGTTGTTACATGTGTTCCTTCTTTATATGTTTCAAAAGTCCAGATGTGTATCGCTTGCATACCGAATGATTTGCCCGTCCAGCCAATGCTTTGCATCGGCTCCACCATTTGGATTGTAGAAGTGATCGAAAGACCTTTTGATTTCCAATGAAATACGCCTCCAACAGCCAATTCGCCGTCTAATTTTGAAGAAGTGACATCGGGCTGCCATTCAGACCATCGGTCAATATCAACAAGTTCTGACCATACTTTACCTACAGGCGCACAGATAAGAATCTCTTTCCTGTCATTTAGCGGGCTGTTGACATCAATTTTCATGAAATCTCCTGGATTCTTTTCTCGCTTCGTTTCTTTACCAGCCGACCGATTGAACGGATGAAAAGCTAACAATATAATAATCGATTTCAACCTTATTGATACGATATGAAGAAGGTTTTTGAGGTCATGCTGATACAGCTATCCAGTCGAACATCGGCTGACGAAAACCTGAGGATCATGTAAATCATTCGAACCTTCCTCTCAATTGCTGCACATGAATATATGCACCCTTTTGAATCTAATCCCTGAAATTCTTCTGGAACGATACCGTGAAATAGAATTCTAGTGAAACAGTTCCTCACTTGGGATTTTAATCCCCGCTGGTACTATTCATCCACTACCTCCGGTTGTTGTATAATCATGATTGGCATCTGGACTGTTTTTGTCTATATTGTCCTTAGCGGATTAATTAATAGGCACGCTGGTAATCTACACAGAAGATATCATGCAAAGGATGAATTTAACGACGACGCGGTCCATTCCGCGAGGATTTACCAATTTGGAAAAAATTATAAAAACATACCGCGCCACCCATCACCGTTCAGCTGAGGAGTTCGGCGTTTCAGCTTTCCGGATAAATGCAATTGGAGATATGAATCCAGATATTTCAATACGCCTAACGCGATTTGGACTGCCTGAGCGGTTTTGGGGCGGCTGGCAATATTGATATGATCTGGTTATTGAAAAATACCACTTCGCAGGTGGAAGGGCAAAGGCAGCAAATGTGAATGAGGCAGCGCAATGATGGATGGGCACGCTGAATCCGGATTTCCAGCGGAACGGCTGGAACTGCTGTACCAACTCTCACGGGTATTTAATTCCTCGCTTGACCTGGAAGAGGTGCTCAACCTGGTCATGGATGAAGTTATCTTGACCACCAATGCCGAGCGCGGTTTCCTGGTACTGCAGGAGGGTGAAAGTAAGCTGGATTTCCGGGCTGCGCGCGGCATCGACCAGAATACCATCGCGCAGCCAGAGTTCCAGATATCGTTCGGCGTGGTGCAGGACGTTCTCCAGAGCGGTGAAGCGGTGCTGACCAGCGATGCGCAGCGAGATGGGCGTTTCAGCGGGCGCCAGAGTGTGGTCAACCTGCAGCTGCGTTCGATATTATGCGCGCCATTATCGGTAAAGGATAAAATTTTGGGCGCTGTTTACGTCGACAATCGCCTGCATGCCGGCTTATTCACACAGGCTGACCTGGACCTTTTAACGGCTATCGCATCCAGCGCGGCGATCGCAATTGAGAACGCCAGGTTGTACCAGGTGGCGGTTGAAAAAGGCCGCATGGAACGCGAACTGCAGCTGGCGTACAGGGTGCAGTCCTCGCTGCTGCCCCAGAAGCTGCCCGAATTTCCGGGCTGGGAGTTCGGGACCCGCTGGAGACCTGCCCGGGAAGTCGCAGGAGATTTTTTTGACTTCTTCCCGGTGGGGGATGCTGAAGTTGGCATTGTAATTGCGAATGTGGCCGATAAAGGCATTGCCTCGGCGCTGTTCATGGCAAGCTGCCGCAGCATCATCCGCGGCAGTATGCTGCGGGCCTCCTCCCCGCAAGAAGGCATCCACAGCGCTAACCGCTTGATCTGTGCAGATGCCAGCGACGGCAATTTTTTGACCCTGTTTTATGCCCAGTTGAACCCCGGAACGGGATAGGTGCGGTACGTAAATGCGGGTCATAACCCGCCGCTGCTGTTCCGTTCTGCATTTGATGCGCTCCAGAAGCTGACCCTGACCGGCATGGCGCTGGGCGTCCTGGATGATTCCAATTATGAACAAATGGGGGTCAAGCTTGATCCGGGCGATATGCTGCTGTTATTTACAGACGGCGTCACAGAAGCAGTGGATGCCGATCTTATAGAGTTTGGGGAGAGGCGATTGGAAAAATTCACCCTGGAAAACCAGGTGAGCAGCGTTTATTGGGTTGGTTGACAACGCTGCAGGCGATTATTTATGCTGACCTGGGGGAGCTGGAAACCGCCCGGGAACTTGCTGAGCGCAGTCTGGAAATGAACACAAACCTCGGGCAGGTGATCCTGGAAAGCTGGAGTATTAATGCGCTTGCCTATGTCTCAAAAGACGAACTTGAAGGGCAGCGCATCCTGGATTTGTGCAAAAAGCTGGGAGAGGCGATCGATAAGACCGATAATGTCGTTTCAAGGGTATATCTGGGAGAAGCATTTATCGGCGGTCTGTTGGAATTGGGTTATGTGGAAGAAGCTCAAAAAGAAATCAAAGAATACATTCAACTGGTGGATCGAGCGGGCATGATGAATTTCCAGGGGGTCGCCCGTCGTCTGCGGGGTCAAATCCTGGCTGCTGAAGGAAATGGGCAGGCAGCAGAGGAGGCTTATCAAAACGCTGCCGCGCGCTTTGATGAATTGGGCAGTCTCATTGATCTGGCACGTACGCTGGTCTACCTGGGAAGGTTATATATTGATGGGGGGAATAAAACTCAGGCGCAGCCAGTCCTGCAGAGAGCCCTGGGGATATTTGAGGAATGCGGGGCGAAGGGCTGTACGGACGAAACCGGGCAGTTGTTGGACGAACTCGACGAATGAAGTGGATTTTTCTCCGAATTGGTATTTTAAGACGCACCCAGCTGGATTATATTTGATTGAATATCCGCATTCATTCTGCTGCGGTTTTTCACCATTGAATTCCATTACAACCTGGTTTCATTCAGCGGATTGCCATCTTTCAAATTACCCCCCCGGATTCGATGAACGGACCAGCTGTCCATAACCAGTACTAATATCATAAAGAAATGAGGTCCGAAGGCTTCAACAGCAGCCTCAAACAGCGCTTCACTGTCTATGGCTTGGTTTCTCACTGTTGCAGTAAAGGTAGGGTATTCGGTATTTCTTTCATGGATTATTGAACGGGAATCGCCTATCGATTTTTATTTGTTTTTTACGCTAATTAGCCAGTCACGATAATCTGGATGGATTATTAAAAATTAAGCTTTCACTTTGAGCGGATCTTAATCCCTGCTTTTTAGGGAGCCAAGACTCTAGATACTTTATTTTGTTTCCAAAGGGATTGCTGTGCACCCCGATTATGCTGGGATTAAAATCAGAATAACAGTACACCAGATTCAATAACACTGACTGCTAAGCAAAATCCCGATTCCTGAAAGTGCCTTCGTTGACCAATGTCAGAGACACGGTCAGATTCCCGAAGGTTCTCAGAGGGAGTCTCAAACAATCTATCTCTCTCCGTGAAACGAAAGAAAAAGATAAAGATCAATGCGGTAAATTTATTATGCATCAAAACAAATATATTACATCTGGTCAGGCGGACTGGTCATCATTGGCGCTCATCCGCATGCTGGTATCTCAAGAGTACGACCCCTGACCCGAATGTGCGTGTTTCAACGAGCTGTAGGTTGATCCTGTCGTGCAATTGGTGAAACATCGATTTACCGCTCCCAAGAATAACCGGGTGGACGTACAGCCAATATTCATCGATCAAACCGAGCTGCAAGAAGGTTGAGGCGAGCCCCGCCCCACCGACGCTCATGTATTTGCCTGGTCCTGCTTTCAATTTATTAACCTCTTCGGCGATATCCTGGTTGACAAGTTGAGAATTCCAGGCTACCTGCTTAAGAGTCTTTGAAAACACTATTTTTTTCATGTCTTTCCAGATACGTGCGTACTCAATTACGACTTCAGGCGCGCTTGGATCCTCAGCCGCTGTTGGCCAAGAAGCCGCCATGATCTCGTACATCCGCCGTCCATAGAGGTGGATACCAACCATAGCCTCCAGGTCGTTGAAGTGTTTGTGCAGTTCTTCATCCGGATTAGACCAGCTGAGATCTCCATCCGCAGCCTCGATAAAGCTCTCCAGGGATACGGACATTGCGTAAATTACTTTTCGCATTTCAACTCCTGCTGTGGTGTTGGCTGCCTAACGATGGTGAAACCTGCATGCGGAATGGGCAATTATCACAGCTTTGGAAAAATCCAACCAATAACGAAATTTAATGATTTGGGCTGCTTTGTCCCGGGTTGGTTTTACGCGGGTTTTGGTATTGTGCTCTATGCCAGTTTTTACTACCATATCCCGGGCAGCAGTCTGTACCTCACTTTCTCGGTGTATTCGGCATATCCAGACAGGCCATCAATCAACATTAGATCTTCCCGATAGGTCCGATATACAAACAATCCAATAATTATTAAACCCGGTATCATCGCCCACCAAGAATTTAAAATCAAGGGTATACCCAGAAAACTTATAACGATCCCGAGATACATCGGGTGTCTTATGTGCTTGTACATGCCTTCCTGAATAACCACTTGCCCGCGGTCAGCTTGTATTCGCGCCCAGCTCGAGAGATACGCATTGATCATCATTACATGCCAGACGATTACCCCGGCTGCAACCAGTAGAATCCATCCAATCATTTGGACACCCAAAGGGATATCTGACCAGATATACCTGCCGCCATCCAGAGCAGACACGATCAGCAACAAAACCAGGATCACAGCATAGATGCCCATCACTGCCCGGTCCCAGGCTTCAGCTTTCTCGGAAGGAAGATTGCGTTCTCTCACCAGTTCGGGGTTGACCAGTGACAGGCGCCACATCAAGATGCCAGTGTAAAAAACGAAGGTTAGCAGAAATGCCCAGCCTTGCCACCAGGTCACCCGGCCAGCGACCCCAAACCACAAAATGGTTAATAAAGCCAGCCCTACGATCCCGGTTACAATCCTGAAAAAGAACCCCTTGCGATGTAGCTCATTCATTTCAGCTGGTTCTTCAAAACTGTGATTTTCCAATTCTGTTGATATTTCTGGCACAGCTTGATGTGCCTGGTTCCACCGCGCGGCAGGTGTCTGGTGAAAAGAGATGTTGGTCAGAATTAATCCGCTCAACATACTGGCTTGGAAAGAAAACAACATAATACTCAATTTCAACCATACGCTTACGAAAAAACCAGTTTGGCATGTAATACGTATACATTCAGCCTGGCAATTTTTATCTACGTAAGAAAAAAGGTTAATGTCCGGGTTGTATCAGGAAGATACCTCCACCAACCGCTTCCTGTAAATACGGTAACCGGCTGCAAGCTGTTCGATGACATTACTCAAGACCTTATCGCCTAGATTGATTGGATCTTTGCGGATAAACTTACGGCCGTTGTTCATCAAACCCAGCAGTATCCGGTTCTTTCTGGAGAGCACCCTGATTTGCGGGATTAGCGGTTCAATTTCCTGTTTAATCAACTCTACCATGTACTGGCTGTCATCCAGATTATCCTCGTTCTCTTCAAACAATGACCACCATATCCGGGTATTCGAAAGCGTTTCGTCCAGGATATCCCAGGCTTCATCGCCATAGATATATCCAAAATGCGACAGGCTCAGGCTCTTGTAATCCATCCTTTTTAATTTTTCAATTGTGTTGAGGAAGTCGTCCGGGTCCCAGGCGGGCGGCATGAAGGGCGGCAGGAACAATCCATCCGAAATCTTATTGCCCACCGCATCGGCTGCGAATAAATTGGCGTTCTTTTCATCCAGGATTCCGATCTGGTCGCTGGCGTGCCCGGGCAAATCGAATACACGCAGGTTTATCGCGCCGATGTTGATGCGATCGCCATCCTTAATCGGGATAACATTCTCTATACGCGCATACGGCCCGTGATCAAAATCCTTGTTGTAATTCTCATCCGCTAACAAGGGAATTGTCCTGGCGGAAGCCAGCACATCGAACCCTTTTTTCTCCCTGGCGGCTTCTTTTCTCAACAGCGGGATACCCTGGGCGTGGTCATAATGGGCGTGGGTCAGGATAACAATGTCGGGCGGGAAAGCATTCAGTTTGCGCAGTGTTTTAACCAGGCGCGGCGCTTCACTGCGTGTTCCGGAATCGATCAGGCAGGTCATTTCATCCTGTATCAGGTACACGGCTCCAGCCCCGGCAATGCCGTACATACCGAAATCAATTAAGGTGGTGCTGTCGATGATTTTTCCCGGGTGCCTTCTGGCGGACATATGATCCTCCGAAAACGTTATGGCTTATTCTACAATAGATCATAAATTATGTCCTCGAAAAACATGATATATTACGATTTTCTGATCCCGTTAAGATGGTTCCGGTATAAATTATTTGATATTGGAGATTATGATGTCAATTGAACCTTTTGCCCTGGAACGCTACTTCGCAAAACATGAATTCTCATCGCGCTACCTGTTATCCAGTTCTGACTGCGAATCGCTGCCCATGTCTGAACTGGTTGGGATGGCGGATGAGGAGACCAGGCAGCTATGGGAAGGGTTGAAACTGGGATACACAGAATCCTACGGGCACGCGCTGCTGCGGGAAGAGATCGCATCCATTTATAAGGGCATTGAAATGCAGGATACACTGGTCGCCGCGCCGGAGGAGATCATCTACCTGCTGATGCACGCGCTGCTGCAGCCAGGCGATCATGTGATCTGCACTTTCCCGGGATACCAATCGCTGTATGAAGTGGCGCGTTCGATCGGCTGCCGGGTGAGCCGCTGGGAACCGGACGAAGAGCAGGGCTGGCATTTCGATATCGGATGGTTGCGGAGTGAAATTCAGGCGGACACCAAACTGCTGGTGATCAATTTTCCGCATAACCCGACTGGATATCTGCCAACGGCAGGTCAATATTTGGCGATTATCGAATTGGCGCGTGAACGCGGTATTTACCTGCTGTCAGATGAGATGTACCGCTTCCTGGAGGTGGAAGAGGGGACCACGTTACCCTCCGCATGCGAACATTACCAGCGTGCGTTTTCGCTTTTTGGGATGTCGAAAAGTTTCGGTCTGCCCGGGCTGCGTATAGGCTGGGTTGCGACCAGGCAGGAGGATATCCTTGAAAGGATGGCGGGGTTGAAAGATTACACTACCATCTGCAGCAGCGCGCCGAGCGAGATATTGGCTATCATCGCTTTAAGGAATCGCCCGGGGATCATCCAGGAACAACTGCAGCGCGTGCGGGAGAACGTTGCTGCGCTGGACAATTTTTTTGAGGAGCATAGGGGGTTGTTCAACTGGAACCGGCCGCTGGGAGGTTCGATCTGTTTTCCCAGGATGCTGGCGGTCGAGGATACTTTAATATTTTGTGAACGCTTGGTGCAGGAGAGCGGCATTATGCTGGCGCCTTCCAGGATCTTTCAGTACGGAGATCAGCATGTGCGGATTGGTTTTGGACGTGAGGATTTGCCGCAGGTGCTGGAGCGGTTTGGGGAGTATTTGGATGAGCGGTTCTGATTGTTAAGCTGTCCACGAATACCTTCGACACGCATACACGAATATTATTGAGCAAATGTTACCTGTATAAAGCGGCTGTGTTGGTTTCAGTTAGGGATTATTTCCGGGTTATTTTTCATAAAAAAGTATGATTGTTGAGTCCATTCGTGCTTTAGTGATTCGTATATTCGTGTTGCGCAGCAATTCGTGGATGGTGTGAAATAAACTTATTAGTAGAACTCCACTCCCACCCATCAAATAGTAATATTGTACTTTTGTGATGCAAAGTGTTTATTTATGTAAATAATTTTCTGTTGTTTACAATTATTTGTTGAATTGAAAAAGTTTTAAAACGAGGAACTAATGGAACAAGCCCAATTTTTACCATTATCCAATTATCATGAATACCCGCACGAGGAGATGAAGCGCAGGGCAGCCCACTTCCGGGAGGATATCCAACGCCGGCGCTCTGTACGCGATTTCTCGAAGCGAGCCGTGCCGCAGGATATTATCGAGGAGTGTTTGCTGGCTGCCGGCAGCGCGCCCAGCGGCGCTAACCTGCAGCCCTGGCATTTTGTAGTTGTAAAGGACCCCGGCTTGAAGAGCCGCATCCGGGCGGCTGCTGAACAGGAAGAACGACTGTTTTACCACGGCCGCGCTCCCCAGGAATGGCTGGATGCGCTTGCGCCTCTGGGGACTGATGAGCACAAACCTTTCCTTGAAGACGCCCCTTATTTGATCGTTATCTTCGCTCAAAGTTATTCACATCTGCCAGACGGGCAAATGGTGAAGAATTACTATGTCAGCGAATCGGTTGGAATCGCGACCGGCATGCTGATCACAGCAGTGCATAATGCCGGTCTTGTTTCGCTGACGCACACACCCAGCCCGATGCGCTTCTTGAACCGTATCCTGGATAGACCGGAAAATGAACGCCCTTTCCTGGTGCTGGTGGTTGGTTATCCGGCCGAAGATGCAAGCGTACCGGATATCAGCAAAAAAGGGCTTGATGAAATCGCAACTTTTATGTAAGGTACCAGCCGGCAAAATGAACACTGGTAAAATCGGTGGATTGGAGGTGCACGATGGTTAAAACCAACCCTGACCCGGCATACGGAGCCGGCATGGAACCCTTTCACGGCATCCCCACTTTTATGCGGCTGCCAGCCCGCCGCGATCTGGAAGGGGTAGATGCTGCTGTAGTGGGAGTTCCCTTCGACAGCGGTGTTAGCTACCGCAGCGGGACGCGCTTTGGTCCGCGCAAGATCAGGGAATCCTCGCTGCTGCTGTGGGGATATAACGAAGTTATGGGAATCACACCCACCAATGTATTAAATATTATTGATTATGGGGATGTTGAGATCGTCCCTGTGGACATCCGGGCGACAATGACTTCCATCCATTCAGAGGTGGCCGCGCTGGTCGAAAAAGGTGTCAGCGTGGTCGCGCTGGGTGGGGACCATTCTATCTCCCTGCCGCTGCTGCGAGCACATGCCGGTAAATATGGTCCGCTGGCAGTGGTGCATTTTGATTCTCATCCGGATACCTGGGATCAGGAATATGATGGTTTTCCTTTCAGCCACGGCACACCCTTCATCCGCGCCATTGAAGAGGGTTTGATCGATACCAGCGCTTATCTGCAAATCGGTATCCGCGGCCCGACCAGCGGAAAAAATGATTTACAGCAGGCACGCCAGCTCGGGGCACAGATTATCAAGATTGGGCAAGCTTTTGAAATGGGCATCCCGGCTGTAATCCAGGAGATTCGAGCGAAAATGGGAACTCGGCCGGTTTATGTATCGCTCGACATTGATGCCCTCGATCCTGCATACGCTCCAGGGACCGGCACACCCGAGGTAGGCGGGTTCACCAGTTTCCAGATGCTGCAGCTTGTGCGGGGATTGGAAGGTCTTATCCTGGTGGGCTTTGACCTGGTTGAGGTTTCCCCTCCTTATGATCACAGCGAGATCACTTCGATATTAGCTGCCAACCTGGTGTTTGAATACCTGTCACTGTTGGGATTGGCGAAGCAGGTCTAACCAGGATATGAACATCAGCCGGTAGAGTATATATGGGTTCAAATATCAATTTCATCAAAAATACACTCTTCTACCGCAGGGAATTCAACCAGTGGCAGCAGAAATTCGACGCTTTGGCTCCTAAAGCCGGCGATCAAGCGCCGGATTTTGAACTGCAGACCATCGATGGTGGCAAGCACGTGCGCCTGTCAGATTTCCGGGGTGTAAAGCCGGTTGCGTTGATCTTCGGGAGTTTCACCTGACCCCCTTATGTGAGCGGGACCGTGAGTCTGCGAGCATTGTGCGAACGCTTCCTCGAACAGGTGCAGTTCCTGTCGATATATATCCGTGAAGCGCACCCGGTGGACGGCTGGTGGTTTGGAGAGGGGCTCCTGGGCTGGTTGGTGCGAAAGCGTATCCCGCAAGCGGCTTACCATGTTTATGATCCGCAGGACTTCGAAGAACGGCGCGCGCTGGCTGGTGAGTGTGAAGCTTCTCTCAAGTACGGCATCCCTACCCTGGTAGATGGTATGAATGACCGCGTCAGCCAGGCGTACGCTGCGAGACCGACCCGCTTGTACCTGGTGGGGGAAGATGGGCGGGTGGCATACGCCGGGGGGTTGGGTCCCTGGGGGTTTAAACCGCATGAACTTGAAGGGGCAATTGAGATTTATTTCAGTTAGGTTTGGCGGTCCTGATGGGGAAAGACTCAGTAATTACGGACTGCCGGTCCTGTGACAGGAATTTGTGTTAGTGGGTAACAGAAAAAGATAACATGACCGGTGTTATATACGCAATATGGACCAGCGGTCCTTGGAAAGAGATATATCGAACTTGAAACATCGACAAGCGCCACACAGCCAGTCTGAATTCAATAGTATTTGGTTGATATAACCCGACCGATTACAATAGCGAAATATCAGCCAGGATGTTTTTATCATATCAATAATCGCGGCAACAACGGTGTAAATATATTTTGCGAAGAACGTAATTATGCTTACTTTCTATCCCTTTATGATAAGTATGTTGTTCCCGCCGCTGACACTTTTTGTTATGGTCTGCTACCTAATCATTTCCACTTTCTTGTCCGATTCAATGAACACAATGTGCCCACTGACGACTTCTCATTAAGAGCCAGCCGAGCATTTTCAGGTTTTTTCAGTACATATACAAAATCATTCAATAAGGCAAATACCCGATCTGGCAGTCTGTTCGAAAAACCTTTCAAAAGAAAGATTATTGAAAAGAACAGCTATTTAATTCAACTGGTGAGGTATATCCACCGCAATCCCCAAAAACATGGATTGGTAAATGATTTTCGAGATTGGACGTATTCCTCATACAAGGCGATCATAGGTGAAAGTCCAACCAGAATCCAAAGAAGTGAAGTGCTGGAGTGGTTTGGGGGACGAGTGGGATTTGTGGATAGTCATTCAATTGGAGAGGAAAATGAGAAAATCAAAGATTTGGTTTTTGAGAATCTAGATTAAGGACCGGCAGTCCAAATATTGTGTTAATTGTAAGGTGTTGGAGCTATGTACGCAGGACCGGCAGTCCGTAATGTATAATTCATGGAAATGTCAAAGAAATTCGCGCAGAGCTTGCATGACCATATTTCCGATAAAGATAATGCCGCCGGATTTGAAGTCCTGGAGAACTTCGAGCGCTTCAACCAGAAAAATGATATTTTCCGGCGCTCGTGGTGGGATGACACCGTTCGCAGCCAGAAGACCGATCTGTTCTACGCCACATATCGCGAACCGTTGAAAACATGGCGCACTGCGGACGGCTTCACGCAGAAAGACTACGCCCTGCGCAACGCCAGCTGGCATGTGAGTGACATCTTCAGCGAATTGAAAGAAGACCAGGACCGCAGAGAGGGTTTCACAGACGCCTTTACTGTGCAGCGTGATCCTGCCTCCCAAAAGGTGGAAATGGGTAACCCGCAGGAAACGGCGATCGAGATCAAGCATGTAGCGCTGGCATTTGGCGCGGGACTGGTTGGCGTTACCCATTATGACCTGCGCTGGGAGTACACCAGCCGGTTCAGCGACATAAACCTGGTTGAAAAGCCTCCCGAAATCCCACAAGGCTTAGATCACGTGATCGTGGTCGCCCAGCCGATGGATTACGCGTGGATCAGGACCGTTCCCTCGGCATTGAGCGGCGCGGCTACCGGGTTGGGATATTCACACGATGCGCTGGTAGTGATCTCCCTGGCTCAGTATATCCGCAACCTGGGTTTCCAGGCTGTCGCCAGTATGAACGATACCTCCATAGCGGTACCATATGCTATCAAAGCTGGACTGGGGGAATACGGGCGTTTTGGCGTGTTGATCACGAAGGAATACGGTCCCAGGGTGCGCCTGGGCAAGGTATACACGGATTTACCGTTGGCGCACGACGCTCCCCAGTTTTTTGGGGTTAAAGCATTCTGCGAAATCTGCAACCGATGCAGCGATGCCTGCCCGGTCAAAGCTATCCCGGAAGGTGAACCTTCGGCGGATACACACAGCCGCTCAAATATAAAAGGCGTGCGTAAGTGGACGATCGATCCTGGCAAATGTTTTGGTTACTGGGCGGCACAAAACAGCGACTGCTCCATCTGCATCCGGGTCTGCCCGTATAATAAAGATTACAACAGCAGGCTGCATCGCTCAGCCTTGAAATTAGCAGGTACACGCTTGCGGCGCATGCTGCTGAGGCTGGATACCCGGCTGGGGTACGGCAAAAGGGTGAAGCCAGCGCTATGGTGGGGGAAAAGTGAATAACAATCTATTACATTAAAAAGGATATTTATGTGGCAAGAGTTTAAAAAATTTGCAATGCGCGGTAATGTGGTCGATATGGCGGTCGGTATCATCATTGGAGCGGCTTTCACTTCGATTGTGAATTCTCTGGTGGATGACATAATCATGCCTCCTATCGGTATGCTGCTGGGTCGGGTAGATTTTTCAAATATGTACATCACCCTGCAGGCTGGTGATCCGGCAGGGCCGTACGCCACTCTTCCGGATGCACAGGCTGCCGGGGCAGTGACGGTGAACTTCGGATTGTTCATCAGCAGCTTGATCAGTTTTTTCATTGTCGCGCTTGTGGTCTTCTTCCTTCTGCGGGGTATCAACAAGCTGCAGGAAGGGGTTATCGCGCCTGGTGAGCCGGAACCAGCTGCCACCAAAAAATGCCCATACTGTAAAACTGAAATCAATATTGAAGCCAGTCGCTGTCCGAACTGTACATCTGAGATCTGAGCATCCTGATCGGATCTGGGGGGTTATTATTTATGATGAATAGGGTATAATTAATTTGGCATTAATATTGCAATATATCGGGATATAAATAATAGAAAGGAAGGTTGTTGAGAGAAAAATTCAAAATTAATCCTCGCCATTAATTGCACCGGATTATTGGCGGGTGAATATATCATTGTGGTAATTGTTTGGTGGGTGTTCGCCGGCGTGTGCTCCCTCAATTTTCAATGCTGGATCAACTGCCGCCAGTTCCTGTGGAGCACCTGATCGGAAAAATCATAAATCATAACCGTGAGGAGAAAATATTATGTGTTGCTTTTTGGTTGCTCTTTTTGCCTTCGGCCCCAGACTGGCGATTCTTGTCTGGTGGATTTACCGTCCCAATTATGTGTTGGCTGCTTTCAACGGCTGGATCGTACCGCTTCTCGGGTTCATTTTCCTGCCCTGGACATTTCTGATGTACCTGGTCGTTTATCCAGGTGGAATAGTATTGTTTGATTGGGTCCTGTTGGCTCTGGGTGTGCTAGCAGACATTGCAAGTTATGGGTCCTCGGCTGCCCGCCGAAGGGACGTACCTGGATATTCCGGCCCGTAATTTAGATTTTTCAAAAAATACCAAGTAGGGTGTGAAGTCTCAGTAAATTGTATCTTCAGTTCTACTGCATAAAAACCCGGTGCACTGAAAACGACGGCTGACCAGCCGTCGTTTCTCTTTAATCCATGTTTATTCTTAACATTTCATAATAACCCGGCAGGGATATTGACACACACTAAGCATACCTGATAAACTCCCAGCTCTGCAGAATAATCATTGAATCGATAAAAATTCCCCGCATTATCTTAAATTTTATTTCTAAGATATTGGGCTTTCATCCACCAGGATAGTCTGATGTAAGGAAGGTTGCGTGGGTGATAAGGATATATTAAATTGGGTATCGAGTTTTTTAAGCTGCTTCCAGGTTTATTTATAGGGTTTTCATTTCTATTTGTTAGCGGACCCGTGCTAGGGGAGATGTTCGCAACCATGGCGCCTATTTACAGCCAGAGAAGTGTTGATCCGCTTTCAGAAACAGGCATCCGTTTTGAATCGGTAAACTTTCCTACCACGGACGGATTGGAATTACGCGGCTGGTACTTCCCGGCTGATGTGCAAAATGCGCCCGCAGTCATATACGCGCCCGCCACTGCTCACGACCAGCGCTCAGGTTTGTCCCTGGCATCGCCATTCCATGAGGCCGGTTACAATGTGCTGTTGTTCAGTTACCGCGGCCACGCGGCTAGTGATGGGGACCGCTTCGGTTTCACCTACGGCGCGCAAGAAAGTCAGGATGTCGATGCGGCTGTGCGTTACCTCAAAGAGGAAAGGGGTGTAAAACAGATAGGGGCGATAGGTCATTCTGCAGGTGCTGTTTCTGTAATATTAAGCGCGGCTCGCAATATGGATATACAGGCGGTTGTTGCCGCCTCGCCGTTTCTCTCGCTGGATTCAGTGTGGGAAACCAACCGGCCGGCTGCATTTCCAAAGCCGCTCCAAGATTTATACCTGCGGTTTTCGGAATTGCGCAAGGGATTCTCACGGCACCAGGTTCGCCCGCTGGATGTGATATCGAGCATTTCTCCGCGCCCGTTGCTAATCGTACACGGGGTGTTGGACAAGCGCGTGACCCATGAGCAGGCTCAGGAGTTGTACTCTGCGGCAGATTCTCCCAAGGCTATCTGGTTCGTGGAGGATGCCTCTCACAGCGGCGTGCAGCAGTTATTGGCAAATGGGTTGCATGAACGCCTGATCAAATTCTTTGACAAATCTTTCGAGAACCAATAAAGCCAAATTTAATTCTTAAATACAAGTGGAAGGTAGTTCCGATCCCAGTATCCGATCAAACGACCGCGCACTTCCACTCCCTCGCCTTCTTTATAAACGGTATAAACAACCAGACAAGGCACCCCCTTTTGGCAGGCTGCGGCAGTGGCTATGGCATACTCTCCCGTCTTTTCAATAATAAATGTATCTCCATCGGGTATATCCTTGCCTGGATGGAGGAATCGCCCGACGAAGTGAGTACTATTGTAGGTTGTAATCAGATAACGACCCGTATCCCCGTAAACTGCGATGGGGCTGCCAAACCTTCCTGAACCGGGGATAACGTTTATAAAATTATTAAGGGTGCCGTCTCCTCCGATTCGCCTCCCCCAGTTCCCTTCTGAATCGGTGCTGTAGCGCTCCCACCAGACTGCCAGATATTCATCCGGTCCGGATGCTAATGAGACGTCGTCCTGCCAGGGATTGCCGTGGATTGTGACAGCAATTTCCGAACTGCAAGAAGATAAATCTGCATTACAGATTTTTCCTTTGATATTGCTGTCGCCTGTTCCACCGAACATGGTGTAACCGATTAAATATTCTGTCCTGGCAGGATTGAATGTGATATCCGGGTATCTCAACCGTTTGGTGCTGGCAGCCACATCTTTTTCCCCGCACTTCTCGCCGTTACCAGCTTTGAGGCAGAAAGCGCCGATGACCAGATTTGTGCTCGACAGGCGGTTTTCATAGACAATCATTACCTGGTCGTCCACGCTGTTGTATGCCAGTGCAAGTGTTGGGCCTCCGGGAGAATCGGTATTGTCTTTGATCAGTTCCTGGGTGATAGTCTCTCCCTTCCAGTTGATTGATTTAACCCAGATCGCGTTGTTGAAGCTTTTATCTTCAAAAATAGCTATCCAGTACATATCGTATTTGGGTACGTAGACGATATCTGACTGCTGGAAGCTTTTATCCGTCACATTCAATATCTGAAATGCAGGTCCTATGGTATCGCCATATGCACTTACCCTGCGGCCGTAGATTGAACTCCCAAAATCTGTTTCATTCAATTCACGCCAGATGACCATAAATTCATTACGGTTGCTGTTATATGCGACCGAGTAATACTCAATTGAATATTGATCCTGCCCGATTTTTATTGGGGGGCTGACTGGCGCGCTGGAAGAAGGACTGCCTGGAAATGCTGACGGGATAGTCTTTTCGGCCAGGTTCGATCCCGCCAGAGCTGAGCTGCTTGCGAGGCAAAGTTGATATACAATAATCAGGAAGATTAAGTTTATACCGGTCTTATTCATGCGCGCTCTCCTCAAGGTATTCGACTGATCATGTGGAACATTTCAGCATTGGTAATTGTGAGGTGAATTATCTCCGGTATGTGATAGGTAAATGAATCCTGTTCCAATATCCCACAAACCGCCCTTTTATATCGCTAATTCCCGATTTTTGATTTACTTCAGGATGGGCAACCAGGCAAGGCGCACTAAAACCGCACGCCGCACCCAGTCTGCCGTAGGCTAAAATGATGGATTTTTCGATATAAAATTCATCCCCTTCGGGTGTATCTTTTGCGGATGGAATAAATCTACCGAAAATATCCGCACCGTTATGAGAGACTACCAGGTAATGTCCGCTGTCTCCGAATGCTGCCCTGGGTCCCAGGGCTCGCTTACCTGATCCCTGGGTGACCTGTATAAAAGAATGCAGGGTGCCATCTCCCCCAATACGCCGCCCCCAGATTTTGTCCACACCGGTCCCATAATCTTCATGCCAGACTGCCAGGTATTCATCAAGACCTGCTGCTAGCGCAACGCTGTCTTGCCTTGGGTATCCGGAGGGGGTGATGGAAATTTCATCACTGCACCATGACAGGTCGGATTTGCACCTTTTCCCTTTGATGTCATAGATATTGCTGCCAAGCGTATATGCAATTAGGTATTCATTCTTTACCAGGTTGAAAACTACATCGGGCACTACCAGCTTTTTACCTGTCGTGGCAGAAACTGTACCCTCACCGCAATCTCCTCCCAATTCTGCTTCAACACATTCCGCTTTAATAACTGATTCAAAGTCTGATATTCTGCGTTCATACACGATCAGCACCTGATCATCTTGGCTGTTGTAGGTAATCGCAGGACAACAGGTTTCTGTTGCCCCGCTTGTGATCATAAATTGACTTAGCGTATCTCCTTTACGGCTGATCGATTTCGCCCAAATCAACTTCGTCCCGTCTTTGCTTTCGGTAAAGGTTAACCAATACTTGTCGTACTTGGGAATATAGACTACATCGGGATTTATGAATGTGCGATCCTTGAGGCTCATGATCGGAAAAGTTGCTCCCAATGTCTTCCCATTGTTATCCACGCGTTGTCCGTAGATGGCATATTCATATTCATTATTTACCGGGTCTACCCAGATAACCAGGTATTCAGCATGTTCGCTGTTATAAGCCGCCACGGAGTCGTAATTTTGATTTTCATCTACGTTGATATCGAAGGGTGGGCTTACAGGCGCGCTGGTAGAAGGAGCATCCGGGTTTGGGAGGGGCGCATTCCTAATTAAGGCATTTTCTCCAGCTATTGCCGTGCTGCCAACAAAAGAAAATTGCAGGACGAACACGCATGTTATGAGGAGCAATCTCTGTTTAGTCATCCAATGTCTCCTGATACCGGGCATTTTGGATATACTATTTTATTACGAACGGCAGCATGGTGTAACGCTGCCCGACCAGGCGGCCTCGGATTGAGAATTCAGTGGGAACTTCGTAAGGATAATAATCCGTGTACGCTACCAGGCAGGGGATTAAATAACCGCAGGCGACCGAAGGTTGATCCTGGCTGTACTGGTTGTGTTCGATGTAAAACCGGTCTCCTTCCAGGTTATCCATACCTTGCCTGAGAAAATAGCCGCCGATATTGTATGGGTTGCTTCCTTCGATATCGCGCCAGCTGGTCAGGTAGCGCCCGCCGTCTCCGTAGGCTGTGGCAGGTAAGTACCTGCGCCAATCGTCATCCTGGGCGAATTTTATATATGGATGCAGCGTACCGTCGCCGCTGATACGTCTTCCCCACAAGGCAGCCTTTGTGGTACTGTGCTGTTCAACCCATACCGCCAGGTACTCGTCCTGTCCCGCCGACAGTTTCACGTCGTCCTGGTCCGGGGTAGATCCGAGAGGCGTAATTGAGATTTCACTCCCAATGCTGCTCAGGTCGGAACTAACGATTTTTCCGGCGATATCCTCGTGCGAACCGGTTTCCTTCTGGTAGGCGATCAGGTAATTATTGCGGTACCAGTTGTAAGCCGCATCCGGAGTTTCGTTTTCCAGGTTATTCCCACCGGCGACCTCAACCTCATTGCTCCAGACAACATTCTCCGCCTGAGCGTACTTGGCGATGATATCGTCCCGGTCTGAGGAGATATGGTGCCTGTACACCACCAGTATGCGATCATCAAGGCTGTTGTACACAATGTCTGGGTAGTCATCATCGTCCGAATCAATATCCACCGATGAGCCGGACAAAATTCGCCCATCCCAATTGATTATTTTGACCCAGATATCCGAAGGCCCATTGTTGTTCTCCTGAGCGTAAACCGCCCAATACTGGTCGTGCGCTGGGACATACACCAGGTCAATTTGGTAGTTGTGCTGGTCCTTCTTTTCGGGTTTAATCACAAAATCCTCAGCGATCGCATGCCCATTGAGGCTGACTCTGCGGCCGGCGATGGTCGATTCGCCAGCGCCAGTGCGTTCGATCCACACTACCATGAACTCGCCGCGATTACTGTTGTAAGCGGCTTTTGGATCGAGGAAAAACCGGTTATCCGGACGCGCGATGATAGTGAATGGGGAACTCATCGGCGGAGATTGTAAGCTGCTCCGTTCAATTAAAGATGGGAGAGGCTTGGCGTGTGCATTTGGCTGGTTTGTCGAGCTCAGGGTTACAAGTAAAACCGCCAGCGCAATGACCAGGAAAGGACTGAACTTATATAATCTCATGTAAACCGCCTTTCGATTTAGCATGACATTCATTTGTTGATAACCACCGGCAGGTAGGAGCGCTGGTGAAGCCCAACAAGGTATCCATGGATATTGTAGAACGGCCCGGGATCATTCACTTCGAATACGACCAGGCAGGCAGTCGATTGGCTGCAAGCGACGGCGGGTCTCTTCTGGTTGACGGGATCATCCTGGGGAGATAAAAGGTGCTTGCTTGGTCCATAACCCCGGTATTCGGATTCGGAGGTTAATATACTGCCTCCGGACTCAATCCGGAATTCACTGCGCGCAAGTGTATCCTGCCCTGCCTGGATTAACCCCCCGTAAATTCTCTGGTAGGTCTGCGTATTATATTTGATGTGATTGCGCCACACAACCAGGTAATATCCAAGGCTGTTATAGGCTGTATCAGGCTCATAACGCTTTTCATTAAGGTCATAGGAAATATCTATCGGGACGCCAGCGGGTCCATCCCTGGTTATCCTTCTTCCCCAGATGCCGGAGGTAGCCGCGCCTTCATTTATTTCATGCCAAACTGCCAGGAATTCATCCTTTCCTGCTGTTAGAGATAGGTCGTCCTGGTCGGCCGTTTGGTTTTCCTTAAGCGTATATTCTTTGCTGAACCAGTCCCGGTCTCCGGAAATAAGCTTGCCGATTGCCTGGCTTTTTGCATCATAAGGGACCTGCCTGGTGTAGGCTGCCAGGTAATGGTCCAATACCTGGTTGTAGACAACATCGGGAAAGCGGCGCATTTCTGGGAAGACGCCGGCGATGTCTATCTCGGCAAGGCGCTCTAGGGGCGACGGTTTCAAGACATCCGCTTCAATCGTGCGCGAAAATGACTCGAGATACTTCTCATAAACGACCAGCAGTTCACCGGCTCGCTTGTTATAAGTTAATGCGGGGTACCAGTTCCTGGGCCAATCATGGCTGAAAACAAAATTGGAGGCTGCATCCCCCTTTCCAGGCAGCCAGCTTAACATTAAATTGTGGGTGGTTGAATCCTCCATGTATGTGTAGTAAATCCAGAACATGTCCTGGCCGGGTTGATATACCACATCCGGATGCTTGAATTCTTTCCCGGTCACATGCATGATAGGGAAGGCGCTGTCTTTTGGTTTACCGTCGTCGCTCACACGGCGGGCGTAAATGGCGGATTCGCCAACTTTGATGTACTGCTCCCATACAACTAAGTAATCATGCTGTTTGCTGTTATATGCGAGGGCTGGATGTGATTTGTCGTATTGGTTGACAGCGACTTCGATTGATTTGCTGATCCAGGGGTCTTCGGGAGGCAGGCGCTCAGCTGAGGGTGCCATTGTTACACCCTGACCGGATGGACTTGCTAATGTCCCGAAGCCAGCAAGCGAATAGATAAGTACCAGTGACAGGACTGCTAATTTCGGTGCGCTTAATTTCATCTTGTCCCTCCACATCTCAAACGGTTTTCTGGGCTGTAATGAAGCTTGATATGGATTACTTTCACACGTGTAAAATTAGTTACAGGCAATTCGGGGGATACAGCAGCGCACTGCGTCAAAGTGTATTGAATGTGCTGTTTTATCCCCCCTGAGTGTTGACTGCCTACGTTTTGGATTGTCCCTTTAATCCTATATTAGAAATTGCCTTTAAGCAAGGAGTTGTTATTTGCTTTCTGGGTGGAATAATGATCCGTCATAGATAAATCTAACCATAGGGGCTTGCAGCCGGGCATTCTCCTGCGATGATGAATGTCTGCACGAATTTGTAAAATATCCATGAAGCATATCCTGATCCCAATTGCGCGAAGGCTCTATGTCCGGCTTCAGCCCTTGAGCAGCGCTTTCAAGGGCGCGATTTTGTGCCCACAGCGTACATTTCCAGAGTAAAATATACGCATACCTACCTTGGAGGGGTCAGATATGTCCATCCGTAAACTTCTATACTGGTCGCCGCGCTTGCTGGCGGTGCTGTACGCGCTCTTTATCAGCCTGTTTGCCCTGGATGTGTTCTCGGAAAGCTACTCCATCACCGAAACAATAGTCGCATATTTTATGCATATGCTGCCCACACTGGCGGTTGTTATTATGCTGGTGATCGCCTGGCGGTGGGAGCTGATCGGGGGATTGATGTTTGTTCTTCTTGCCGGCGCGTTTATGCTTTTCTTCGGAAGAGGGGGTGATTTAGACTCTTCTTTGATCCTGGCAGCACCTTTATTCCTGGCAGGTATCCTGTTTCTAACAAGTGGATATATGTCTTCCAACGCGGCTGGAGAATCACACGATTGAAGCTTGATCATTTATTTCAGGATTATCACCCCAATTCAGGTTTATCCGGATGGGATCCCATCAAAAAGGATATAGCTTCCGCCTGTCAAGAATAAAATTAGCGGGGAAAGGGTTTGAACCTTTATCGAATGTAAACGATAATAATATGGGAGAGATTTCATTTAACTAATACACACATCGGAGAATCACACCCATGCGGAAATACATCCTGACGCGCATTGCTGAAAGTCTTATCGTACTGTTCCTGTTCCTTACCGCAGTTTTCTTCCTGACGCAGATTATCATGCCGGGTGATTTCGCGATTCTGCTCAGGTACGGGGAGGGCGTGGATAAAGTTAATGAACTGCGCGCAGAATTAGGTTTGGACCTGCCGATCGGGCGCCGCTACCTGATCTGGCTTTGGGATCTGGTCAGGGGCGACCTGGGGAATTCATTCTACCGCGATTACGACATCAGAGACCCGGGTACCGGAATGACGCGTTTGCCGGTTACTACAGTGGCGGGGCGCGGGCTGCTGCTGAGCGCGTTCACATTTGGGTTCGGAGCCGTTACTGCATTTTTGATCGGCCAGTGGTTGGGTAAGGGTATCGCCTGGAGCAAATCGCGCCTGTATGTAGGACTGGCGACTTTCACCGGGATCGTGTTGTATACCGCATTCCCGCCATTATTGGGTTGGGTAGCCACCGAGATCAACCGCAAGTTGGGAATTTTCCGCACATTGTTAACCCGAGCTCCGTGGGAAGAGCACTTCCTGGAAAGCCTTTTGTGGCGTCCTTCGACATTCGCTATGATGATGTTGTTTACCTACATATTGGGCGCAGTTTTACTGCTGCTGGTTAACCATTGGCTGAAACGGCGCTTCAATCGAGGGCTGGGCATGCTGGCTTTTTTCCTGGTACTCGGGGCTGTTTGGGTAGGGGGCTGGTTTGCGATCGGCGCCGGGGCTCGGTTTATGGATATTGTGCACGGTCTGGGTTTGTCGATCGTGGTCTTCATTTTATTAATGTTTGGCGAGACCATGCTGATCATGCAGACCAGTATGAAGGACACGCTGTACGAGGAGTATGTGTTCGCGGCGCGGGCGAAGGGCTTGCCTGAAAGTAAAATTCGCAATAAACACGCCGCGCGCATCGCGATCGTCCCGGTCCTGAGCCGGCTGATCGTCACCATACCCATACTGCTGTCCGGCATGGTGATGATCGAATATGCTTTGAATACAGGCGGCATGGGTAGTCTGCTGTTTGAATCGCTGCGTGTACAAAATGTACCCGTGGTGATGGGTTCATTGATCATCATTGGGATGATCGCGTTATTCGCGCGCTTGGTGCTTGAAATAACAGTCGCCTACCTGGACCCGCGCATCCGCATAAGCGTGTCCTCCGGAGAAAGCGCCCGGGCGGCAGCCGAATTTCATTCAGGCGGCTTCTTCGATTCGATCCTGGATAATTTATTTTCACGCAGCGGGACAGCTAACCAGGATTATGCTCGAAACCGGATATTGGCGCCGATTGCCGCACAAAATTCCTCAGAACATGTCTTTGAGACGCGTTGGAGCCGTTTCAGGCTGCAGGCAGGCGCCTCCTGGCGCAGGATGGCTGAGAACTGGCGTGTGTTTTCTGAGAATAAACTGGCGGTGTTGGGAGTAGTCCTGATCCTGATATTTTCGGTAATGGCGTTTGTGCACCCGCTGCTGCTCAAGACGGTCTGGTTGAAGGTTATTTACGATCCGATTGTTGGATTCGACGCGATGGTTTTCCCCAATCCCGCCCCGCCTCAAAGAGGGCACCTGCTGGGGACGGATGCCATGGGCAGGGATGTGTTCAGTATGCTGCTGGCAGCCTCCACTTCAACGCTGGCGGTGGCGCTCACCTCAGCCCTCACCGCTGCTGTTGTCGGAACGATAATGGGCGCCGTATCGGCTTATTACCAGGGTTCGCTTATTGATACCCTATTCCGGTATTTTTCCGACATGCTGCTCGTCTTTCCGGCGCCAATTGTGATGGTTATCATCGGAGCGCGCTTTCATGAGGACATGAACGCCTTCCAGTATGGGGTGCTGTACGGTTTGATGGCTGGCGGCAGTTACGTGGCGATAGTGATGCGCTCCCAGGCGCTGGCGATCATGTCAAAGCCGTTCATCGCCGCCTCCTGGGTGGCTGGAGCGGGGGGGAGGCGGATTATCCTCACCCATATGATCCCGCATATGCTGCCGCTGACCGCGGTGCAGATGATGCTGACCGTGATCGGCGCGGTCATTTCCTATGGATTTATCGCATTCGTTGGGATCACGCGCGCCGACTTAAGCTGGGGTTCGATGATCTACCAGGCGTTCACCTTTTCGATCGAAATGCTGGGTAAAACCCCATGGCTGCAGATGCTCTCACCTGCAATCGCTTTGTCGCTTTTTGCGGCTTCTTTCTATTTCGTCTCCAGGGGTTTGCACGAGATCGCCGAACCCAGGCTGCGCAAGAGATAATCTAACCCACCGGGACGACCACGATCTCCACATCCTGGGCAGGATTGCCCCGCGTGATGACCGGGGTATGCGTGTCCGAGATGAACAGCAGCTTTTCGCCGCTGTCTTCTATCCTGACCAACATGCTGTACGTGTGATTGTCCTGGATTTCATCCAGGTTGTATTTAACTTCATACGGTATAGGGACCTGTTTACCGTCTGCAGGAATGGTAATATCCCCAATGACCTGCGCCGGTGCATCTGCCAGGGATACATCCTGGATCTGGACCTGGATCGTGGCGTCCGACGGCAGGGCGATACGTTCCCGGTAGGTCACCGTGCCGGTCACGCTGGCCTGGTTTGAGCTGCAGCCGTAAGCGCTGATAAGTGACAAACAGATCATCGAAATGATCCCCAGGGTTTTTAATAAGGTCATGAGATACTCCTCTATTCAGGCAAGCATATCAGATTAATTGTCAATCCGGGAGTTCCCCTAACGCGCCCTGCATTTTTGATTTGTACTGCTGGAATGATGTCCGTCCTGTACCGGTTAAACGGATCATGGATTGGGGTTTTTTCCCGACAAATTTTTTCTCGATTTCGATATATCCTTGCCTTTCCAGCACAGAGAGGTGAGAAGCCAGGTTTCCCCAGGTCAAACCGGTCAGTCGCATCAGGAAGAGATAATCTGTGCTGTCTACCACATACAGGTAGGACATCACCATCAGCCGGGCAGGGGAGTGGATGACCCGGTCGATATCGGCCAGCGGGTGGAGATCAAGATTGTTCTGTTCACTCACTGCTTTCCCCCAGCGTTCCTGTGTATGAGTCTTCTTGCGGAAGCGGGTACCGCTTCAGAAATCGGACCAGGGTGACCACACCCCAGGTGACCACGACCAGCCCGGCAAGAAAGTTGAAAAATGGAAACTCAATACCCCACCTCCCACTCAAAATTACATCCGCTGGAAGGGAAATTCCAAAAAGCAGACCGTAGATAATCAAGCGCGGCGTTTCGAAAGCATAAGCTAAGAACACAAAGAAAACAATTATCATTAATCCAAACACAGCATCAATGAACCAGTAGGGCGCTTCTGGCATATCCGTCGATACACTCGGTAAGACCGGTATAAACAAAACGATCCATGTCAGAATGACCAGTGTAATCAGGACCGCCCTAACCCTTTTAAATTTTGACCTGCGTTCCTGGCTGAATTGCACCTGGCCAATCCGGGGCAAAATGAGAGCCTTCTTTGCGCTTCGCATAGCCGGAATACCGGTGACCAGAACCAGCATCAGGGGGATGTAGTTCCACGGTATTCCCCAAATATCGCGCAGCGCGGCGCTGGCTGTAAACGAAAGCAGCATTAAACCGAGCAGGATTTCCCACAACCCATCATTGGCGGCCATACGCACAGCTTTCTTTTCGGCATCCTTAAGGTTTACGAACCCGGACATAACTTCACTCCTGTTCCTATATTGCTTTGAAAAACAAAGTACTTTGGAATAATAACTTATTGAGGCAGATATGTCAATGGGTATGCGTGAAGAATATTTATGAGGATTCGTGAAAATTTGTGTAAATTCGTGGACCATATTATCCCCTTACAAAACTGTAAATTCGTCCATAGATTAGAAATTTAAATCTCTAATCTTTTCTAAAATAAACCTCATATATAATAAAAGATGTATTAAGTAAACCTTTTGATTGTTTGAAAGGTAAATTAAAAGGAGCACAGGTTTTCCCAGGTTATACGCCTTGTTGTGTTGTATAAATCGTTTCAGGGAACCAATCGATGCAGGGCGTGATACATCGCATAATAATCATTTGATCTAGGGTGAGCTTTTTTCCAGCAAGCCCGCCGTTTGAATGGAGGTGAAGGATGAACATTCACAAAATACTTTGGATCGTAATTTTAAGTTTCCTGGGATTAACCATCATATTCAGCGCCTGTTCCCCGATCGTTGCGCCGCGTTCGATGGTGGACGTGCAAGCTGAGATCGAAGAAGCGGTCAAAGCCACCGTGATCGCCATGTCGGTCGAACAGCAAATGGAATCTGCGGAGTCAGATACCGCACAAGATGCCTCCCCGGTACCGCCGACCGCAACCGAAGTTCCTCCCACAGCCACGCCCTTCCCCAGCCCCACCCCCACGGCGACTGCTACCACTGCTCCCTCTGAACCGACCAACACACCCCAGCCGACCGCCACGTTGATCGCGGCTTTCAGCGAGAGTTCAAACGTGCTGATCTCGGCGGATGTCAATACCAACTGCCGCCTGGGCCCCAGCCGGGCTTACCGGGTGGACGGCTACCTGCTGACCAACGAAGAATCAACCGTGCACGGGCAGGACGCGGATGAGGACTGGTGGTACATCGCAAACCCCACCAAAGACGAGAAGTACTGCTGGGTGTGGCGAGAAACCACCGATGTGCAGGGGAACGCCAATAACCTTCCGGTGATCGAGCCGCCGCCGCTGCCGAGAAAGAACGATTATGCGTATTACGGTTACAGCGGTTGTTATGGGTATCCATATTACAGCGGCTGCCCAATCAGGATGAAATACGATGACGGTTGGGGCACCAAGTGGTACGGCTATGACATCAAGCCTGCCGGATGTCAAAAGTGGGATGTCTGTAAATATAAGTATAATTGCGAAGTAAAGGTGAAATTTGTGGATGACTGCTGCAGGGTAAAAGTCAAAACGGTCAAGGTCTGCAAAAGATACGTTTATTCCCCGACCTGCACGATCAAGCAGATTAATAAAGGCAAATGCGAGCCGGTGTGCGCCAAATGGTGAG
>Ga0180438_10002767_pt1 | contig 27753 bp, 47 predicted proteins | sample SS_ome_12_FD_132455 | JGI IMG/M metagenome (GOLD analysis project Ga0180438, IMG submission 132455) | Hypersaline lake sediment archaeal communities from the Salton Sea, California, USA - SS_3_D_2 metaG | ecosystem: Environmental > Aquatic > Non-marine Saline and Alkaline > Hypersaline >...
AGGGTGATATCGGGACGATATTATTCAACCCAGATAAATTCAACAAAATAGATCCTCCAGACCAGTCTATCGAAATACCAGATGATACCCAGGATGTCCTCGATAGGATTGGCCGGACAAATAAGCCCACGGTATCCAAAATGCTCGACTCTGCTCATGTGAAAAAGGGAACATTCACGACCGCAGTGGTTGATAAACTTCATCCACTAAAGATGGCTGCAGGTCCTGACTCAAAGGCCTATATGCTGCACAGAGGCCTCGGTGGAGTTCAATCATCCATCAATGCCATGATGGAGCATGGCAAGCTTGAGTTGGAAGATTCCGGTGTATTTACAGTAAAGACTCGGAAGGAAGGGTTTATACCATGGATGAAAAATCTCGGCAAAGATTCTGAGAAATTCTTTTACTGGCTGATTGCCAAGAGGGATGAGTCCAGGGAGGCCCGGGATAAAAAATACACTCCGATGTTCACTGCCGATGAGAGATCGAAAATATTTACCTGGACAGGTGACAAAACGGCTGCCGGCAAATCATGGCAAACTGTCAATAAGGAATTCCAGGAGTTTAACAATTCTGTTCTCAAGCTCGCTGTCAAGTCCGGACTGTTAGACCCTGCAATGGTTCGACAATTCAGGGATGAGTTCTACATCCCATTCTACAGGATCTTTGAGGATGCAGAGGCTACTGCAGAATTCGTGAAAGCACCTGTAAATACTAAGAAAATCATCGCAGCTCAGATCAAAAAGCTCCATGGATCTAAGCGTCAGATGGGTGATCCTCTGGAAAACATCTTGTCTAATTGGTCCCACTTGATAAAACAGTCAAGTGTGAATCAAGCCAGGAAGGAAGCGTTCAATGCGCTTAACGAGTCCAATACCTTGAGCGAGACAGGGCTGCCGGTGGTAGAGGAAATCCCCTGGAGCCAGACTGTTATCTTTAAGCAGATGGGCAAGACCAGGAACGAATACGGTGGAGCTGACACGGCAACTTTTATCCATCAGAAAGACGGTATGCCGGTGCTCGGGTTCAAGGACAACGGAAAGACAAGGTTCTTTAAGGTGAATGATCCCGAATTATTCCAGGCTCTTTCCCTGCAGAACAATACGAAATTGCCTGCTTGGTTAAGTGCGATTCTCGGTGTACCGAAAGCCCTATTAACTTTTGGCGCGACGATTACGCCGAGCTTTGTGGTTGCCAATACGACCCGGGATACACTCCATACCTACACAATCTCGAAGGGCTTCAAACCATTCTGGGATACTGCCAGGGGCTTTATTAAAACCCTTAGGCAAGACGCTGATTTTGTTGAGTATATGGCAAGTGGAAACTCCTTTGTCGGTAGCTATACGAAAGCCGAGAACCCTGAGGTTTTCAATAAGTACGCAAAAAAGATCATGAAGAGGGAGGGTAAAGGTGCCATTGGCCGGATACTAAGCAGTCCTGCAAAGCTCTGGAATTTCTGGGAAACAATCACGGCTGCTTCTGAAAATGCAACGAGGCTCGCTCTTTATACGAACATGAGAAAGCAGGGCAAGACTAAGCTCGAAGCATCCTTTGCTGCAAGGGATATAATGGATTTCCAGAAAAAGGGAGCGAGTCCGGTGGTTCAATATCTGACCGCGACTGTGCCTTTTCTCAATGCACGCATCCAAGGCCTTGCCAGGATGGGAGAAGCTATGGCAGAGAATCCAAAAATGTACGCTCTTAAGGGTGCGACTGTGGCCATGGCCAGTATAGCTTTGTGGGCTGCCTATCGGGACGATGATCGGTATAAGGAGCTGGAAGAATGGGAGAAATTCGCATATTACCATTTCTGGATTGGCGATCATCACTATCGAATTCCCAAACCTTTTGAGACCGGTGTCCTGTGGTCGTCAGCTTGGACAGCTGCAGCTGATGTCCTGAAAGGCAACGAAGAGATCGACCATATCCCAGGCTTTATAGGAGCTGCTCTGCTGGATACCTTTGCATTTAACCCGATTCCCCAGGCGGCCAAACCTATCCTTGAGCAATATTTCAACAAGAACTGGTTTACGGGAAGAGCGATAGAGCCCGAAGGATTTAAATACCGGGAACCCGGGGAGAGGTATTATCCCTGGGATCACGAGTCGGCTGTCGTACTTGGTAAAATGTTGAACGTCAGTCCTCGCAGAATCCAGGCCCTTGTGCGCGGATACTTGGCAGGTCTCGGTCTCGGAATTATGGGTGGAGCTGATATGCTTGTAAGGCAATTCGGAGATTTCCCAGCAAGGCCGGAAACGAAGATCGATAGCTATCCGATGGTAGGAAGATTTATAAGGTCAACTCCGTCACGGTACACCAAGTACCAGGCAAAGTTCTATGATATCTTTAACGAATTAAACATGTTACATCAGACCATCAATATCGCAACCAGAGATGGTGAATTTAGGACAGCTCACGAGCTCCGGAAGTTGAACCGGAAAAAGCTCATTGCATATGGAAATGCAAAGAAGGTTAAGCGAAACCTTGCCAGGATACGAAAACAGGTCATGAATATATGGAAGTCTAAGTCGATGAACTCAAAGGAAAAAACACAGAGACTCGACAAGCTGGCAGAAGAGCGAAAGAAATACGTCAAGGACTTTTACGATTGGTATCTGGAAAACGTGTAAAACTTTACATACTGTTTAATTAAAAGGGGATTTAAAAAAAGGAGATCGCAAATGTCGTCACACATTACAGTCATAAAGGTTTTCGATCAAGAGGCAATCACGCAAAATACAGCTGAGTCTTTTATTGTGGATCTGAGCAAGTTCAATTGCGAGGGTTTTTTTTCAATGCAGATTGAAATCGCCGGAGCAGGTACGGTCGATTTGATTTGGGCCGCCTCCAATGATGGCACAAATTACATCACCCCAACGGGGACCGATGATATCGCCAGTGCCTTTGGTGCCACAGATGGACCGGGATCGGATGGAAAAGATATCGTGTCTTTCGATCCTCTGGTTTGCAAGTACATCAAGTTCACCGCAACGGAGCAGAACGTCGGAGCAGTTACCTCTTTGAGCTGTCACCTTGCAATCCAATAGAAAGGTTGAATAATGACGATTGATACGAGAAATCGTAGACTTGGTCCCTGGAATTCGACTAAGCCTATAATTGATGCAATCAATGATTTGGAGAATACAAATGTCAAAGTCGTCTGGTTTGAAAGCATTAGCTCAGGCACAAGCGGAAGCTTTAGCCCTCCAGAGAACTCAACAATCCTGCTCGATCAGTGGGCAGGAGGAGTCGACGTCCTTGTTTCGGGGGAAGAGTCCGGTACTCCTAATTTTAGAACTGTCCTTGACCTTGAAGGGGCTACAATCACAGGTACTCTGGATGAAAGTGGTAACTGGACTATTAGCGGCACTCCTGCTGATGGTTATAACATATCTCTCATTTACGTATACCGGATAGCTCTGTCAAATTTCAATTATCAGCTCGCCCTTGAGACCGCGACGATAGAGGGACCGGGAACCTTGTCACTGATAGGTGGGCTCCGTAAAGAGATGACCGGCTTTACCGACACGGCTGCTGCCAACTGTACGTATTCTTTTGTCGATGGGACCAGAACCGCAACTGTTCAGCCGGTCAGCGGTAGATTTCCGATATGGGTACAAGGCAAGGAATTCGTTATAGATTCTGCCAAGACAACGGTGATCGGTAATGTTGAAGGCGTCCATATGATCTATTTCGATAGCAATGGGGACCTGCAATCTACCCAGGACATAGGCGCAAGGATTATCGATTCAGCCTTTGTTTTCTCGTTATACTGGAATGCAACAGATGAGCAGGTAGAGGGTGGCCTGCATTACGAGCAACATGGTGTCACCATGGACGGTGCAACACACGGTCTATGGCACAAGACACTTGGTGCTCAATACGGATCTGGATCGGATGTAACCTATATCGACACAGATGCATCCGGAAATCTCGATGCATCAGCCGAGATAGGCCTATCCCATGGTACTATTTACGATGAAGACATAACAATAAATTCAACAGATTCAGGGCAGGTCGTAGCTCAGCCGGCACAGATTCCGGTATGGTATAAAACCGGTGCATCTGGTGTTTGGAGGAAAGACACTGCCGATGATTTTCCTGTCAAGAGTTTTGTCGGTGGAGACAGTCTTCTTGCATACAATCTCAATACGGCTGGAACATGGTCTCAGGCCGAGGTCGGAAATAACGAATTTGTTCTTTCTCATATCTATTTTACCAATGACGACGATGAACCATTTGCCGCGATCCAGGGTGAGAATGCGTATGCTAATATACCGGAAGCCCGGGACGGAGCTCTTGTCGAAGCAAGAAATTTACAGCTATCAGGTTTACCGTCAGCAGAGCAGGTGCTTTTATATACAATAATTTATCAAACTGCAACCGGATACACGAATGATGTTAAGGCCAGGGCCAGGTCCATCGATTCCGATACGGACTATGTCGATTGGAGGCAGGTTAGGATCTCATCTGGTGGAGGTTCTGCGACCGGGAGCGTCACAGGCCCGACAGAAGCGACCGACAATGCAATAGCGAGATACGACGGTGTAACCGGAACATTGATACAGGACTCGGACGTCGAGGTTAACGACTCCGGAGAGGTTGTCGTCAATAACGGAGTGATTGTTCTGGGAGAAACGACAACTCCAACAGCTGTTACAGACTTTGCAAAAATCTATTCAAAATCAGATAATGAACTATACTTTCAGGATGGCGCCGGCGTTGAACATAAAATAGCGCTCGTGTAGACAGGGAACCTATAATGGAAATAAGCAGGGAAACATTCAAAGAATCTTCTGTCGGAGCTCAAAACTTAATCCTATTCGATTCTATCAATGCAATAGGTCAGAAGCTGGACGCATTCAACGCAGGATGCGACCAGAAGCACGATAAGATCGAAGGTGATATAAAGAGGTCTGGTAGAATTAATAAGGGCATATCGGCCGGTACAGGGCTCTTGGGGGGCTTTATAGCGGTACTTATGTCAAAGATTGGGGGATAATAATCATGATTGGAATTTTAGCATCTCTATTAACTGGTATCGGTGGAAAAATCTTAGGCAAGGCTGCCGGGAAAGCATGTGATGTTGTCGATCAATTTGTCGAGGATAAGGATCTTGCTGCCCAGCTAAAATCAAAACTTACCGAGAGCGTTCTACAGGTCGACGTTACAAAGTATGTTGCTCAGCTGGAAGCCCAGAAGTCAGTCCTTATAGCTGAGATCCAGGGGGATTCATGGTTTCAGAAAAACTGGCGGCCACTGACGATGCTTTCCTTTGTGGCGATTGTTCTCAATAACTATATAATCTTTCCGTACTTAGTTCCGTTTTGGGACGCTGCACCCCAGCTCGATTTAGATGCACACTTATCAGATCAAATGTGGAGCTGCATCAAGCTGGGGCTAAGTGGTTATGTTGTTGGCAGGTCAGCTGAGAAAATATCTCAAGGCGCCGGAGCTAAAGGAGTTCTTGACAAGTTCCTGCGAGGAAATCAATAATCCGAGAGTCAAGCAGCTCGTTATAATTCCTGAAGTTGATTATCGTTCCAGGCTTGATACGATTGCCATCGAAGCTTATAATATCATCGATGTCGAGATAATGGCCAAACGTCCCGAAATTGCATGTCTTAATTCGATTGTATGAGGTCTCTTTCAGAAATACGACATGTCCATGACTTGCCATATCGATTGCGGTTCTCCTGCGATCCTCGAATATGATCTTACTGCCGAACATATAGCGGTGCTTGTCGTTCTGTGATATAGAGACAGAGAAGTCAAGTTTCGGATATAGTCTCTCAAGGGTCGACTCGGCAACATAGTGAGACAATAAGCCCTTTGGCCGATTGGTAATAACCGGTATCACTCCAAAATTGCTTTTAACAGACAGGACTGCCAATAATTTATGACATCCCTCGAACCCCTTGATTTCATGGGATCTTTCTGCAAATACCTTATAATAGAACAAGTCCCAATCAAAATCAGATGGTGGTTCTTGTCCCTCGATAAACTCAATCTTATATTTATCAATCTCCGGAACTACCATATACCCCTGTTCAGCAAGAGCGAGAAACATAAGTGGGTGGCTGTCAATCAAAACTCCGTCTAAATCAAAAGATGTAATCATTATTTGTCTCCTAACAGGCCATCTCTGGACTTGATGTAGGTTCCATTTACCAGGACTTTCTTCCAGCCTAAAATCCCATAGTTAACCAGGTTTGCAGAATTCCACAGCATTCTAGGCTTCAGCTTTGCTTTGGTAACCAGCTGTTTGTATGCGCGAAGTTTTTTGTATTCTATAAATGCAACAGAATCTTCTTTTCCCATTATTGATTCCCCCTTTCAATGGCTGCCATGTATTGTTCGATAGCATCGTTAAAGATAACAGCCTCTTTCGGATCGGTTGTATTCATACTCATGCCGATTTCAGCTTCGATTTCCTTGCAAACTTCCGGAAGAGCTGACACGTAATTAGCCAATGTTTCAATTTCATTCTGACTCGGTTCCTCTACAATCGACTTGGAATTGTTTATCGTATCGGATGCAGGTACTTGGGAATTATCAAAAAGATAGGGAAAACACATATCTTTTCTGTCATCCTTAGCAGCCTTTAACCGACTGAACTTCTCAACCGCAGCATCGTATTCGCCACGGTTCGCCTTGAATTTATTTGCTTCGACAATAAGAAACTGATTAAACTCTTTCCATCTCAAGTTAACCCATTTTTTTCTGAAGTCACCGTACTCGGATTGAGTCTCTTGTTTTGGTCCTTGTCCGGCAGGCTCCAGACCTGTGGCGATACCCTTGTTTTTGCAGTATTTTTTCATTGCCTCTACGAACCCATTGATATCACCGAGTATTGTGTTGTATATATAAGCCTCATCCTCGTTAGGATTCTCTTCAATAAATGATGCTATCGTCGCATTGAGAGCTGCAACATTTACACCGTCAGGCATGGACATATAGATCTGTCCCTTTAGGCGCCGAGTTTCAGTATTGTTTGTCTCTGGCGTAACCCTCTTGGAATCTGATAGATCCTTGGAAACATTCTTCTTTACAACCTCCGGCTCCGGTGGTGTCGGATCTGGGAATTGTGGTGGCTCAGGCTCCGGATCATCAAACTCACCAAGGATCGCTTCAAAGGCAGGGATGAACTGGTCCTTGTATTTCAGAATCATGTCCATAACTCCATTATCGCCGGGATCTTTTTCAGGTTCATACTTTGCCCTGGTACGCTCAATAAAAACTGTGACCGCAGCTGCCAGTGTGTTATCGACAATGTCTGGCCACTGATCAGTTACAAGCCCCCACACTTTTCTTTTCGGAGATACAGATGTCTCCGGCTCCGGATCTTGTGCCGGCTCCGGATCTTGTGCCGGCTCGGGCTCTTTAACTGGGCTTGGGTCCGGAGAGCTATCTTCACCACCGGAGCGAATATGACTAACCTCCTCACTTCCAGTAAATTCAACCCCAAAGCCAGCAAACCTGAGAGCCCTTGCAATAGCTCTGGTTTCAGCCATCTCAAGGATCGCAGGATAGATGTCTTTGTCTCTTGACTTGGACGACATTCCAATTCCGGAGAAGGTTCCACCCTGCATATGAACCGTTGCATTCACAACAGCAACATCATTCTCATAAGTGTGTATTGAGGTTTCGATACCAACCGTTGTAAAGCGTTTGGCTTCGGCCTCTTCATGATAAAGTCGAAGCCGACCACCAACGATAGGAAAATATTTAGTTATATTCCGACGCTCTTTTTTGTTGTATCTGGTAAATGCAACCAGCTCATCTTCCTTGAAATTGCTGTTCATAATTACCTCCAGGTTATGATTTCATGGTCATGTCGATGTCTTCGGTCAACTCAAAGCCCGGTATAGCGGTTATTCCATCTTTCTGAGCCTGCTTGACTTTCTTCCAATCTACCATCAGATATTCAGCCGGGACCTTTTTAATGTCGACCAGAGTAAAAGTTTTCACAGTGCGATAGCTGGCGCCGGCAGAGGTATCGGTTGCCACTGTTCCAGCAGCTTCCTTAACGACCTTTGGACGACCGACTTTCAGTCCTGCAAACTCAATCGGGGGAGCCTTGGCAGCCTCTGCTTCTGCAGCTCTCTGTTTGTCGAGCAGCTCTTTGCGGTATTTTTTGCACTTGGATTTCTGATCGGCCTCGATTGCTTTCAGAGTCTTGACAATAGGCATAACCATTCCGTCAAGTTGCTGATTAAAATCAAGATACGGACGCTTTGCAGACATTCGAGCGGCATCAACAACTTTGCCAAGAGCTTTGGCAAACCCACCAATCTTGACAGCCTTCTTTTCAGACTCGGCTCCGCGAACACGAATTTCTTTGGCCTCGGCCTTAATCTCTTCAACCTTAGCCTCAAATTTTTCCATCAGAGCGATGAATGCCTTGGTATCAAAGGTTTTACCAACAGATTTGATTGCCTTGGTGATCTCTTTTTCTGCTACCTGAAATTTGTTTTCTGACATTTTGTTACCCCTTTTATTTGAAGTTTTTGGTTAACTCTCTAAACTATAGTACAAGTTTAAACCTTTGTCAACAAAGAAACGTCCATCGTCCCACCATTGTACGCAATGCCATCTTCAATGTAAATTAATTCAACAAGATAGCGGTTACTTGGATGGAAGTCCTGGATCTGATAGATTATCTCTGAGCTTTCACTCACTTTAACCTGCATTCCAATCTTTGCTTCGTTTGGGCTCATGTTGATCTCCTTTTCAAAAAGTTGTATAATTCAAGCTGTTTCATAAATAAATCCTCGCACTCTTTTACTGAGTATACATTAATGAGAGGGTTCTTGTCAAGCTCTTTTCTCAATCTGATCAACATATTTTTCCCAACGTTAATATTCTTCTGTGATCTAAGCAAGATAGAATAACCCCCGAGCTGCAGTATATAATACTTTTGAACCGCAACGGCAGTCTTCCAATCACCGAGAGTGAGAACTCCATCTCCTGAATCAATAAATACGAGATCTGGCTGCCCACAATACCCAAGGTCCTCATCGATAAGTCGCTCCTCCACCAGGACAACCTCTCCGATACGATTCTCAAACTTCTTGAATGATTGGAAATATACATCGTAATCCTGGTCGATGATAAAGAATTCACCCTTAAGGTGGGATGATATCTTTTCGTGGACCTGATCTCCGCGAAGGCAGGATTCTCTCGTGAACCACTGGGAATTTACCCATGGGCTCAAGATATCTGTGACGCTCGGAAGGTCTGTGTCTTTCGAATACGGCATATTATTCTCCTGCCAATTGTTTTGCTATGCCTCGGCGGTCTGCTTCGGAATGAATCATGACTGTTTCTTGTCTTCCGAGCCATGCATACGCCAGATTATAGGTATTTTTCTTGCCGGTTTGAGATAAAAAATCCAAATACATTTGCTGCAAGATCATAAATAACCTCCTTAATTTGTTATATTAAATATTATTATACCACAGTTCCGGCGAAAGTAGCTGTAGAAAAATAAAAAAAGTGTTGACAACCAGAACCGGTGATGTATAATGAGCACAGAACATCAGGAATTAACAACAAAAACACGAGGAAAGAAAATGAAACAATTAAGAGTAGATTTTGCCGAAGTCGTAAGTGGTGATCTTTATGAAAGAATTTCTGAGGACGGATTGATTGTTGTTTATGATCAATGGATTGAGGCAGTCTGCGACGGTGTTGTTTATCGACATAATTTTATTTTTAAGGGGTACTTTACAACTGAGGATTGTATAGATTATGCTGATATGGCAGCAGGTTATAAAGCAAATAAGCTTCTCGAAAAAATTCATTCTTTCGGATATATAAACATTAATCACTGGGGCGAGCTTGGAGCCGTTTCAGATCTTGAAGCCGCTCATGATAGAAAATTTGTTGCAGATATGTGCGATAATTCAGATCATTGGTCATAAGGAGGTAATATGGTATATTTACTGCACTTTGACGAGCCATTCAAACACGCAAAACATTACCTGGGATACACTGGCAGGAACGATATCAACTACCGGATGAAAGAGCACTCCTCCGGCAGGGGATCGAAGCTGATGGCAGCTGTCTCGGCAGCCGGAATAAAATTTACTATAGCGAAAGTCTGGGAAGATGGTGACAGGACGTTTGAGCGAAAAATCAAGAATCAAAAAAACACCCCGAGGTTCTGTCCGATCTGCAACAAAACTCACAAAGGAGGAATCAATGCATAGCAGTTTATTGGAAGATATCAGCGACATACGAGCAAAAGCAATTGCTCGCCAGGAATCGGATATGGTAGGTGAGTCAATGTCTGAATTACTTGACACACAGAGTAGTATAGAGGGCAATGATGGTTATGAGTGTGGTTATGGCTATCGCTGCAGTCTCGAGCAAATAGCTCAAGAAATTGGAGCATCTGAAAATAAATACCCACGCCAAAACGCGAAACAATTCCTGTCAAGAGTGCAGAAGAAATTTACCCTGCATTACTGCATATACCTCGCTTCAAAAGCAGCCAAGGCAATCGGATTTAACGAAAAAGAATCTATGCAATTTGCTGTTGATTCAATTACTTTGCAAATCAAAAACGGTGACAGAATGGAGGAAATCCTAAGGGGGTGGATCAATGGGAAAGATTAATCCAATTCTAACTGGATACCTTGTGCCAAAAACCATGGCCGATGGAAGCGAAGGAACTGATATCGTCCCATCAAATCACAGCATGGTTTTACTAAATGAGAAGCGCAGGAAAGTCGGCAAAAAACAAGTCAAGTTTACCGTAAGTACCTTAACTAACAAGACAATACGATCTGTCGAACAGAATAATTATTACCAAGGGGTTGTCTTGGAAATCATGGCTCAAGATCTCGGTCACATAGGACCCGGGGAAAAAGACGCTCTGCACGAAGAGCTAAAAAGTATATTCCTGGTCCGTAGGGGTAAGCTTGGGGGCTGGGTAGTAGGATCTACAACCGAGCTCGATACGGCAATGTTCGAAAAATATCTCGAAGCTGTCAGAATGTTCGCTATGGAGAAGTTCAATATCCGTATTCCGCTTCCCAATGAAGTGGAAGTACCTGATACTACTAATGAATTTGTAAAACTATAGGCAAAAGGGGGTAACCTATGGACAAGCAAACACCTGAATTAATTATAAAAGCGTTACGGTTAGATGATATATCAGGTACCATTGAGGTCTCTGCGTACCTACATGATGCTGATATCATTAGCCATTTGTCTTATCTGGTAAGGTTTGGATTACACATGTCAAAATCGATTGACAGCTTCGGAGAAACGAATGCCTCCCCCCCTCATACTCCCCCCCTTGCAAATAATAATATATATATAAATAATAATAAAAACCCTGAAAGGGTTTTTAATAATACTAGTAATATCTTATCTATTCCTTTAGTAGCTGAGAAAAAGGAATCAGAAAAATTGAGCCCACTCGAAGCCATGGCTCAGTCGAAAAAGAAAGGCCGGAAGAAGCCAAAGATATCGATGCCGAAAATTTGGGTCAATGACATCGAGGCCGGCAGGATGACAGATGAGAAGCTCGTGGAGATAGGGGAGCGTCATGGGTATGATTGGCATCAAACCAAAGAATTATTTTTAGCATTTGGAAATCATCATTTAGCTAAAGATTCCAAGTTTGTACGATGGGAAAAGGCATTCACAACCTGGGTCATTAACGATAAAAAATTCCATGGAGCAGCTAATTTGGCCAAACCTGTGGTAAGATCATTCAAGAAATCTCAACTGGAGGATATTCTTGATGACTAAAATCGATCACGCACCGCCGCATGACATTGACCTGGAGATAAGTATCCTGTCAACCTGCCTGCTCGCAGGTGGTGAAGGTCTCGTTGAAATCGTTGACCTGATTGAGCCCAAGTATTTCTACAAGATTGCTCATCAGAAAATCTTTGACGCAATTCTTTATGTTCATCTTGAAGCGGAATCTGCTGATATCATTGCACTTGCAGAGAGATTGAAGGCAAGGAAGCAGCTCGAAGAGGTAGGTGGGATGATCTATCTATCTAATATCCTTGACTATCCAATAGCAGTTGATATTCCATACAGCTGCGGAAAGCTTGAAGAGAAGTTTTTGTTACGGTCGACGATAGAAAATTGTTATGCTACGATTAAGCGCTGTCACGGTACCGATGACTTTAACGATATCGTAGATTATTATCTCCAGGGGGCTCATGGTGTAAGCGAAGGGTCAAGGGCCGGAAACCCTGTCTTGGATATGAAGTCCATGTCAATGTCGGCTGCCGATGAATATGAGCGCCGTTACACCGAGAATCGTATAGTCACCGGAGTCCCATCTGGTATCACCGAGTTGGATATGAAAACATTCGGATTCCACGATGGTGACCTTACCGTACTTGCCGCTCGACCAGGGATGGGCAAGACAGCTGCTATGGTTAACATGATTAAAAATGCTGCAGACAAGGGATTCGGAAGCCTGACATTCTCTTTAGAAATGCCAGCCCAACAGCTATATGACCGAGCGATTGCAATCGATACCGGGATCAATGGAATGAAGATCCGTATTGGAAACTTCACAAAGAACGAATTCCAGATGGTGAATGACTCCATAGGCAACCTCTATAAACTTCCGATGTTCATCGATGACCGTGGCGGCCTGACGTTTAACGAGATCCGTAAAACAATCCGTCGCCAGATAAAGCTTAATCCAGAGATAAAAATAATATTCATAGATCACCTGCAGCTCATAGTTACCTCGGGATCAAAAAACAGCAATCGAACAAACGATATCGGAGACATAACCGCAGGACTCAAGACTCTTGCCAAGGCAATCAGAAGGCCTATCGTGCTGTTATCACAACTAAATCGAGAGGTAGAGAGAAGGAATAATCCATACAAACGACCAAAGGCATCTGACCTCAGGGACAGTGGAACCATAGAGCAAGATGCTGATAATATTATATTTATATATCGGCCAATTGTCTATAACGACGACATATCTCCGGAAGATGGGAGAACCCAAGTGGCCATAACCGAAACTGACTGTGAGCTGATCATCAATAAGCAGAGACAGGGATCTGTTGGGACCGTGAATGTTGAGTTTCACGAAAGATGTCAGCTACTTAAAGGGATCGAGATGAGAGATCCGGATGAAGTTTACAGATCAGAGCTTAAAAAAAGGGAGAACCGGTAATGACAAAAACTGAAAAGATCTTAAGAGCTTACCTCGAAAATCCGAAGATGAACAAAGCTCAGTTTGCCCGGGAGAACAACATGAACCGGACATTCGTTACCGACACGCTTCGGACAGCGAAAATTTCATCCGGTGAAGAGATCGAAAGAATGATCAATGAGCTGGCAAAAAAGCGAGGAGCGACCGGGATCGTTGACAGAATGTTTGGTGCTGATCCTGATATTGATGGGACCGTTGCCAGTATCGAGGACAACATCGATACTATGAATATCAAGACCGATGGAAAGAATATCCGGTCTGCAGACGGAGCCATGGAATATTGTGGAGTCAATCCTGATGAGTGGGATATCACAAAAAAGATTGTCAACTTTTGGGATATGGGAAAGCATCGAAACTGGCAGGTCAAGGTATGGCTGAAACGTCGGTCGGAGCTAACTGCGGAAGCCGCTATCGGTCGTCTTATTGATCGGATCGGTAAGTTCAAATATTCGAAATTCAAACCAGCTATGGTGTCAAAGAGAAAGTCCGGCAACCTCGGCCTGCTCGCAAACTTTGATGCTCATCTCGGAAAGCTTGCCTGGGACATTGAGACCGGACAGGGAGATTATGACATCGATATCGCTGTCGGTGAGTTCGATCATGTTACCGATACAAACTTGAATCGGATCGCACTGTTTAATCCGGAAAAGATTATCATCATTATCGGCGAGGACATGCTCCACTATGAGAACCTCGAAGGCGTGACTCCAAAGGGCCGGAACATACTTGACACAGATGGTCGGCTCGGCAAACTACAGGACGCCGCGATAGATGCCATCGTCAGGACCGTGTATAAGGCCAGAGCGCTCGCTCCGGTGGAAGTTATACTCGTACAAGGCAATCACGATGAAACGTCCTCTCTGTGGCTCTCTAAGGTTATCAGGGCCTATTTCAAAGACGATAAGTTCGTTGATGTCGATTGTCAGCCCAGGCTGCGGAAAGCTCGGTTATGGGGAAAGGTCTTCCTTGGGTTTGGTCACAAGATAATGCCGACAAAGATTCCGGCAGCCCACGCCGAGTTCTCTACCTCGAAGGATACGAAGGATCTGTGGGGTAAAGCAGAATACCGCGAGGTTCTGTTTGGTGATCAGCACAAGAAAATGCAATGGAAAGTAGGGTCCTTGATTACCCATGGAGCGACTATATTCCGGCAGCTGACCGCTCTCTCCAAGATCGATTACTGGCACTATGAGAATCTTTTCACCGATGCTGTCCCAGGTGGAGAGGCTTTCGTATACAACAAAGATACCGGATTTGTTGCAAATTTCATCGAATGGACATATCATTTGAAAAATAAATAAAAAAAATCAAAAAGGAGCAGCTACTTTCAGAAAAGATGTGCTATAGTATGTTCAATGTAGCGCATCTTTTTTTTTGTTCCTGTGGGCCAAAAAGGCAAAGGCCATGAGACTTTCAATCTCAGTACGTGGGTTCGAATCCCACCAGGAACACCAATTAAATTTCAACTGGAGGGTATGACTATGAGAACTTTCAACAAGGTAACAGGAGTTTTTTGTTTGGGCCGCGATCCTGAGATTCGGTACACAACAAGTGGAACAGCTGTCGCAACACTGTCACTGGCAAGCAATCATTCGTATAAAAAGCAAGGCGATACTGAATGGACCCAGGAGGTAGAGTGGACACGGGCGGTATGCTTCGGCAAACGTGCTGAAATGTGTGGGGAAAGATTGGGCAAGGGCTCGAACATCTACATGGAAGGTCGTCTGAAAACCAACAAGTGGCAGGACAAAGATGGAAATGACCGGTACAACACCGATGTCATTATCAGCGATATCATCGACCTTGCAGCCGGTAATCAAAGTGGCTCCGGCTCCGGTGGTGGTCAGACTCAGGCATACAATAAAAGCCGACAGCAGCAGAATCAGCAGCAACATCCTTCGCAACAACAGCAACAACGTCAGGCGCCTCCTCCGGCAACTGATGACGACATTCCTTTTTGATAAGTACCTTTAATAGTTAAGGAAATAAGTGAATTGGCCTGCAGACCCACTGTTTTAGCGAGCAGTGGGTCATAACAACCTTATGATATTAGAAAAATGATACTCGCAATTGACCCTGGAACAGCCAGATGCGGATGGGTTTACATGGATTGTAAATATAAGCCTGTCAATTTTGGGATCGACTCTCCCAAAAATATGAGAAAGATGGTACATGACGACTTCCGCGATACCGTAAATGTTATTGAGAAGCCGGTCTGAACCCGATTTGCCGGTAAGGATTTATCGGAATGCGCGATCATCGCCGGAACCTTTGTCAATGTCGGTGCTAATAACTACCTGATAACGAGATCAAAAGTTGTTGGACAGCTGATCGGCAGGTCGTCTGGGAAAAGTAACAGGGACACTCAAATCAAAAACTATCTCGTGGAAAGATTCGCCCCGAGTGTCGGAAATAACGGTAAGGGTAAAAAGGACAGTCCTGGATTCTTTTATGGATTTAAGGGTGATATCTGGCAAGCATATGCTCTTGGGGTTGCCTTTCTGGATATGAGTGATGATCTTAATGGTCAGAAATACTTAATCGATAATTATATTTCATAGGGGGTAGCATGGTGAATATTGGTGGAAAAGATACAGGTGAAATAAGGGATTTCGGTACCGGGGCAACTCGTGATACTGCCGATGGAAAGCTTGACCCATCCGGCTATATATCTCCGATTGTGATGCTACAATTTTACAGTTACATGAAAATGAACGAGCTTTCATCAAATGGGGAAATTCGGAGCTCGGATAATTGGCAGGGTGGAATGCCTAAGCCGGTTTACGCAAAATCTCTTCGGCGCCACTACGAGGATGTTGCATTATGGATGGATGGTTATGACTCATATGTGAAAGATGGAATCATTGCAGCACTTTGCGGCGTAATGTTTAATTGCATGGGCCTCCTCTTTGAGGTCCTGAGGGACCGTAAGTTCAGGATTCGTGATTTTATGAAAGAGCCCACGCCGGAGATAGTAGAGCGCATGAAAAAATTTGGGGTGGAAAGATGAAGCCTCCTAAGTTCAATGTTGGAAGGTTCCTGCGGAAGGAAGAGATTATTAAGAATCCTCCGAGTAGCTGTATGGAGTGTGAGAAGCGACCTAATTGTACAACCCCATGCAGAATGGTTGATGATTGGGCGAACCAGGATCATATTGGAGGTAACTCTAAGATCCTGCTTGCCAATTCAGATATTTCAACTATCAGTTCGACTCCAGATGATTTTGTAGACCTATGCCGTTTCCATCGAAAGAACTTTGTAGAAAAAGACTCCAACACATCTATGGAAGCTTGGCACAAGATTATGGATATGAAACTGTCTCACAAGGTAAGTCGCTTTATTTATTCATATTATTATCATGGGAGGCGTATTAGGGACATTGCTATTGAAGAGGGTGTATCATCCCAAGCCATAGATCGGCGCCACCATCAGGCAAAGAAAACTGTCAGGCGCAACCTGGATGCCGAGGAAAACTGGAAAACTCTCTGCAATGAATTGAAGCTCGGTAAAAAGAGACCGATCAAGGAATATGACATAGTCTATATGGTTATTAGGAAACTGTTCAGCAAGAAACAGACAGCTAAGCTCCTGAGAGTTCATGTGGATACTGTCGATAGTGTTTTAAGAAGGGTCATCCCTTGACACCGAGTCCATAATAGAAGGGAGAAATTATGGATGATAATGAGGGAGTTGTATTTGAACATGAACTGGTTTCTGAGCACTTTGAGTTCTTCGTTTCAGCGTGTAAAAATTGGATTAAATTCCTTGGGTTAACGGATTGGTGTCTTACTTATCGTTTCTTAGATGAAGACTCCGAGGATGCCAGGGCAGCAACTTTGATGGAGCATCGTGGTAATCGGGTCGCTTCAATTTTTCTTTATAATAATTGGGATATCGTCCCGACTGACTTCGCGCTATGGAGAACGGCATTTCACGAGGTCCTTGAGCTGATGTTATTTGATTTGCATATATTGGCTCAGCGTCGTGATTGGGATTATGAGAAATATGACCGGGAGCATCATCGTGTTATCCGGATCCTTGAAAACTCATTCATGAGGGATATGTGGGATAATGGACACGAGATATTCAATTTTCAATCCTCAACCGAAGGGCGAGGGATATCGAGACCGAAAGTATTTGGAGTGGATAGCAACCTTGTCGTGTATGATACAGGGGTGCCAGATTCGGACGGTGAATAATGATGAGGGCTTGATTGCCTATCACCATGTCAGAGAGCTCGGTGGTGGTGGAACCGCGATGAAGCCGAGTGATTATCAAACAGTTCCGCTATGTGCTCACCACCACAGACTATGGCACCAAAAAGGAATGTTAGCTCTAAATCTTGACATAGAGAGCATATTACATACCATTAATGGTCAATTAATCGATTATATTGAACAACTTAAGGAGGGAGCACAATGAATTCCACGGTTAAAGATCTGAAACCTAAGAAAGAATTTCCTGGTAGTGCTGGTGACAGCAAGAAACTTCCGGCTCAAGAGAGCATCAAGCCCACAGCTATTGGTGATGGCAGTGCTGGTAAAGGAAGCTTGCCTAAGGGTGCTTAATCATTAGGCATTTCGGGCGTATAGTTCAAAGTCCCCAGGAGTAGGAATACCCTGGTGCAGTCCACTTTTTAAATAGTTACAGCTACTTTCATCAAACTTGTGGTATGATTTATGAATGGGGGGAATCATGTCAGAAAAACTCGATATAGATGGACCTGCTGGTCGTCAAGAAGTTACCGATAAGTATCGGGATAACTATGACCGCATCTTCAAAAAGCCCTCCTCGGACAAAGGTGAATCGAAATGACAGAGAAATTCGACAAACCCGGGAGGGAAAAAAGAGTTTACGGTGACCGGCTCGAGAAGCGCATAGAGCCATTCACTCAGAACGCCGAGGAAATGAGGGACGCTATCGACAAGCTCGGAGCTGCCCTGTCTCCTCCGCATAAAAGGTTCTGCGATATATATCTGACCAACGGCAACAACGGGACCCAGGCGTACAAGACCTCCATTAACCTAAGGGGAAGCGATGCCAGCTGTGGTGTCGGAGCCAATCGGCTTCTCAAAAGAAACGATGTCCGGTCGTATGTTGACATGTGCAGGAATTACAGGACGGATGAAGTCCTTAACCACCTGTCCGTTAATAAAGAACGTGTTCTCACAGAAGAGGCCAATCTTGCTTTTATCGATATCAGGAAGATTTTCGATTCGAGCGGAGAGTTTTTGCATCCAACTTTGTGGCCGGAAGAGATCGCCCGGGCTGCTGCTGGTGTTGATATAGATCAGCGTTGGGATGTCAAAGCAAATAAGTGGCGATACACGTACAAGATTAAACTTAATGACAAGGGCAGGGCTCTCGGAAGGCTTGAGACTGTGCTCGGAATGAACAAAGCTGCAGGTCTCACAGATGAGTCTGCCGATCTATTTAAATCATTTATAGAATCTATTGATGGTAATTCCAGGAAGTTACCGTCAGAAATGGAAGAAGATTAGCCAAGGGAAGAGGGTAGCCTCGGATGGTAGTCAAACCTTACCTAAGACTTTTCGCATTAGACCTTGCACTACTCCGCAACGTGGGGATGAAGGCAGTCCGCACTGCTGGATTCCCTAGGTCTATTCCTTTAATCCTCACTGGCATCATTATCTTATTATTTGTAATTATATCAACAGTTTTCAGGATAGTTAGGCCGCCGAGAACTATCAAGAAGCTCGGATCGGTCCAGCCCTGGATGATAAAATATCAATTTATTTTCGCATATCGTAAAAAAACCCTTGACAATCCCAGACCATGATGTATAATTGTAATTGAACATCAGGAATTAACATCAACAAGGTTTGGTTGTCAATCAAATGTAATTGTGGCTATCATTCATCTCTCAATAAATTTGGGATAGTTCTATAAAGGGGTAAGGATGATGTTTGATCGTGAGCTCGGTTCCGTAACCATAGATAAAAAACTTTCGGCCTGTCTGGACTGTATGGCGCCAGGTAACTGTCAGAAAATATGTCGATATCCACAAAAAGCGATCCAGGCGAGCGTACAAGCTCTACCTGAAAACCGGTGATGATCGACACTTTCAACGCTCTCAGACCAGATTAACAAATTGGGATTTCGATTAATGGATAAACCTAAACGAGAAGAGCATTGTTACTTCGCAAAAACAAATGGCTCCGGCAGGTGTATCCAGCCCTGCTGGAGGCAAGATTTCACCTATGGTGGGACGGACTGTATCGGGATATACGAGACTACCTGTCTAATGGATAGACCAAAATTAAGCAAGGAGGAGAGAGTCAGTGTATAAGAATAGAAAAATTACAGTAATAATCCTAATCAATGATGACTATTGTTATAATATCGGTGACTTTTACGGTGAGCTCTGTAACGTGTCTGAAAACACTATCACCGATATGCGATACAATGCGTCATTTAACTCATTTGAGGTTCATTATGGTGATGGGGAAATGCAGTCGATTCCGTATCATGCAGTTTTAGCAGTAACTTATAGCAAGGAGGAAGTGTCCAATGGCTAAATGTGTAAAAATGAAAGATGGCCAGTACGCCGGTAAGTTTGTCCGTATTCCGAATGAATATGCATCCAAGCTGGTTGAACAGAAACGAGCGACCTACGCTCCTAAGTATGATTGGAAACGTCAGGAAGGTGGACGGATAGAACCGGAAGGGAGGGTGTAATGGACTATCCGTGTAAGAATTGTGGGCCATATGCAGATTGTGACTCGTGTGTTCATATTCCATGCGATCCGGAGGATTGTCTAGACTGTCCCTATTTTGAAGAGTGTGAAGATGCTTAATAATTAACCTAAACCTCTAATAAATCTTGACATATTGTCTATATTAGGGGTACAATAAAAGCGTAAGGGGGTAACATGAGTGACTTTCAAAAGGCAGACTCTTCTGTCTATACAACATTTCTTTCTTTAATCGAAAAGACCTTTCCGGAGCTCTCCGGCTATTCCTTCGGTCTGCTATTCAAACAAACTGCAAAGAAATCCAGAGGTCGGATGACCTTGGCATACGTCACGCAGCCCACAAAGCTGATGTCATTCTTTGCCAAGGACGACAAAGGAAATCCGTTTGACGTACTGATGGTGGTCGATGAGATGGTTTGGGCCTGCGCGAGCGATGAGGACCGAATTCGACTAATACGTCACGAGCTCCGTCACTGTCGTGTCAACGATAAGGGTAATCTCGGGATGGTCGACCACGATTTCCAGGACTTTTATGAGGAGGTCGAGCTCAATGCCGACAATCCTCATTGGGCTTCCAAGCTTGCTGAAGTGGCTACAGCGGGTTATAAACAGGTCAAAGATGGCCAAAAGGATCCACGCCTGGATCGCCGGGACAAGGAAGATCTGGCTCCGGTCGACAAACCTATCCAGAAACAAACTCAGCTGGACGCTGTAGATCCAAACTTTACCCAATCCGCGATCAGTGGCCATGCTAAAAAGGCCGGCGCCGATGTTGCCGCGAAGCTGTTTGATGTCCATAAGGGCAGAGACAAGGGGTCTGTCAATACCACCGAGATAGCTGCTAAGGCTGCCGGCCAATTCGATGGTAAGGATAAGCCAAGTGACGTATTTATGAAGTTGGGTGACTTGACGCCGGGGCAAAAGGTAGATGAGCTCGCCAGGAAGAGAGGATTGATTAAATAGACAACAAGTCCCTATTGGGTTTCCGTTAGCCACGGTGCAAAAGAAGATGGGGATGGCAACCCCATTTAACTCTCAATTTATAACGAATTAAGGTGTTTATAGGAGTTAAGTCGTCATGGCACACGAATTTATTAAATGGACCGGAAGATATGGTCATAGCGGAATATACCGGGACGATAAAACCGGTAAACTGTCATCCACAGCCTCAGACATGCATGGTATTGAATTCGATACGGTGGAAGATATAGAGGCCTGGATAAACGATGTATACTATGGTGATCAAAATGAACTGTTTGACATGTAAATACGAACCAAAACGGGGAAGGCCTGTCGGATCTGGTGATGACATGCGTATGGCCGATAACTCTGGTCTTCCCTCAAAATGTGATACTTGGGAGGCTGTATAATGAAAATTATAACCGGGAAGCCAATGACCGATAAACTAAACACTGCCATCAAAGACCGGGAGCGAGATGGCATCCTTCGCATAATACTCGAACCAGAGGAATGGTCTCAGCTTAAGATAGAGAATCCCGACTTCAGCTTTTCCAGGGACCTGTGGCAGGGTAAGTACCGGATCACTTGACCAGGCCTGCCAATACGGATATCATATCCAGGTCTAAGGTAATCCTTAACATTCAAATTCAAGATGATAAGATAAACTCAGGAGACATTAGAGTGGAATCAGTACGAATGCAAAAATACGATAGGCCCTATATTATTAATTTTCTTAGGGAAAATCTAAATAGAGCAATTTATAATCATATTGTAGACATTGAAGTGATCGGAGTCAACAATTCGTTTAGACTCGAAGTTATAGTTAAAATGATTTTCCATAACAATGAGTCATATAAGAGGATTCGTAAAGTTGTGTATCCATCTGAATTTTCAGGGAAAGATGATATCTGTGATAGCGTTATGCAGGGGATCATCGGATTATACTTAAAGTATAAAGGATAATAGGTTTTTTGGAGTCTTATTAAAAAAACCTAATAATAGGAGGTAGTTATGAGTGCAGACATTAAACTCAGGGCAGACAATAAACGGTGGGGAGAATGACAAAGGATGAACAAATTACATATTTATCTTCCGCATTGATCGCCATTCGTGATGAGTACTATCCATATCACGGCGAAGATGCTGTCGCAATTCGGGATTTTGCTTCAGATACTATATTGAAATGGCAAACCCAATCTGCCTCCCAATCAGCGGATCGACCTTACGCCTGACAAGGAGGCTGTCGAGATGGTGGAGTGTTTGGCAAATAAACCAGAGAAATAAGGAGGTTGCGATGATTAAGAATATTCTTGAACTAAAGTGTGATCGATGCGGACTTGTCAAGTCCGAGGAGTACGACGGCACTGGTGTGGCCCTGGCCCTTCTCGAACAATCTCAGCTGGTGCGTATGGGGTATAACCACCTTAGCATACTTGGGAAAGGTACATTGTTATGTCCTAAATGTTCTTCTTTGCACAGCAATCTCAAGGCAATGCATCATAAGGAACTTGACAAGTTTCTTAAAGATGAACTATTATACAGAGAAATTAAATAAAACAAGGTAGTTACAGTGAAATATGATAAATTCACGACCAGGGATGTCAACAAGAACTACAATGCCACTGATAAGCAGGTAAAGTGGTACAAGAGGGTATTTAAGAATCTCGGCAGCCAGAGATGGCGATTATCTCATATATATAAGATAGTTGACGACGATGGCAATGTCATAAACTTCAAGATGAGGCTGGCCCAGAAGCTCCTGTATCTTGGAATGCACTACCTAAACATTATTCTTAAATCTCGTCAACATGGCATAACTACCTTAGTTTGTTTACTATTCTTAGACATCTGTCTCTTCAACTCAAATACCTCTGCCTGTATCATTGCCCATAACAAGGATGACGCAAAGGACTTCTTCTCCAAGAAGATTATGTTTGCTTACAACAACTTACATCCTTTGATCAGGGAGAATATTACAGCGAAGAGAGCTTCTACCAGTGAGCTTGTGTTCTCCAACGGATCATCTATCAGGGTAACAACCTCTGGAAGATCAGGTACTTACCAGCTTGTCCACATTTCAGAGTTTGGTAAGATCTGCGCCAAATACCCACATAAAGCGGAAGAGATCGTCACCGGTACTCTCAATGCCGTCCATACGGGCCGGATCGTATTTATAGAGTCAACTGCAGAAGGTCGGGAGGGGAAATACTATGAGATGGTCCAGGAGGCCATGAAACTATTCATTTCAAGGACTAAGCTAACCTCAATGGATTGGAAGTATTTTTTCTTCGGATGGTTCGATAATCCTCTCAACCAGCTTCCACTAAAAGAAGCCAAAAATGTTCCGATACCAGATCGGTTTAAGAAGTACTTTGCCAAGGTAGAGGCCTCTATTCGCCGGCAGATACCTATAACCTACAAGGCGTGGTATATCAAGAAGGAACGCGACCAGGGAGAGCTCATGTTCCGCGAGCACCCCTCTACGCCGGATGAAGCCTTCCTGAAGTCAATCAAGGGTGTCTATTACGCTACCCAGATGACGTTCCTCAGGTCAAAGGATCGCATCACAGATGTTCCCTGGACTCCAAACTATCGCGTCGATACTTGGTGGGACCTTGGGTTTAACGACGTCAATGCTATCTGGTTTGTGCAGACCATAGGCCGGATGATTCATGTGATCAATTATTACGAGAATTTCGGGGAGGGCTTAGGCTTCTATGCCGATAAGCTCAGAGAGATCTCCAAAGAGCATGGGTACGTTTACGGAACCCATTATGCTCCGCATGATATAAGCGTGCATGACTATAGCATTGGGCGCCAGAGGATCGATCTGGCTAAGGATTACGGGATCATATTCAAGAGGGTTGACCGGCTGGCCAAGGAATCCGGTATCGAAGCTGTGAGAAAGCTCCTGCTGTTCTGTGCATTCGACATTACCTTGTGCGACCAGGGACTGAAATGTATGGAGTCCTATCGTAAGGAGTGGGATGAGAAAAAAGCTACTTACCGCAACACTCCTTATCACGATTGGGCTTCTAATGGTGCTGACGCATTCAGGACCGGATCTCAAGTCCATCCATTCACAAAGGTTATGTTCCGACAGGTAGGTGGAGATGGTGGGATCTTGGTGCCAACAGGACAAAGCCCTAACCCGAGAGGATGGTCATAAAAAAATGAAGAACCTGCAGCTACTTTCGCCGGACCTGTGATATGATGTAGTGTAGATCATAAATCATGCGTCTTCATCAACGCCATGGTGGGACAGGGAGATGATTAACGACGGCGGAGCGGTGGGTACGCTGCCGGCGCAGCTCAAGTTATTTGTAATCGGCTGAGCTTGACAGCCCCAAGTGGTCCTTCTGGCATTGGACGTAAAGAGCTGTTAAGATTCTATTAACGATTCTTTAAGGATTAAATGTAGTTAACTAAAAATAGGAGGTTATTATGAAAGAGAAAAAGATGTTGAGAAACGTATTTATTACAATAGTCACTGTTATGATAATCGTTGCCTTCGGTCTGGTCAACTCCAATGCTGAGGATTGTGAAAAGGGTCCTACTCCGCTTGAGATCCTTAATGGTGAAGTGGGAATGCAGCTGTCCAACATGGCATTTGTTACTGAATCCGAGCTAAATATCTACTTATATTCAGGAATTAACATTGCCGATGTTGTCCGGCTCGACAAGGATATACGCAGAACCGAGGCTATCACCAATGTTCGGGATGCCAGGATCATGTTGAATTCAGGTGGTGGTGTAGCTTTTGCCGGACTTGCTATTCGGGATATCATTAAGAATGCCCAGAATCGCGGATGGAAAGTATCTGTCGAAGCCAATGGTATCGTTGCCAGTGCAGCTGTTCCAATCATTGCTGTTTGTAGACCGCGAATTGCGAATGCTGGTACTATGTTTATGGTTCATGAGGCTGCTATGTTCAAGTGGCCCGGGAGGGAAACCGCCAGTGATATCGACGCACAGCAAAGAATGTTCGCATTATTGCGTGATCGATATATCGGATACCTTGTCGAAGACTCTAACCTGAGCTATGATGAGCTCCGATCTATGGAAAAGCAAACGACCTGGTTCACAGCAAAGGAGGCCAAAGAGTTTGGTATTGTTGATATTGTCCAATAAAACAAGACTGAACGTGAGGATTGTAATGATGACTAAAGCATCTTCAATTATTACACTTATGGCCATCCTGGTGATCGTTTATGTTGCTTGCATACTCGATCACCATAACTATAACGTCGAGTTTAACGTCTTCGATATGTTCTATTCTTTCGAGGACCTGCTCGACCTATTAAGGGAGCTAAGAAAATGATATTCGAAATGTTCTTTATGGGGTTGATTGGTTTGAGTTGGTTTTTTAACGTGTCTGGCTGTGGACTGATCTGGTGGGTCGTAAGGTGTGCTTTATGAATTATATAAATCGACTTGAAAATGATTTGGAGACAGAAAAAGAGCACTCGGAGTTTTTAGAGCGGTTGCTTGAGGCTCTTTATGGCTCCGGATGGGATAAGCTAACTTTATCAGCTGCAAAGAATTTGAAAGTTGTCCCAGCACCTGACAAGGGCTGTCAGGTTGTTCATGTTCGTAGTCGGACCTAATGTGTCCGGCAGGACTGATAAATAAGTGGAGACTTGGTGGAAAATGAATATAACTGAAATATTTAAGACAATCGCATATGGAATAGCCTGCTTAGCCTTTGATATCTTTGATCTATTAATGCGGCTTACGGTATTATTGGCAGACATGCTGAAAAAAAGATAAAAAATATCTTGACATGACCTCCAGCTGTGTTATCATGTAGGTAGATCAGCAAGAAAAACCAACAACAAACGGAGGAAAATCATGGCAAACGCTTACACCATCTACGAGAACGAGGTCAGTTCTGGAAAGATTATCGGAAATCTTCCGCTTGAGCTCGTTCACTCTCTGTATGGAGAGGACAAGCTCACCTTTGATCACTTCAATTCCACCGTGATTGTCAAGAGAACCGGCAAGATCTGCAACGGGTGCGGAAACCATAACAGCCTGTGCGAGACTCCGGCAGCCGATGGGTCATTGACTATCGATATGCAGTGCATGGTATGTGGTCGCACTGTCTACCAGGGAACCAATGAGTTCACCAGATATATGGAGGTTTCATGATGAATGGACAACTATCTGTAGTTGAGGAGATGCTTAAAAAGACAACCGGACTCATCGCCAACAATGATTGGGGTGGACTTACGACTCTCGACTTCGATAATTTCGGTTTAACATTTGAACAGTTTTTGTGCTATGCTCAGATGTCCAGGCTGACACAAGAAGGCTTCGTAAAAGGTCTTAGAAATGCCTGTGAGAATGCTGTTGCCAATTACGAGTCGAAGCCTCATATCATATCAACTCCGGAGGGAAGGTCGTGAAGCAACTTAGGATATGTCCGGACAGTGCCTGTGATGAGTCTGATTGCAGGCACTTTATGCCGCATGAACACGGTCAGAGCTGCACCGAGGCCGGACCAGATTGCCCACGGTGCGTGTCGTGTAAGAGCGATAAGGGTAAACACGCAGTCTTTATAAGGGTGGATTAATATGCATTGTTCAAAATGTTGGAGACCATTGACGTACCTGGACCTTCTTTTCTGGCCATATAACCTGTGCGAGGGCTGCCGGAAGGATAGCGAGGACCAAGAAAAATAAAAAAAGCTTGACATCCTGCAAACCGGGTTCAAGAGGAGAGGAGCGCAGAAATATGAAAGAGGCTTTTGTTTATAAAGATCGAACTGGATATTGGGTTGCCGAGGCAAGGGATACAGGACATAAGCTTGGTGGATTCCATGACACTGAGCTCGATGCGTATAGGTACGCGAATCGAAGTGGATACATTGTTGTGTAATTTATTTTTAAAAAAAGATTGACATTCTGTAAACCGATTGCTATTATAAAGATTCAAGTCGGAAATAAACCTGGGGGGGTAACTATGAATCTTAGAATATCGGAGAAAATCATTATGAGAAATCCTGCACCATCATTAAATCATCTGTCTGGAGAAGAGGTCCTCGACATCAAGCTGACCGCGATGAGTAAGCCCAGCATTATCCCTGTCGTATATTACGTCGGTGACCAAGAGGGAATCTGTCCGGAGTGTGGAAACTGGAATGCCATGCTCGACGATCACAAGCTTATTAACGGAGACTGCATACAATTTAAAGTCTGCCGTGATTGCGGCTGCTCGCTTCGTGAGGGAGAGTATCGGTCTGTTGCCATAGGAATCAATGCCGAAGAGCGGATCTACACAGGAATCGCAGCTGACGGAGTTGAGGTCAGTCTCGGCGGCCTGGATGAAAATCTGATGGACTACCTTAAAGTCTGTCCAGCTCCGGAGGATTGGTAAGATGCAGCGAAATACAACAGCACATATCAAATGTCAACATAGAAATCTGTCGGACTTCGACTTTTTTAGGTTTGGGGACGACAAAGTGACGGAGCATAAATATTGCTATCATTGCAAATCACATTGGTTCGATGGCGAATTCTATACAGAGGATGAGTGGTTTAACTGGATAAATGAGGAGGATGATCGGTAATATGGAAGATTTAGCATACTGTCCGAGGTCGACAACCTGTGATTGCACTGAATGCTTTCACTATGGAGTTCACGAGCACGATCCGCTCAACTGTGCAGGGGTGGTCTATGAAGATTATACGTGTCCGGGTTGTGTAAAAGTCAAAGACGACAAGGAGGGGTAACATGTTTGGATTGGGACCAATGGAGCTTACTGTAATCGTTGTAATTATCATGATTGTGTTTGGCGCCGGAAAGCTTCCGAGCGTACTTACCAATATTGCCAAGGGCCTGAAGGACTTCAAGAAAGAAGTG
>Ga0180438_10002768_pt1 | contig 27748 bp, 30 predicted proteins | sample SS_ome_12_FD_132455 | JGI IMG/M metagenome (GOLD analysis project Ga0180438, IMG submission 132455) | Hypersaline lake sediment archaeal communities from the Salton Sea, California, USA - SS_3_D_2 metaG | ecosystem: Environmental > Aquatic > Non-marine Saline and Alkaline > Hypersaline >...
AAAGAAGATTTTTTTAAATTCAGTGAAAAAAAGCTGAGTCAGGAACTTGATAATGTTAAATCTTAACGCTATATGACGCCCCAAAATGCAAAAAAATGGGGTTTTCGTTCAGGCACTAATTAGCCATAACTTTTATGACGATAGACTGACCTATAATGATATATTAAATTATCATCTCAAGCCGCAATATGGGAATTCAGACATTTATTGGGTAGATGCAAAGATTGTTGAAAATTTTAAACCGGATGAATTAAAATAGGAAATTTGCACGGTGATATGGAAAAAAGTAGAGAAATGAAGCAAAACCGATTCAATCGGCAAGGACGGAAGCATATCTAATTTTTTTCTTGAAAATTTTACTTTAATTGAATAAAATAAATACTAATGTTTATTAATAGTTATACTCTATGATAAAGGATATCCATCAAATCATGGACGTGAACGCTTACAAAACAAATTTATTGAACGAGCTTCAAAGGCTTAAAAAGCTTGCGGAGAACGCTTTTTCTCAGATTGACGATGAACAGCTATTTACCACAATAAACAAAGAAGGCAATAGCGTCGCTGTCATTTTAAAGCACCTTTCTGGTAATATGCGGTCACGATGGCGAGACCTCCTCACAACGGATGGGGAGAAACCAGATCGAAACCGCGACAATGAATTCGTTATTATTTCGAAAGATACAAAGGATCTTATATTAAAACAGTGGGAAGATGGTTGGAGCATTCTTTTTAATGCGATACAATCTCTCCATCCATCTGACTTCGATTCGACTATCTCTATTCGTGGAGAGCCTCACACAGTAGTTCAGGCGATCAACAGGCAATTGACACACTACTCATACCATGTGGGCCAGATTGTATTCCTTGCAAAGCATCTTCGAGGCAGCGAGTGGAATAGTCTCAGTGTCCCCTTTGGTAAGTCGAAAGAGTTCAATATCTCTCCAAGGAAATATTTGTCTGAACACGAGGTATAACAACAGGCTGCAGTCGAGATCAATCACACCGGCGGGAAGTACGCGGTATTTAGAAAATGGTAAAAGAAAAATGGGTGTAGGAAATTTTACTGAACAGGATGTTCTTCATTTAGCCAGAAAAGCCTATAATGAAGGGAATGCGAACTTTGAAGTCATCACGAAAAAATGTGCCTTACTCGTTATTGACATGCAAGATGAATTTGTGAAACCGCATTGGTCACCCGATTGGGTGCCGGAAGCGACAAAGCAAGTCCCTCGTATTAAGAGATTAATTGAACATTGTAGGAGTAAAAACATCCCGGTTATTTATACAGTCTATTCAAAAACACATAATTATTTAGACCGACCGAAAACCGGAAAGTTTATGCCAGGAAGATATTCAGAGTTGAATATAGATTTTTCCTTATTTTATGTCGAAGGCCGGGTGTGGCATGAACTGGCACCGAGAGAGGACGAAATTGTCATTCGGAAATCTTCTTATGGTGCATTCTATGATACTCCATTGGAAACAATACTGAAAAATAAGGGAAAAGATACGGTCATCATTTGTGGCACTTTAACAAACTTTTGTTGTGGTGCCACAGCTCGTCAAGCGTATGAAAGGAGTTTTAAAGTAGTATTTGGAAGTGATATCACATCTACCGATGATCCAGAAATGCAAGAACCTGAATTGAAGGTAATGAGAAAAGGTTTTGCAAAAGTTTTAACCTTAGAAGAAATTATAGAGGTTATATAAAATATTGCCTAACAGATCAATCAAGCCGACTTGGCCCGCCGCCTAATAGCGTCGGTTCAAGCGGATGATTTCAAATGTTAGGCTTAGGAGTAAGGTAATGAGAAGCGGGAAAGCAAGCTGGACAGCTGAGATAACAGCAGTCTTTAGGGCAACCGAATCCATCAGGCCAACTCAATTGAGACTCTTTCATGATAAGTATGCGGCTAATTTCCTCCGCCCATCTTTTCGATTAATCCTAAAGAATAGGCATTTGGCAAAATTCGTCTTATGGTTGATGATCGACAGACGTTTCCCCGGAGCAACTGATACCGTAGTGTCACGTATCCGATTCATTGACGATTGTCTGAAAGATTGTATTAAAGAAGGTATTGAACAGTTGGTAATTCTAGGTGCGGGATATGATTCAAGGGCACATAGGTTTAACGAATTGAAATCAAAACGCGTCTTCGAAGTAGATCATCCGAATACTCAGAGTCTTAAAAAGGAAAAAATCACTAAAATATTCGGCTCTCTGCCAGGTCACGTTACATTTGTCCCTGTTGATTTTGAAAAGGAGAAATTAATGCCAAAGCTATCCGCAGCTGGCTATCGCCGAGACTTAAAGACACTTTTTATATGGGAAGGCGTATGCAAATACTTAACACCCAATGCAGTAAATGAGCTTTTATCTGTAATTTCGGCTAATTCCTGCGGAGGAAGCTCAATCGTTTTCGATTATCTTTTTCAATCCATGGTTGATAGAAGTTCGGGTTCTAAATTGGCCGAGAGAGCGCTTAACTTTCAGGCTAATAAGGATGAGCCGTTTATTTTTGGGTTACCAGAGAAAAATCCTGAACACCTCATAATGTCAAGAGGCTTTTCTCTAGTAAAAAATTTCACTGCTGCCAGGATTAAAAGCATGTATTTTAAAGGAATGGCAAGAGCTAAAAATTTGCATCCTTTCTGGGGGATCATATATGCAACTGTATAAAAAAGTCGAGCCTAACCAGGCGAAAAAAAGAAATAAGGTTATAATATATGAAAAAAATATTAGCTATATTATTGTTAACTATAGGAGTATCTCTAATGGGATCATGTCAAAATCAAGAAAAAACGAAACTCACCCAGACTCAGTGCGATAAAATAAAAGCTGAAGTTAAACAAGCGGCTATTGATCATTTAAATGCGAAGGATGCAGCAACAGCTCTCAGCCATTTTACAGAAAATGTGATTGCTGTTAGTAATGTTAAAGTATTTCCTACTTTTGAGGCTCTTGCAGAGGATGTAAAGGCTTACTATAATATTTTAAAAGAGGTCAATCTAGCCGTTTGGGATGAAATGACCATCAAAGTCATTAATATAGATGCAGCTCTTGTCACTGCCAGATTTCGTTTTAGTTTCACTGATACCAATAATGAGAAAACAGATCTGCAAGGTGTCTGGACTGCATTATATATCCGTCAAAATGAGGATTGGAAAATAGAGGTACGTCATGAATCGTTTGTTTCAATTGAGAAGTAATAAGGAATGATAAATGTCTATCCAATCATTTGACACAAATCTGCATTCCACTGTACTCCATGCAGGCGGGTCATTGGAATCGTTTAAAAGGAGGAGAAGATGTATCTAGAGAAACGACCAACATGCGTGACAGTCATTGGATGGGCGTGGATCATTATTGGTGGTTTTATGTGCCTGTCCTCCATCATGGCACTTTTCGCTTCAATCATGATGGACGAGATGACCCGGCATGATCCAGACATGCCCTTCATTGCCGGGATATTCCCGTTGCTTGCCATTGTTCAGATTGGTGTTGGAGTGCTGGGGCTCGTTTCGGGAATCAACTTCCTCAATCTCAAAGCTTGGTCCCGCAAAGTGCTGGAAGTTCTGACCTGGCTTCTCCTTATTTTCATCGTAGGATTCATGGTTTTCTGGATTTTTAACTGGGTTTCGATGACATCAGGAGATAGCCCTCGTGGTTTCGGTATTATGGGAGCAGCCATGGGTGTGTTTATAGCCAGCATCTATGCAGTTCCTCTTGGAATCATGCTTAAGTACTTGAGAGGAGACAAAATTAAGAACGCAATTGCTGGGAATGCCGAATCATCCGATTTACCCGATTGCCAATAGCCGAGAGAGAGGGGCATTGCCAACGGTTGACCTATGTCGTTAGATGAGGAATAATTAAATGAAAAAAATAATTTTAATTCTATTTTTGTTTTTATTGGTAAAATTTAATTATGCAACAGTCCCTGATGCACCTGAACAATATTTTTCAAATTCTGGAAGATTTCATATAACGTTTCTTCCCAATATTGAAGAAGCCATCATTCTACTGGACAGAAAAGAGGCCAACAAATATACTTTTTCAATTGATCAACTTAGACTTCGTTATGATTACCCAAATATGGGAATGTCAACGTCAGGAATTCATTGGTACAAAAATAATATTGCGGTTTTTAATAAAAATGAAACCTTTTTTATAATTAAACTGGGTTGGGATTATTATATATTTATTGATTTAAGAAAAAAAAAGATCATAAAAAATCCTTCCAAAGAAATATTAGATGAAGCAAAACTTAGGATGAAAAATATGGTTTCAAAAATGTTGGATTCCACTTCGCCGTATAAAAGAGAAACCGGAGCAATTGCCTGTAAGGACTTAAAACTAAATGAATATATCTCAAAGTTAAAAAAGTTACTAAATGATAAAGAGTTCTATACAAGGTATTCAGGAAATGATCCTGGAATAATCGTTTTATATGTCCGAAGGGCCGCAAAAGATGCATTAATCGCACTTGGAGAAAATGTAAAAAACGTTATTACAGAATTGCCAGAAAAAGGTCACTTGAAATATGATGAGAAATTGGGAAGATATATAGTAATTATTAATAAAAAAAATAATTAACAACGAATAAAAAAGGTGCCAGGCGAAAAAAAAGTTATCTCATGAAGTTATTCGGGTACTGTATGGTGCTTGTTTGCCTTGCTGGTATGAGCCTCATCTTGATGGGAGGGCATTCCTGTGATTCTTCCAAGAAGTTGATTCCAAGTAGAGGAAACCCGTGGTCCAGGGGGCTGGTGCAGATCAAGGGTGGTACGTCCAAAGGATACATTCTGTTCTCTCCACTCCTGTCCACCACGACCTATCTCCTCGATAAAAAAGGAAGGGTGGTCCACACCTGGGAGAGCGACCTCGCGCCTGGAGCCTCGGTCTATCTGCTTGATAATGGGAACCTGTTGCGGGCCGGTCGGCAACCAAATGCGCCTACTTTTCGTGGAGGTGGATTGGGAGGACGAATCCAGGAGTTCAACTGGGATGGGACGCTTATCTGGGACTGGGTTATCGCCTCCAAAAAGAGGCTGCAGCATCATGATATCGAACCCCTGCCTAACGGCAATGTCCTGCTCATTGTGTGGGAACACAAGACTTTTGAAGAGACCATCCAGGCTGGACGAAGACCAAACCGGGTAGGCTCAGCAGGGCTCTGGCCCGACTGCATCCTTGAGATTCAACCCCTTCGCCCGAACAAGGGGCGCATTGTCTGGGAATGGCATCTCTGGGACCACCTGATCCAGGATTTTAATCCAGGGGTCGAGAACTACGGCAACGTATCGGAACATCCAGAGCTCATCGATATTAACGGAGATCGAGAGCCGGAACCAATGTCCAACAAGCAGCTCCAAAGACTCAAGACCCTGGGTTACCTGGGAGCTGGCACCAAAAAAGCCGACCTCGAGCCCGACTTCACACACACCAATGCAATTGCGTACAATCCTCAGTTGGATCAGATTGCACTCAGTGTGCTGACTTTTAACGAGATCTGGATCATTGACCACAGCATTACCACAAAAGAAGCGGCTGGCCACACTGGCGGAAAAGGCGGCAGGGGTGGGGATCTTCTCTACCGCTGGGGGAACCCCAGGGTCTACAAACGGGGTACGAAGAAACATCAACAGCTTTTTGCCCAGCACGACGTGCGCTGGATTCCCAGGGGTTTTCCGGGTGCCGGCAACATGATGGTATTCAACAATGGAACCGGACGACCGGAAGGGCGTTACTCTTCTGTGATCGAGATCGAGCTGCCTATTGATACTAATGGGCATTACTCGATGAGGCCCGGAGCACGGTTCGGACCGGACAAGCCCACATGGGAATACACGGCCCCGAACAAGCGCGTCTTTTTCGCTGATTTCATTTCCGGGGCCCACCGACTGATTAACGGGAATACCTTCATTTGTTCTGGTCCCCAGGGACGGTTCTTCGAGGTGACTGCGAATGGAGACATTGTTTGGCAGTATGAAAACCCATACTCGGGTCATGCGCCAAATCCTGCTGGAGACCCGCCCTATTCTGTATTCAGAGCCACACACATTCCACCGGACCACCCGGCCCTGGTGAACCGGAACCTCAAACCTCTGGATCCACAGCCGCCTTACTTGCGTCGATAGCCTCTCAATAGCAGAAAATTAAAATTCGAAATCCGAATATCGAAATCGCGTGGTTCCAAACAAATTCAAATGACTAAAATACAAATGACAAAAACAAGGCTCTGCGGGACATCTTTGAGACTATTGATTGAAGCCCTTTTTTAGCCTCAAAAGGTATGGTTTTGAACATTTGAACATTCCTGTATCGCAATTTTGGATTTGTTCTCGAGCTACGTAGCAGCGCTACTTCGCAGAGTAGCATCTGGTTTCGGGTTCCGTACTTCGGATTTTTTTGGTTCCGGCTATGCAGGTTTATGAGTTACTGTTCAAATTATCATTCTTAGAAATACAGTTCCTCTCCCACATGTTTTTCTAATGATATTTTATTTTCCATTTATTTTGTATCATGTTTAGACAGGTAATAAAACCATCGGACATATTAAAAAAGTATGTAAACTATTATTATGTGCTTGAAACAGATGGTTTACCTGAGTTTTCTGAAAAACTGCGAGTTTACCCTTATGGAAACATTGTTTTGGTATTCCATTATAATCACCCCTATCTTTTTCAAAAACGGGATGAACCTGCCGAATTGGAGCCTCGAACCGTAATTTGTGGACAGCAGACAACCTATTACGATCTAACTCCTGCCGGAAAGACCGGAATGGTTTTCGTCGTATTTCAGCCCTATGGGGCCGGAATGTTCTTTAAAATACCAATGAACGAAATTGCAGATAAAAATATTGCGTTTGAACATATCGTAAAGCTAGAAGCCTGTGAAATTGAGGATAAAATTCAAAATGCATCTTCTATTGAGGATCGGATTCGTATTATCGATACCTATTTAGTAAAAAGATTAATACAAAATCACTGCGACGGTGAACAAATTATTCATGCATTCAATAAGATTGTTCAAAGAAAAGGGGAAATTTCTGTGAAAAAATTGGCAGATGCAGCCTGCCTAAGTATTAAGCAATTCGAGCGTAAATTTTCCGGTTTGGTGGGTGTAAACCCAAAACAGTATCTGCGAACAGTCCGGTTTCAACATGTCCTTCAGATAAAAAAAAACAGCCGCTTTTTAGATTATACCTCATTGGCCATGGAATGTGGCTATTTTGACCAATCTCACTTCATTAATGATTTTAAAACCATTACCGGCTTAACGCCAAAGAATTTTTTCAAGGAAAACCAGCCTTCTAAATAATTTTTTTTCGATTAGGAATAAAATGTCTATTTTTTCCAATTATTTAAAGTCAATAATGATTAATATGATTCCCAAGGAGGAAATACAACATGACAAGGATCGAAGAAAAATTTAAAATTATTAGGGATTATTGCGAAACGAACGCAAATCCGGATATTGTAAGGAAATATGCCCGCTTTTTTGCCGAAGGGTATGATGCTTATGGTCTTGACCGGGATACGTTTGAAACACAACGGGATAAATGGCTGGAATTGTGGAAAAATGAACTTATTTTTGATGATTATATTTTACTAGGTGAACAATTGGTTTCTACTGGTAAATATGAAGAAGCCAGCTTTGCCATTGGTTTCTTAGCAGCTATGAAAGATCGACTTACGGCTGATCATTTTGAGCGGATCGGCAGCTGGTTGGAAAATGGAATCGTAAACTGGGGACATACGGATGTACTATCGGGTCTGGTTTTATCATATTTTATCACCAAAAAAATAATTGAAATTGAATCGTTTAAAGAATGGACAAAATCGGCCTCGAAGTGGAAACGACGTTCTGTACCGGTTACTTTAATTGACGCTTTAAAGCTGGATATTCCGCTTGAGAGGATGCTGGCAGTAATAGAGCCTTTAATGCCTGATAAAGATAAGTTTGTACAAAAAGGACTGGGCTGGTTTTTGAGGGAGGCATGGAAAAAATATCCTGAGAAAACAGAAGATTTTTTATTAAAATGGAAGGATTCGTGCGGCAGAACAATTATTCAGTACGCGACAGAAAAAATGGACCGAGAATATAAATCCCGATTTAAAAGGGTCAAGAAAAAATGATTTAGATAATAGAGTGTTTTAAAATACATACTTTTGAGGTAATTATGAAAGAAGTAATTGCAAATAAAGAATTAATTTCATATTGTGGATTATACTGTGGTGCATGTAAATCTTATTTAAGAGAAAAATGTCCCGGCTGCCGGACCAATAGAAAATACAAAAAATGCAAAATGAGACCTTGCTGTATAGATAACAACTACACCAGTTGTGCTGACTGCAAAGATTTTAAAGATGTAATGGACTGTAAAAAATATACAAACATATTGTGGAATGTTTTGGAATTTCTATTCCGGACCAGGAGATCTGCATGCATTGACCTAATCAGAGAAAAAGGGTATGATGCGTTTGCAAAACACATGGCAGAGAAAAGATTAGTAACACTTAAAAGATAATCCACCTTGATCCTCTTGCCATGAAGAAACAAAAAATGTGCCATGAGGAAAAAATCTTTTTTAAATACAGTAAGAGAGCCTGGCATAAAAGGAGAAAGAGAACTCCCGAAGAGAGAAAGAAGTTTAGACATGTTCAATCGTTATTCTTGAAATTCGTGTATCGGTGAACGGATATGTTCGTAGAAGATCCACACAGCGAGGTTTTTTACTCTAAACGCGATTGGTGGGCAACAGGGCTTGTTTGGGGAATCGCATTTATTCTATGGGGTACGGGTATAATCATCTTTTTTCAAGAAGGCGCGCTCGAAGACCGACTTATTTGGGCCTTTGGTTCATTCCTAATAGGGCTTTGCGTAGTGTGGTTCTGGCTTACGACAAAGTATCGAGTTTCAGGGAGATCGCTTCACCTTCAAAGTGGCCCATTCCACAAAGAAATAAGGTTGAGTGAGATTATGCGCGTCACCTATACATGTAAGGGTAGGGGGCTTAGCTTTGCCTTCTCCCGGGATGCTCTTCAAATTGACGTTAAAAGTTCTAAGTTAGGCTATCAAGTTTCGCCGCAAGATCGTCGTGGGTTTGTAGATGCATTGGCAAAGCGATGTCACCATTTGATGGTTCATGGAGAAGGACTGGTTCCTCGACTGTAGGCTAATACTAAAGTAAATTCTATGAAAATTGCGACCAAACACCTAAACCAGACAAGCCGGAACGCGACCCTAAGACGGGCTTGCCTGGAAATTACAAATTACAAATCCCAAATTACAAAAAAATTACAAATTCCAATATCCAAATTACAAACAGCCCTGACAGACTTTTAAGAACATTTTACTATTTAAATATTAAATAGAATTTCAAAGATATCTTTTAAGTTCATGTTTGTGATTTGTAATTTGTGGGTTGGGATTTGTTTGTAATTTGTATTTTGTTGTTTGTAATTTTATTTTCTGCCATTTCTTGGCAAAACTTTATGCTTAAGTTATTAACAATACCATAAACTGCTTTTTACCTCTGAATACTGACTGGTTACGAAACACCGGTTGACTTTCTCTATAATTTCCTCTAATATATTCTTTTACAGAAAAAAAACGATTATTTTGTCAGTAAGGAATGTAGAATATGGATACGCCGTTGAAAGCGATTTCAAATCCCGATGTGGTGTTCCGGGAAGGAGTCGATAAGTGGGCAGTTCTGGTTAACCTGGATAATGCTGCTTCAATCGCTTTGAACCCCACTGGCGTATTCGTATGGAAAATGATCGAGATGGAGTGCAGCATCGAAGACATTGTGTCGAAGATAAAGCGCCATTATAAAAATGTGCCAGACAATGTTACCAGTGACATCTTTTCGTTGTTACATACACTGGCCGAAGAGGGCTTCGTAGGATATGAAGTGTAAAAGGAGCGCATGAACAGGACAATGCGATATATAGCAAATTCCGTTGTCTCTTTTGGCGACGAAGGCGATGAAGGGGCAGTACTCTTTAACCCGGACATCGATGATGTCGTCTTTATCAATCCTACAGGAAAAGTGATCTGGCAGTTTATTGATTCACCGCGTACGGTAGAACAAATCGCTGAACATCTAGCAGAGTTGTTTCGTGTTCCTTCCCTGGACAATGTGACCAATGATGTAAAAACGTTTATTCAATTACTCCTGCCCGATTTTGTCAAGGAAATAGAGGCAAATCATGAGACATGACTCTCCCTTGCCCCAAAACTTCAGTGCACCGATTCCAGGTGTCAAATCCGTACCAAAAGCGGTGGATATCTCCATTACAGGACGCTGTAACCTGGAATGCCAATACTGTTATTACGCGGATGAGATGACTGCACTTTCCGACTTGACCACCGGACAATGGATGACTTTTTTCGAGGAGTTAGGCGGACTGGCTGTTCAACGGGTGACGATTACCGGTGGCGAAGCATTCACGCGAGCTGATCTCTTCACGTTGATTGACGGCATTATCACCAATAAAATGCGTTACAGTATACTCTCTAACGGCACACTGATTAGCAAAGAGATAATCGAGAGATTCGCAGTGGGTAAACGCCGCCTGCGATTGGATTCCATCCAGATTTCCATAGATGGGTCATGTGCTGATATTCATAATCGCAGTCGCCCCAGGGACAGTTTTGACCGTGCGTTGCGCGGGCTGCGGCTGCTGAAGCAACACGGGTTCCCGGTAACAGTGCGCGTTACTGTGAATCCATACAACGTAGAGGACCTGGAGAATATTGCCCATTTGCTGCTTACAGATGTTGGGCTGCCCAGTTTCAGCACCAATGAGGCTGAGCAGATGGGCACGGCTCGCTGCTTTGGTGAAAATATCCTCCTTACGCAGGAGAAACGGCAGCGGGCGTCTGAAAAGCTGATGGCTCTCAATGAGAAGTATCACGGCCGCATCAACGCCCAGGCAGGACCCCTTTCCAGGGCAAAACTTTTCGCTGAAATCGAGGAGCGGTTGAAACGCGGCGAAACAGGAATCCCGGGGCGAGGTAGCCTATGCTCGTGCGGCGGCGTCTTTTCCAAAATGGCTGTGTTACATGACGGCACCATGGTGCCATGTAATCTGCTTCCTACGCTTACGATGGGCGTAATCGGCGTGCGTCCTCTACGCGATGCATGGCTCTATGATCCGGCGATTAATGCCGTGCGACAGCGGCGTGAGATTCCGCTCAGTTCCTTATCCACGTGTTCTGATTGCCGGTATGCCGGTTTTTGTACTGGCGGCTGCCCGGCTTCAGTTCTGGCAAAAACCGGGCAGCTTAATGTCCGTGATCCGCTCTACTGTTACCGCATATATGTTGGAGAAGAGTATAACAATGAAAAGTATTGATGTTAATCACTCGTCTTCAACAGGTTCGGGGATGATCCCCCTGGATCTGCCGGAGGGAATACCGCCTCTGCAGACATTTTATATTTATCTTTCTGACGACTGCAATCTGAAGTGCCAGCACTGCTGGGTTACCCCGAAGTTTTTCAATGGCATACAATCCCGGAAACAGGTAATCGGGGTAGAGCTGCTGCAAAAAGCAGTAAAAGAAGCCCGCCCCCTTGGGCTGGTAAGTGCCAAATTGACCGGTGGTGAGCCCATGGTTCACCCACAATTCCTGGAGATCGTAGATATGCTGACCTCCGAGGGACTGAATTTGAGTATGGAAACAAACGGCACTCTGCTTACGGCCGACACTGCTCGCTACCTCAAGGAAAAGACAAATATGGGGTTCATCTCGGTTAGTATAGACGGAGCTGATGCTGAAACACACGACCTTTTTAGGGGCGTGCCTGGTGCGTTTGATGATGCCCTGCGCGGACTGGACTTCCTGGTTGATGCCGGGTACACCAACACGCAGGTCATAATGAGTGTCCATCGCAATAATATTGGCAAGGTCGACGATGTTGTCGAGCTGGCAGAAAAGCGAGGCGCGGGATCGGTCAAACTAACGTCTGTGATGAACATTGGCCGGGGCGAAGTGTTGCATAAACGGGGTGAGGCGCTTGATATGGATGACCATATCCAGTTGGCCCACGATGTGCGGGAAAACCTGCGCAAGCGATTTAATATCCCCATCATATTCAATATCCCTCCGGCATTGATCCCGCTGAAGGAATTATGGCGTACCAGGGGTCGCACCGGCAGTTGCAATGTGCGAGGCATATTGGGCATCCTGGGAAGGGGTGAGATCGCGCTGTGCGGGATTGGGCGCAGTATCCCGGAGCTAGTCTACGGACACCTGGGAGAGGAGAGCATTCGCGAAATATGGTTAACCCATCCCATGATTATTGAGCTGCGCCGTGCCCTCGACGACATCAATAGTTATCCCGGCATCTGCGAACAGTGCGTCCATGCGAAGACCTGCCGTACAGGCTGCGTGGCCCATAACTATGTAAACAGCAGACAATTGATATGGCCGTCGTGGTTGTGCAGAGAGGCGGAAGGGCGGGGAATATTTCCTGATGCCCGGTCTCTCCGGGGAAAAAAGGGTAAAAATATACCGAGAATCATTCCATTGGAGGAATAAGAAATGGGGAAAAAAATTAAACATAAAAAAGATCAAGATAATAGAGCGGAGTATGTACCCCCGCAAGTAATGCGCCTTGAAGACATTCATACCGGACGAGGGGCTTGCGATACCGGCACCGGCGATCCCGGGGACTGTGGTAATTGTGGCTACCAGGCTGGTGGCGGTTGTCTTCCTCTTGGCTATTCTGCCGGGATTTCTTGCCTCACAGGAAATGGTTTTGTTGGCGGGTCGTGTTTAGAACCGGGGGAAATGCCAGGTGGTGGATAAGGGTGAGCGGTGAGCGGTTTGGTCATTACGACTTATCACCGGAAGAAAAAGACGATGAATTTTACTTTCCCGAACTACGCACTTAACCTGGCAGATGGTTCCCAATGGAATATCCATGCGGGTGATGCACAAGCATTGCAAATCGTTTCCCAGCTTGGCAAGGTCATGCAGTTATCCCGCGGGGGGAATGCCGGCCGCACCCTGTGGGTGACGGTCAACCATACGGATTCCGTAAAGAAACCGATCTCTAAGGATCCGGTTATTACTGTACCCCCTGATGTACGACCTCCCTTGCGAACGTGTGTCCTTTCTCCACCTATTGATCGTGATATGCTCACCATCCAGATGATGCGCCTATCACTGGAGATTGTCCGTGACGTGCAATCACGCGGCGGGCTGCTGCTGCACGGTGCATTGGCGGAAAACGGCAGCATGGGTGTTATCTTGACCGGGCCGGGCCAGGTGGGCAAGACGACTGCCAGTCGGCGGCTCCCTCCCCCCTGGCATTCATTATGCGATGATGCAACACTGATCGTCAATGACAGAAAAGGGGATCACCATGCGCATCCCTGGCCTACCTGGAGTCGGCTTTACAGCGGTGGACCAGGCGGCAGTTGGGATGTCCAGCGCGCTGTACCTTTGCAGGCAATCTTCTTTCTTGCACAATCTCCTGATAACCGGGTGAGTCATATCAATACCGGGCAGGCAATCGCTATGTTGATGGAATCTGTACAGCAAGTTTCGAGGCCGATGACCCGCAATTTGAAAGAGTCGGACATTCATGCCTTTCATCGTGAGCAGTTGGCGGCGGCCAGCAGAGTGGCCCATGTCATCCCCATATATATGCTCCACATCAACCGGAACGGAAATTTTTGGAAAGAGATTGAGCGCGTGACATCCGACATGATTGAAAGGCCCGCCCGTATCTCACAGCGTCCTGCTTTCACCACGGCAGCACCTGGGTTTGAAAAATCGTCGGGCAATTGTACGCAGCGCGTGATGTATACCGGTCCCAGCATGAATCCCACCTGCCAGGAACCTGATTTATTGGAAATAATCCCTTATGGGGATCGGGCAGTGAAGCGCGGCGATGTCGTCTGTTTCCGACCTCCTGGAAGCAGCATTTCGGTTGTCCACCGGGTCATCCGGATAACTTCTGGGGGGATCCGTACCCGCGGGGACAATAATACAGAGAACGATCCTTACCTGGTCCAACCTTCGGATATCAACGGTAAGGTAGTCTCTGCATGGCGAGGACGCCACTTGCGGCGGATTGCGGGTGGATGGCCTGGATATTTTATCCAATACGGGGTTCGACTCCGGCGGTTCATCCGTAAGATGATTGCAAAGGTGCTGAAAAGATTATACGACCACCTCGCCAAAACCGGTATTTTCCGTCATCTGCTGCTGCCCGGGCTCAGACCCCACGTGGTTGCATTTCAAACAAAACACCAAACATACTTCAAATTGATGATAGGTCGGCGCGTTGTGGGACGATGCAACAAACGCCAGGGAACGTGGCGTATCCGTTACCCGTTTCACCTTTTTGTCGACGAATCTACGCTGCCAAAGCTAAGTCTGCGCAAAGAAAATGCAGAAAAAAAAGCAAGGGAATGGCTAAATAGTATAGACAAAAACCTCAAAAATTCGCAAGCCGAACAAGTAGGAATAAAAAGTGCCTAAAGTGCCTAAAGTGAGCTAAAGTGCCTAAAGTTTAGGCGGCGCTTTGCGCCATGTATCTTTTAGTCTATAAGGTATCGCGCCAATTTATTGGCGCACCATAACTTTAGGCACTTTAGGCACTTCCTACTTTAGTCACTTTAATTATTTTCTTCCATTTCCTGGCAAAATTTCATTGCCAGGTATGGTATCAATTAAACATGAGGAGATACAATGTTTCATAATATACCACGACAGATTCTTGACCGAATGAGGGATCTGGAAGAGATCGACAGACACGACCGAGTCGACGGTACCCCGCATCTTCAACGCCTTCGTCAGATTACTCCAGAAACGGGCAAGTTCATCGCACTGCTGGCAGCTATGGCTCCAAAGGGGCAATATATTGAGATCGGAACGAGCGCAGGCTACTCCACCCTCTGGCTCGCCCTGGCCTGCCGTTTTGTCGGAAGGCATATTACAACGTTTGAGATTCTTGACGATAAAGCAGAAATTGCACGGGAAACCTTCAGGCTGACTGGTGTTGCCGATGTTGTGACCTTTGTTCACGGCAACGCCCTTGATCGTCTCCCCGGTTACGAGAATATTGCATTCTGCTTCCTTGATGCAGAAAAAAATGTTTATTCCCAGTGTTACGAGACGGTGGTTCCAAACATGGTTCCCGGTGGAATCCTTGTTGCAGACAATGCAATCAGTCATAAACAAATATTGCAGTCAATGCTCGATAAAGCAATGGCCGATGATAGAGTGGATGCACTCATCGTCCCCATCGGCAGGGGAGAGCTTGTTTGCAGAAAGAAATAATCTCATTTTTTTATTCCTTTTAAATTTGATTGTTTTCAATTGAAGGTTGCAAAAAGTTCTATTAATTGGTATAAACATATCTTATATTTGTTATTCACACAAATATCAGTTTACGCTTAAAAAATGAAGGAGAAAAATGAATAATGAGTAGTACAAATTCTTCAAAAGAGAAAAATTCCTCAATTTCTTCCTTTCAACCCTATGTTCCTGCTTCTACTGTTCTAAGGGATTTTAATTTTAAAACCGTTGTTTTAGGTGTTTTCCTGGGGGCGGTCTTTGGCAGTGCAAATGCGTATTTGGGTTTGAGAGTAGGACTGACCATCAGCACAGCTATTCCGCTGGCAGTGGTTTCTGTAGCTATATTGCGGTTACTCATGCCGATTTTAGGACGCTCCACTATTTTGGAATGCAATATATCGCAAACCACAGGGTCTGCCAGTTCATCCCTGGCCTCGGGAATTATTTTTACAATCCCTGCCCTTTTTATCTGGGGTTATATACCGTCACTGCTGCAAATGACCCTGTTGGCCATGTGTGGGGGTATACTGGGCGTACTTTTTATGATTCCTTTACGCAGTTTTCTTATCGTAAAGGAGCATCAAACACTGCCCTACCCCGAAGGAACAGCCAGTGCTGAAGTATTAATCGCAGCGTCTGAAGGGGGAGCAACAGCCAAACATATCTTTGCCGGATTAGGGCTAGGCGCATTGTATAAAGGATTATTATCACTCCTCTATTTGTGGCCCAGCAAGCTCAAATTACACCTCCCCTTTATAAAAAAAGGAGTGATTAGTCTTTCTGCAACACCAGCGTTAATGGGTGTGGGGTATATTCTTGGCAGACGTATTGCCACCATCATGGTAGCTGGAGGACTGGTATCATGGGTATTGATTATTCCCATTATTGCCTGGAAATTCGGCGATGCTGAAATCTGGCAAAATACCCTGGTATACCTTCAATCCAAAGGACTGAACCCCTCTATCACTCATATCAGCGGACTCACAGCCCAACAAATCTGGGATGGGTATATCCGGATCATAGGTGCTGGTGCTGTTGCCGCTGCCGGAATTATTACTGTGATTAAATCCATCCCCACCATGTTTAATTCTTTAAAAGTTGGCTTACGTGAATTGCGTGCCAGTGCCGCCTCCATGGATAAAGGCAAACTAAGAACCGAACGAGATCTCTCCATTAAATATGTCATCATGGGTGTTTTACTGGTGATACTGGCCATTACTTTTCTCCCCGGCATTATTGGTAAAGATACCTATATGCTCATGCGATTTTTCAGTGCCCTGGCTATTGCGTTTTTTGCTTTCTGTTTCGTCACTGTATCTTCCCGCATTGTCGGCCTTATTGGTGTCTCATCCAATCCCACATCGGGTATGGCCATTGTTACCCTTATGGGTACAGGTGTACTATTTAATATTTTCGGGTGGACCGATCTAACAGGTAAGATAACGGCTCTAACCATTGGGACCATCGTTTGTATTGCCGCGTCTATTGCAGGGGATATTTCTCAGGACCTGAAATCCGGGTTTATCGTAGGCGCCACCCCAAAAAAGCAGCAGATCGGTGAGGTATTGGGCGCCGTTGGGTCTGCTTTTTTTGTTTGCCTGGCGGTGTACTATCTGGGTAAAGCCTATGGCTTTGGCAGCGCAGAGCTGCCTGCGCCGCAAGCCACACTAATGAAAACAGTGCTGGACGGTGTGCTGGATGGTAACCTGAGATGGGACCTGGTGGGCGTCGGAGCCGTATTTGCTATATTGGTGGTTTTTCTAAAAGTCCCCCCATTACCTTTTGCCGTTGGAATGTATCTCCCCCTCTATACTATGACCCCAGTATTTGTTGGAGGTATGATCCGTCACTTCATCGAGAAAAAGTACGGTCAAAACAAAGAAAAAACAGAAAGAGGGAAAGACCAGGGGATTCTACTGGGTTCCGGGCTCATCGCTGGAGAAGGCCTGATGGGGGTGGTCATCGCCGTAATTGCCGTGATTACTTCCAAAGTACCCAAATTTTTTGAAATCCCTTATCCAGCCGAGTGGATGGGTATGGTGGTTTCTGGATTGGTCTTTACCGGCCTGGGATGGTATCTTTACAGTATCGCTGCAAGATCAAGAAGAGGTTAAAAGTCAGACCTATTGGAGTATTGGAGTTATGGAGTAATGGAGTATTGGGTAAAGAATCTTTTCACCACTCCACCACTCCATTACTCCATTCTTAAAAGGATAGTACAATGGTTTATCTTATAACGATTATCGTTTACCTGGTGATTCTTCTGTCAGTGGGCGTTTATTTTGCCAATCGCATCAAAAACAAGGAAGATTTTCTCGTGGCCGGTCGTAAACTTACAGCACCGGTGTTGGTGGGAACACTCCTGGCAACATGGATCGGCTCAGGGGATATCTTCAGTGTAGCAGACCTTTCCTATCATCATGGATATTCATCGCTGATTGGCAGTGCGGGTGGATGGTTGGGTATCATTGTCGCTTACTTTATTGCAGGAAGAGTCAGGCGGTTCGGTCAATTCACCGTGCCCGATATCCTGGAAGCCAGGTACAACCAATGGGCCCGCTTACTGGCGACAATAACCACTGTTATTGCATATATAACCATTGTCAGTTACCAATTTCGCGGCGGAGGATGGGTAATAAACATTATCTCTGAAGGAAAAATTTCCGTTCAAATCGCCATGATCATTATGGCTGCCTTTGTCATCCTTTACACCCTGACAGCGGGTATGCTCTCTGTGGCATACCTGGATATTATCAATGGCATTATCATCATCGGCGGTGTATTCCTGACGATTCCTTTTCTTATCAACGGGGCTGGAGGGATATCCAACATAACAGCCAATTTACCTGCCCGGGCGGATCCCATCCTGGGGAACATGACACTGACCACAGCCATGGGATATTTTATCCCCACATTACTCCTGGCCCTTGGAAACGCCAATATGTACCAGCGGTTTTTTTCTGCAAAAAATGAAAAAGAAGCAAAAAAATCCGTTATTGGTTGGGTCATCGGAGTGATTATTCTTGGAATTGCTATCCAAAGTTTGGCTGTGATTGGAAGCAGTATGTTTAAAGGACTTTCCACCACTGAGTCGGGTAAAATCATTTTATTGGTGGCGCATAAAGGAGTTCCTTTGATTATCGGCTGTGTTCTTCTTGCAGCCATCATTGCTATTGTGGTTTCTACAGCCAACAGTTTTCTTCTGGTACCGGCCACAAATGTGATGCGGGATATTGTTCAACGGTTTATCAAACCTAAAATATCCGACAAATCAATGGTTTTGGGTACGCGGGTCACACTGGTTATATTGGGTATTTTGAGTTATCTTCTCATCGGATTTTTCCCACGTATTTTGCAAGCGGCTTATGCGGCCTATACTATTTACGGGGCAGGCTTGACCCCTGCGATCATGGCAACTTTTTTCTGGAAACGGGCAACAGTAAAGGCTGGCGTTATTTCAATATCAGCAGGGATGTCAGTTACTGTTGTGTGGGAGATCATTAATAAGGTAAGTGGTCATCTTCCCCTGGGCCTTCCAGCTGTTTATCCGGCGCTAATCAGTTCCGTTGTCTTGCTGATTGTTATAAGTTTCCTTGAGCCGCCTCCGGCCAGGGAAAAATGGCAGCCATTTTTCGAGAATAAGTAACGTTTCATACCTCTTGTAATAACGGAATGATAAAATCAAGGGGGGGCGTTTCAGCTTAGATTTTTCCCAGAATTCGAATTACTAATGGCTTCAATTTGAAATTTTCTTGTTGTAAATATATAATATATGCATGAAAGACAACCAAATATTTACTGGCAAATTTTATAGATGAATTTAACAACGCGGATGCAGAAAAAAAAACAAAAAATGGTTGAAAAATTCCCTTTTAAAGGAATAAAAGCGGAGTCAATAAAATAAAAAGCAAAAAAAAAGAATCCATCAGTGAAGGGAAATTCCCTGGAAACTTGATATCTTACTCTATTTATGGTATCTAGTAGGTAGGACTAAACGGTGTTTTGTCTATTAAAAAGGAATATATTATGCATTATATCGATGTCATCCTGGTAATTATTGGGGGTGCCTCCCTTTTTGCCATGAGTTATTTTGCATTTCATCTGGCCACCCTATTAAAACCTCAGGGCGAAAAAAGAGATTTTTATTCGTTTCTTATTCCTTTTTTGTGGTTCAGGAGCTTTTATTGGTATCAAAAACTTGAGGCTAGAGAAGATAAATTAAAAATGAAAGCATGGAAATGTTTTTTTATTTCAAGAAATATATTTCTTATCACTCTTCTCAGCCTCATCATATCCAATTTTATAAAGCGGGTGGCACCAACAACCTAAGATGGCACGTTGCCGACGGGCAAGATGATTTACCTTTTGCTGATAAGTATTCACATCATTTCTTTTTTTTTATGTTCATTTAATTTAATGTGATTTTTTCCTTGTAGTCGATTACAATCTCTACATTTTTATTGGGTTTCAACAAATCCAGGGCTTTTAGAAAAACTTTATTCCTTTTTTTCCAGATTCGGTTTAGATGATGGGCATAAAAATTTATTATAAATCCCGTTACATCTCCAATACTAAGTTTTTTTATTCGTTCCAACCATGAGTAAAATTTCTTATGGCAGTAAATCTGTGCTTTTTGAAGTTCAAAGAGAGTGAAATTCGTGGGTTTATACACCACATGATGGGCATCATATAAACTCCAATCCTTAAAGAGGATGCGATTATCCGATTTTATCTGCTCATATAGTTCACTTCCGGGAAGAGGGGTGAGGAGAAGAAATTGAACGGAAGTTAAATTGGCTCTCCGTGCAAACCGCACTGTTTCCTTTACTGTTTTCCAATTATCATGATCCAATCCCAACATAAACATTCCGTGAATGTTAATGTCATAATTCTGGAGTATTTCGATTGCCCGGGTAATATCCTCAACCTTTTGGTTTTTCTTCATTTCATAAAGGCTTTTGGGGTTCACCGATTCAAACCCGATAAAGAGAGTGCGGCACCCTGATTTTTTCATCAGTTTAACCAGTGCCTCATCCTTTGCCACATCAACCCGTACCTGGGCAGACCACTTAAATTTAAATTTTTCCCTGATCATTGCATTTAACAATTCTTTTGTCTGTTTTGGATTTGCTGCAAAATTATCATCGTTGAAAAAGATAATATGTTTCTCATTTTTATACTGCTGCAATTCCTGGATGATATTTTCTACGGATCGGTGCCTGTACTTTCTTCCAAACATTAATGTCACCGAACAAAACGAGCAATAAAAGGGGCATCCCCTGGAGGTTTGAATGGAAATTGTCTTCCCATCTGCCGTGAGTTTGTTTTTGCCTTTAAACAATGAAAAATCGGGAAAGGGAATTTTATCCAGGTCTGGTATGAAATTTTCCGCGGGGTTATGGACAATTTTATCATTCACTTTGTATGATAGACTGGGCACTGAAGAGAAATCCCCATTTTTCTCCCAGGCATTAATAAACGCAATAAGGGGATTTTCACCTTCCCCTCGAATGACAAAATCTGAGTGTTCGAGTGCTTCTTCGGTTAAAAACGTTGGATGAGCCCCTCCCATAATAACGGGAATTCCTATGTCCCGAACTTTATCTGCAATTTTATAGGCTCTTGGTGCAGTGGAAGTAATACTGGATATTCCCACGATATCTGCCGACCGAATTCTATCCCAGTCAATGGGTTCAATATCTTCAACAAAAGCTTCAACATCCCATCCCCTTTTTTTCATGATATTTCCTAAAATAAATATACCCAGCCTGGGTGATTTGAATTTTGAAAAAATATGAAGGTTGGGGGGTTTGGGTTCAATAAATACGATTTTACTCATTTTTCCTCCTTCCAATTTTAAGAGCCCACAGAACACACAGAAAAACACAGAAAAAATACAGGGAGATTATGACAAAAAAAGTTTTGTGTCCTTCTGTGTATTCGTAGTTGTGTGGCCTTTTTTTTTCATTTTCTTTCATGAAACTTTTGACATTACTCTTCTTTTTTATCTTTTCCATTACCACTATTTCCATGATTACCACGTTTTTGATTTTTCTTTTTAAGGTTATTTATCTCTCGTTTTTTTTTATTGATTAAATCTTCCCACCGTTGGATCCCTTTTTTCAGGAGATTCATCTTATTATTGAGCCGTTCAATCTCACGGCACATATCATTTAATTTTTTTGAGGTCTCTTCTTTTGTATATGTATGAATATTCTTATCGATGGCCAAAAAAGTCCGAAAATGATCCGATATGTTTTTTATCTGTTTTAGAGTATATCCGAATAGTTGTAAATCTTTTATCAGTTCGCAGAGATACACATAGTTTTCAGAATAAAGGCGAAATCCGCCTTCACTGCGCATGTCCGCTTCAATTATTCCCTCATCTTCCCAGTGCTTGATGGTACGGGTACTTACACCAACGCGCTGCGCCAGACCTCCAATTGTCAGATGTTTTTTTAATCCTCTTGATTTTTTATTCTCTCTGGTGACTACCGGTGGTCCGACTTTTTTTAAAATCTTTCGAATTTCTTCAAGATTATATCCCATATCAATCAATTTTTTTATGTTGCTGCTGTGTTCAACCAGGTCTTGTGTATAAAACGAGATTTTATCTTCGGTTAATCCCGAAGGTTTAATAATTTTGAGTTTTTCCCATACTTTAAGCACTTTTTCAGGAATTTTCGTCTTTTCAATAAATTCCGGTCGAAGTAAAAAATTCTTCGCCATAAAACCTCCTTATACAAAAAAAACCGGTCAAACTGTACGTGTTCGTATAGGTTTACTTTAATTAATTGTTTATAATAAATAATTTTTGAAATGTCAATACTTTTTTAATTTTTTAATTATTTTAATTTTTTAATTTTCCATATTTTTTTGTTTTTGGTATACTTAAGGGTTATGCAAGGATATTATGAAAAAAAACTTTCCGCCGAGCGACTGAAAAGAGTATACGAAATCGCCCCTCCCAGAGTACGGCAATATTTTGCATCTGAACTTTCGCATGTACTGGAAAAAATAGACAAGGGTGATACGGTTATTGATTTGGGATGCGGTTATGGACGAATACTGCCGGAACTTGCTCAAAAAGCCGGAATGGTCATCGGTATCGATAACTCAAGTTCCAGTCTATTTCTTGCAAAAGAAACTATAGCGGGTATTTCCAATTGTGTCCTGGTTCAAACCAATGCGGTTCAATTGAGTTTCATAAAAAATACCTTTGATGTTGTGATCTGTATTCAAAACGGTATCTCTGCGTTTCACGTGGATCAAAAAGAACTTATCAGGGAAAGTATTCGTGTCACGAAACCTGGGGGAACCGTTCTCTTCTCAAGCTATTCGGATAAATTCTGGAATCATCGGCTGGAATGGTTTCAAATGCAGGCGGATGCAGGGCTTTTGGGGGAGATCGATTATGAACAAACCCGTAATGGCATAATCATTTGCAAAGATGGTTTTAAAGCAACCACAGTGGGGCCGTCCCAATTTTTAGCGCTCACTTCTGATCTCGACGTTGAGATTAGAATTGTCGACGTAGATGAATCCAGTGTTTTTTGTGAAATAACGCCTTAAACCTTAACCTTTATCCTTTAACCTGATATATAAAAAGGTGCTGCTATTTTTTCTTCTTTTTGCCCCTGGTTTTATTTGCACCTTTCTCAATCAACTCCATGCACTCTTCCAGTGTAAGGTTCTGAGGATCCATTTTTTTAGGGATCTTATAATTATTTTTCTGATAAGAGATATATGGACCATACATACCGTTTAATATTCGGACCTCCCGATTCTTATCCACTTCAAAGGTTTTGATTAATTTTTTCCTGTCTGCTTCTCTTTTTGTTTCAATCAGTTCAATGGCCCGATCCAGTTTGATGGTATGAGGGTCATCCACGTCTTTTTTTAATGAATAAAAAGAGCCTTTGTGTCTGGCATAGGGGCCGAATCGACCAATGCCAATCACCACATCATGGCCTTCGTATTCACCGATGGTTCTGGGTAGTTTAAATAACTCCAGTGCCTCTTCCAACGTAATGGTTTCCAGTCGCTGATCTTTCCGTAGGCTAGCAAACCGGGGTTTTTCAGTATTATCCCCTTCGGTGCCTGTATTACCCTCACCCAGTTGTGCGATGGGGCCGTATCTACCTATTCTAACAAACACAGGTTTCCCTGTTTTGGGATCGATCCCCAGTTTTCTTTCACCGGTTTTACGCCGGGACGTTTCTATAGTCTCCACTACTTTTTCATGGAAGGGTTTGTAAAAGTTGTCGATCATCTCATACCACACCAATTTGCCTTCTGCTATTTCGTCAAATTCCTTCTCAACAAAAGCAGTGAAATTATAATTCATTATCCCCTGGAAATACTTGACCAGGAAATCAGTAACCACCATGCCGATATCTGTGGGGAACAATTTGTTTTTCTCATGGCCTGTGTTCTCTGTTTTGATCTCTTCTTTAATATGACTATCGTTTTTTACCAGGCGGATAACCGTGTAATTACGAGTAATGCCCGGTCGATCCTCTTTCACCACGTATCCCCTGAGCTGGATGGTGGAGATGGTGGGCGCGTAGGTGGAGGGTCTACCAATGCCCAACTCCTCCAGTTTCTTTACCAGACTGGCTTCGGTATAGCGCGGCGGGCGCTGGGTGAAACGCTCCACCGCATCAATATTTAACGCTTCCAACCGATCATTAACTTTAATGGGAGGTAATAACCCCCTGGCAGTCTTTTCCTCTTCCTCATCCGTGGATTCGATGTAAACTTTAAGAAAACCGTCGAACAGTAGTACTTCTCCCCTGGCAATAAAATTTTCATCCGATGTAGAGATATCTATAGTGACCGTTGTCTTTTCCAATAGAGCCTCGCTCATCTGGGAGGCAATGGTTCGCTTCCAGATCAGGTTATAGAGTTTTTTCTCCCGGTCACTGCCGCTGACGGTGTGTTTGTCTAAATAGGTAGGGCGAATGGCTTCATGTGCTTCCTGTGCACCTTTGGATTTGGTCTTAAATTGCCTGGGTTTCGCATATTCTGGGCCGTATTGGTTGGTGATTTCCGCTTTGGCTGTGGCCATTGCCAGTTTGGACAGATGCACGGAGTCGGTTCGCATATAGGTGATTTTACCAGCTTCATAAAGTTTCTGCGCCACTTTCATGGTTTGAGACACGGAAAAACCCAGCTTCCTGCTGGCTTCCTGCTGCAATGTAGAGGTGGTAAAAGGTGGAGCCGGCGATTTTTGGGAGGGTTTGGTGACAATATCGATGACTCTAAATTCCGCATCTTTACATTTATCCAAAAATTCCAACACTGCATTTTTACTTCTAAGTTTTCTGGATAATTCAGCCTTTAATTGGATATTTTTATTATCCTTGTCGAGAACATTAAAGATAGCAGAGACTTTATAATAAGAGGTGCTTTTAAAGTCATGGATTTCTCTTTCCCGTTCCACCAGCAGCCGTACTGCTACGGACTGAACGCGGCCGGCTGAAAGAGCAGGTTTTACCTTTTTCCATAATATGGGAGACAACTCAAACCCCACCAAGCGATCAAGAACACGCCGTGCCTGCTGCGAATTAACAAGATTTTGATCGATTTGCCTGGGATTGGAAACAGCGTAAAGGATGGCGTCTTTGGTGATTTCATCGAACACAATCCGACGGGTTTTTGCTGTGTCCAATTTAAGAACTTCTGCCAGATGCCATGCAATGGCTTCCCCTTCCCGGTCCTCATCCGTGGCCAACCATATGGTTTCAGCGCTTTTGACCAGATTTTTCAGTTCTGTTACGACCTTTTTTTTATCCGCTGAGACTTCATATTGCGGCTTGTAATTGTTTTCCTTATCGATGCCGAAATTCTTTTTTATCAGGTCTCGGATGTGACCAAAACAGGAAGCCACATGGAAATCGTTACCTAAAAACCTCTCGATTGTTTTTGCCTTTGCCGGCGACTCAACGATGACTAAATTTCTAGTACTAATGGGAATCTCCTTTATGTTTAATTTTTATAATTTCCATATTTTTCTTTATTCCTTTTCAAACATTAAAAGATTCTATAAAAAAAATCGAAAAATGTAAAGAAAAAAAATTAAATCCGGTGATTTTTATACTTAAAAAAGGCATCACGGAGAAATTTAGAAATTTAGAGACAGACGAATAGACGAATAGAAGTTGAGTCATTGGTTAAATAAATAAAAAAATAATATTGACAAAATGGTTTTTTCGTTCTAATATTATACTTGGATATAGGAGATAAATAATGTATGAGACAATAGAGGCCATTTATGATAATGGGAAAATTATTCCCGTGGAAGATGAGCTTAAGATAAAAAAAGCAAAAGTGCTGCTTACGATTGTAGAAAGTATAGAAGAACGGGTACCTAAGGGAGTACCTTTAGCACACTTAATGAAATACAGAGGGATTTTAAAAAAATTCCCTGAAGGCCTAAAATATCAGAAAGAATTAAGAGATGAATGGTAAATATCTATTGGATACCAATGCGATAATAAATCTTTTAAAAGATGAAAATGCCAATCTCATCGTTAATCATTTAACATTGGTTACTGATGATGATAGACTGTTTAACATTGAGGGTCTCAATGTCATTCATTTATCTGATCTGATTTATAGATTTATTACCATTGCTTCCAATTCAGTTGAATAAAAAAAATAGGTATCCTTTCTCTCAGCCGAATCGATCGGATAATGATTGAATTGCGCTGTTGCCCCTTATTTGCTCCTACAGTATGAATACGATACCGATGGTCGTATGATTAAAACAGTTTTCCTGGATCGATTTGTTGGCTCATTTCTGGATTAGGTGCCAGGCAAATTATCATTTTTTTTTAATATTACAAATACTTTTGCTTTAATCCTTTGGCTTTTTTAGCCCCTCATTTGCAATAAGATTTTTTTTAATGACACTTTTTTTCCTCCTAATGAGGAATTGAGAAATCTTTGGGATGATTATTTAATCTTATGCTAGAAAAAATGTAAATAAAAGTAACATTTCTTGGAATATAAGCTATTATTTTACACAAAAATTTACTAAAAATACCTTGTATGTCAATATTTTTAACATTTTAACTAAAGGAATCAAAAACTTGACATATAACTCTGTTTTTGTTATTCTATTTTCGGCAAAGAAAATAGAATGTTTTATTCCTGATTTTCACAGCCTCAAAAAGAAAGACAGAATAGGAACAAAAAAAGGCACAAAGGTATTTATTGGTTAATGGTTAAAGATGCGTAATAAAACCGTATTCCTATGGTGGGTGTTTGTTTTGTTGCTTATTACCTCTTTTTGTAAAAAACTGCCCTATGTTCCGGATGAGAACGCTATCATTTATATCGAGGCCATTCCCCTGAGTATTATTGCCGGGGATACAGCCAGGATAATCGTAACAGGAAAGAAAGGGAATGGGTATCCCTTACCCAATGGCACCATTGTATATTTAAGTGCCAGCAGAGGGAGCCTGGACCCGGAGGTCATCCTGGATAACGGTAGAGCCGAAGCCTTATACCAATCGGATAAAAGTTTTACAGGCGATGTGATTATCACCGCTCACTGCGGCAAAGCCCTGATTTCCCCGGAACAACTCATTATCACCGTTACCAAAACAGGGGTTTTTTACCTTTTTATATCTGCTGAATCCATGGAGTTACCTTCCGTTGGAGGAACTTCCACTATCACGGCAAAAGCCCTTGATGAAAACATGGTACCAGCAGAAGACAAGCGATTGTGGCTGGAAACCACAGCAGGAACCCTTTCACCTGCTGGTGAACTGGTAACCGATAAAAATGGTGAAGTCGAAACCCTTTTAAACACTGATAAACCCGCTACAGTCACTGTAAAACATGGGGAACTTGAGCAATCCGTGGATATCACCCTGGAAACCGCCAACATCCTCCCCTCTGCTGACTTTGTCTACTCACCCAAACCCCCTAAAAATGGGGAGACTCTCTATTTTAGTGCTGAAACCAGCACCGATGCGGATGGAGAAATCGTCTCATATAAATGGGATTTCGGAGATGGAACCAAAGCATCAGGAGAAAAGGTGACTCATACCTATCATGTCACGGAAACCAAAACCTTTACCGTCACCTTAAAAGTAACCGATGACAGAGGCGGAGAGGATGTGGAATCCAAAGAGATAACAGTTGAACTATAAAAAAATGAATAAGAAAAAAATTTCCCAAAATCGTTTTTCCTGTGTATGTGTATGGTTAAATGAACGGGTATTTTTAATGGTTTTTACAACCACCATTACAATTCTAATGGCTCTTTCTATCGCTTGTGCCAGAAATCATATCAAACTGGCTGAGGAGTTAAGGGAAAACAAATACTATGAAGAAGCATTGGACCACTATTTTAAGGCATTAAAATCCAAACCCCATCGGGTGGATTTAAAAATCGATATCGAT
>Ga0180438_10002770_pt1 | contig 27741 bp, 26 predicted proteins | sample SS_ome_12_FD_132455 | JGI IMG/M metagenome (GOLD analysis project Ga0180438, IMG submission 132455) | Hypersaline lake sediment archaeal communities from the Salton Sea, California, USA - SS_3_D_2 metaG | ecosystem: Environmental > Aquatic > Non-marine Saline and Alkaline > Hypersaline >...
GACGGCTACCAGCAAAGCAGCGATCAAGTATACGATGCTAAGAATTGACAATACGCCTCCAACTTGGCAAGAACGGCGCCAGTATACCATCGGTCCCAGATTCTTGCAAGTGCCACGTCTGGGAAGAGTTGCCAAGGGTGCACGACGGTGCACAACGTTTGACACCGACTACGCCTTGACGTACAATAGCAAAACGGTTTTGAGTTCCTATTCAACTGGAGGTTCAAGGGTGAAGATTCGCTTTCCGGCAAGTGATGCCGAAGCGATGGCCAAGTTCTTGCAGGAATTGGTGCGCATCCCCAGTCTATCTACCCAAGAGGAAGCGGTTGCCATACGCCTGGCCGAGGAAATGCGGCGCGTTGGTTTTGCTGATGTCTGGACCGACCGGATCGGCAACGTCGTCGGGCGGGTAGGGCAAGGTCGAGGGCCTGCGCTGCTGTTCAACGGCCACATGGATACCGTGGATGTAGGGGATCTGGAACGTTGGCCACATCCGCCCTACGGGGGCATGATCAAAGACGGTGTCCTGTACGGGCGGGGAGCCTGCGACATGAAGGGCGGGCTGGCGGCGATGGTCTACGGGGTGAAGGCCCTGCTGGAATCGGGTGTGGACCTGGCCGGTGATCTGTACGTTGTCGGCGTAGTCCAGGAGGAGCCGTGCGAAGGGTTGGCGATGCGGACCTTGGTGGAAGAGGAAGGCCTTCGGCCTGACTATGTGGTGTTAGGCGAGCCGAGCAACCTCCAGGTACGCGTTGGGCACCGGGGCCGGTTGGAGATGCAGGTCAGGGTGCGGGGAACCGCAGCCCATGCCTCAGCCCCGTCGTTGGGGAGCAATGCCATCCACAATGCGGCACGTCTCATCTTTGGTCTAGAGCTATTGGCCCCGCGCCTGGCCACTGACGCATTCCTGGGCCAGGGCACGCTGGCTGTCACAGAGATCGCGAGCCAGGCTGCCAGCCGTAATGCACTGCCCGATTGTTGCTCTTTTTTCATCGACCGCCGCCTGACGCTGGGCGAGACCGAACGCAAGGCCCTGGCGGAGGTTCAGAGTATTATCAATACCGAGGAAATGGATGCCGAGGTTGTGGTAACCGAGTATGCTGCCACCAGCTACACCGGCTACCAGTGCCAAGCCCGGGCTGCCTTCCCTGCCTGGGTCATGGGGGAGGACCATCCTCTCGTGCAGGCCATGGTGCGCAGTGTGCGCGAAACCCTCGGCTACCGGCCGCGATTGGGCCGCTGGCACTTTTCCACCGATGGGGCCTATACGGCCGGCGTGGCCAATATCCCAACAGTGGGTTTTGGCCCGGGTGAAGAACGCTTTGTCCATACCCTGGGTGAGCAGATCCGCCTGAACGACGTAGTGGATGCGGCACGGGTTTATGCCCGGCTGGCGGTGGCGCTCCTGGGCGAGCACTAGCTGCAGCACAATCCAAGAAAGGTTTGAGGGAACAGATGCCTATGAGCAAGTCTGAGAGATCACGCCAGCTCCGCGTCGTAGTCAGTGACGAGGAAACCGGCGAAGAGATCGCCATTGCCGACGGCGTGGAAACCCTGGTGCTGTTGATAGCGCCCGACACGCTGCAAAACGAAGAGTATCGCCGCATCCTGCTGGGCGATCCGGAAATGAGCGTCCAGTTGCTGTTCGATATCGTCAGAGAAGTAACTGAGCGAGTTGGGCAGGGGACGATTATGGACCCCAGCGATTTTCTTGACGATCACCTGCTCCTCGAGTTGACCGACGACCTGCCCCTGCATTGAAGGCCATTCCCGTCCAGATGGAGGTAAGTGCCGTGAAAGTGGTCAAGCCAGGTTCGACAGTTCTCGCTCCGGTGCCGGCCGTGCTGGTCAGTTGTGGCTGGGAGCCGCCCAACATCATCACCCTGGCCTGGGTGGGCACCGTTTGTTCCGACCCACCGGCTGTGGGGATCGGTGTCCGTCCCGAGCGATTCTCCCATGACCTCATCGCCCAGAGCGGCGAGTTCGTGGTCAATCTTGCCCGGGCCGACCAGGTGGACGTGGTGGATTACTGTGGACAGGTTTCGGGACGGAATGTGGACAAGTGGGCAGCGTGCAATCTGACGCCAGCCCCAGCGAACAAGATCCGCACTCCCGTCATCGCCGAGTGTCCTGTGGCCATGGAATGCCGGGTCAGCCACCAACTAACCCTCGGCGTTCACGATCTGTTTATCGGCGAGGTGCTGGCCGTCCAGATCGACGAGCAAGCCCTCAGTGAACAGGGCAAGCTCGACTACCGACAGATGCAACTCCTGTCCTTTGCGGGAGGCTACTACTTCCGGTCGGGGGAACTGCTAGGTCGCTTTGGCGACTGGCGGCAGGGGATCGACTAGGCAGGACAAGCTATCCTCCACATCAGGCGAAGGGAGGAGCGCCTTGCGGTTGTGCGCAAGGCGCTCTTTTTGGTTCTCCGAAGAATAGGGTACAGCCAGTATCCGGGCAGTACGATCATGCAGTCTGCGTGGACCGGCGGCGCACCAGCACCCCCGCAGCCAGCAGGCCCGCCCCGACCAAGGCCAGGCCGCCGACGATGACCGGCATCGGCAGGTCGATGCCGGTGCCAGGCGGCAGACCCTCGATCCAGTCTGGGTTGTCGGGATCAATGGGGCAGGTGCCATCGGGCTGCAACAGGCGGATGCGGAACCACCAGTAGCCGTCAGGATCGGTGGCGCAGTTGCAGCACATCTCGTAGACGATGGTCTGCACCGTGGGGTCGGTGGGCGGCGGCAACGTGGCGCACACCTCGGCCTCAAAGTCAATGGTCGTGCACTCGCCACTGACACAGTCGAGGCAATCGGGGTGGTTGAGGATGATCGGCTGGCAGCCGGTGCCAGGGCGATCCGGATACAGGTACTCAACCGAGCGGTTGATCACGGCGTAGTAGGGTGGTGCTACATTGACGCATTCCGCGGACAGCTCCGGATCGTCGGGGCAGGGCCCATCGGCGGCAAAGCTCGTCAAGGGTACCAACAGCGCCAGAAGCACCAAAACCAGGGCCATAGTACGGAAGGTGAGACGCATTAGAATACCTCCTTGTCTTCTTGGTGCCCGGCATGACAACCAGACACGCATGTGGACGTCCCATCTATACCGCCGTCAGGCGGTCAAATCCACTTCCTGGTGGGGTGGTGATCACCTCCTTTCTCCACGAGCTGAGCGGGATCCCTCCGACTGAATTCAGGGGACCGTGCCCTGCCCGTCGGCTCCATAGAGCTCATCCAAATGGCGCCGGATTTTGTTGCGCGTATCTTCGCTACCAGCCGTGATGAGTGCCTGCTCAAAAGCGGCGATGGCTTTCTCGGGCTGCTCCAAAGACTTGTATACCAGGCCCAGATAGAAATGGGCCGGGCCGTAGGTAGCGTCGAGAGCGATGGCCTGCTCCAGATCGGGCAAAGCTTCTTCCGGTTGGTGGGCCTCCAGGGACACCGCTCCCAACACAGTGTAGGCCGGCGCCAGCGAGTCATCGTAGGCCAATGCCCTCCGGGCTGTGTCGGCGGCCTCAGCCGACTGTCCTGCCTCGAAATGGGCAATGGCCATGTTGATCAACGTGCTGGTCTGGGGTTCACCCAAAGCCAGCGCCGCTTGGTAATGTTCTACCGCTTCCTCGTAGGCACGAGTAGCCTGTAAACTGAGGGCTAGGTTGTGTTCGGTGGCAGCGATCCCAGGTTCCAGAGCCAACGCCTGCTGGAAAGCAGCAATGGCTTGTTCATGTTCACCCTGCCGGGCATAGACCAGCCCCATGTTGTTGTATGCCTCAGGTGCTTCAGGGTCCAGCGCCTGGGCTGCCTCAAAGGCCTGCTTGGCTGCTGCTATGTCCCCACGCCCAAAGTGCAGAGCTCCAATGGCCAGGTATGGGTTTGGATCCGTCGGTTCCAGGTTTGAAGCCACCTGCCAAGCCTGAATGGTACAGGTGTCGTAGCCTTGCTGGCTACATAGCTGGCCAATCCCCTTGGGCACCAAAGAGATGGCCGTGCGGGTCTGCGGAAGGCTCAGGACCAGGATGGCCACCAGCATTAGGGTAAGCAGCAATGCGCTGGTTCCTACCAACCGCCAGAGCGTGGCTGATCGCCGCTCTGCTCGTCGTGTCTGGCTCAGAGCCTGGAGATCGGTCCGGCGCAGGAACCAGACCTCGCACCAGGTGAGGGCCCTCAGCGTAGCGTGGCTGGAGCGTTCCTCGAGCAGCATTGCCTCACCAAATGTGCTGCCGGGCAACAGAACAACCACCAGCCGAGCAGTACCCCGCTGGTCAGCATAAACGGCAACCTGGCCTCGGACTACCAACCCTAGGCAATCGCCGCGGACCCCTTGGGGTACAATGATCTCCCCCGGCGCATAGGTACGCGCCTGCATCCGCCGAGCTAAGCGATGGGGATCCGACTCCTTCAGCCCCCAGGGAACGACCAACGGCTCTAACCGCTGTTGCACGAGCCGGCGTGCCTCGGCCGGACTCAGACCACTGTCAACTGCCTGGTTGCCAGTCAGGGCCACTTCCTGGGTGTGTACGATCCCTGACATCGCTCTCCCGACCCTGCTTTCATAAGCAGTTTACCATATTTTTGTAAGGATGTCAAACATGATAGGTTGACGTTTAAACGATATGGGGGTATAATCATCGCATGGAAATCGGATCATGGCCGTACCCTCAGAAGCGTTCCAAGACAGTGAAGGTGGTCACGCGGCGGGCCCGATGGGGCAGGATCATATCCAACACCCTCTTTGCAGTGGGCGCGATATTTATGCTCATGGCGCTCACCTATGCAGCCTATACGATGTTGAACACTTGGCTCATAGGGCAGGACCACTATCTGGTGTCGAGGGACATCGCCCCTCTCTCTGTGCCAGCCATGACCTGGACACCCTCACCCACGCCTACGGCCACGCCCCTCCCTACCATTACGTCTACTCCCACGCCGGTCCCCACGCCCACGCCCACTCCTACTCCGGTGCCCCCGCCGCCACCGGTCCAGATCCGGATCCCGACGCTTGGTGTGACGCGCTCTATCATCCGTCTTCCGCGCTTTCGGGACCCTCGTTCTGGCGTCTGGACGTGGAATGCCAACCGGCTCTTTCGATCCGGGCGCAGTGATCTTGTGGGCCATTGGGAGGGTACCGCAAATCCGGGAGAAATCGGCAACATGGTCCTCGTAGGGCACAACTATGGCTACGGCTACAATGGCGTTTTCGTGGCGCTGGGTCGTCTACGGCCCGGTCACAGGATCTATGTGGTCAATCAAAAGGGGCAGACCTTTACCTACCAGGTCAAGACGGTGAACCGGGTAAGGTGGCGGTTCAAGAACTTTCAGGAACTGTCTCGGCATCTGAGCTTTCTTTCCCCGGGTGGTCCTGAACGCCTGACTCTCGTGAGCTGTGCGGGCGCCGAGTTTGAGCCTTTCCCAGAGCGCGTCTATGTGGTTGCCGAACCGATCAACTGACAAAAAGAAGACCCCCGACCCGGTCGGGGGAGGGATTCCTCAGGATCTCTTGGTCCTGAGCAGGACAGCAGCATGCTGATGAGTTGCTGTAGGGTTAGTTGGCGCTTTGAGCGTCTATTGCCTCTTCGAGGACGGCTTGCAGCCGGCTGACCGCTTCCTGGACCTCGATTCCTTCGACCAGGGACAACTCTGTCGCCACCAGATCCTCGGCACGTTGTACGAGCTGTGTATCGCGCTTGGTCAAGCCCTGACTTCGCCCGTACCACGTTAGATCCCGAATCACCTTGGCTGCTACAAAGATGTCTCCCTCTTTCAACTGTTCTTCGATGTCGAGCTGGCGCTCGCGGAAGTCGTCAGACAGGGTGGTGGGTTTCTCGGTAAGTAACCTAAGCAATCTTCTCACCGACGCGTGGTTAATGGCAGGACGCAATCCGATCGTTTTCGCCTTTGCCACAGGCGTCATCAACGTTCCGCCGCCCGCCATCATGTCGATGACATAATACTGCTTTGCCTCCCCCAGCATTTCCCGGCGTTCGATGCCCCGAATAACGCCGGGTCCATAGCCGGGATGCACCACCTTGTCCCCAGTCGCGTACATGGTAGGCCCTTACTGTCTATGCTCCACAGAGAACAATGTCCTCGCTGCTAGCTGGGGCTCGATTGCGGGCGCTGCTTGAAGCGGTACGTGATCCGCCCTCGGGTAAGGTCGTACGGCGAGAGCTCGACCAATACCCGGTCGCCCAGGAGGACCCGAATATAGTAGCGGCGCATCTTGCCCGAAAGGTAGGCAAGCACTTCGTGGCCATTATCCAGTTCCACGCGGAACTGGGTACCAGGTAGTGCCTCTACTACAGTCCCCTGCAACTCGATTTTGTCCTTACTTTCCTTCGCCAAGCAATCCTCCTCTCGTTGAAGGCACTACTGGTATTTTTGCCTGGATTCTCTCTGTCGCTGCCTGCGTCGAGCCCGGCGGATAGCACGTTGTTTTTGAATCCGTCGCATCTCACTAGGAGAGATGTACCACCGTTTGCGCCGGGATTCGCTCAGGATGCGTTCCTTCATGACCTCTTTCCTGAAGCGCTTGAGCAAGGCATCTTGCGATTCACCATCGCGCAAGGTTACAGTCGCCAATACACTCACCTCCTTTCGGCATCAAGATCTAAATGGCATAGAAAACCCGGCTGGTGCACTATTGTGCTGGATGGCAGCCGGGTCCGTACAGCTCTGGCTGTTGACTTTTGCTGCGACACCTGCTCTCAGCATTCTGCGCCTCGCAGGTACTTGCTCAGTCTACATGACGTCGAATCTCCTCAACCCAGATCGCAAAGACCTCGGCTGCTGCCAGTTTCCATGATCATTATATCAGATTGTCCGCTGGTCGTCAAAGCCGGGTAGGGAGTTGACAGCGTCGACCGCTTCTATGACGGGGGGCGGACCAGCGTGTTCAAAGGCCTGCCACAAAGCCGGCGATCAGGTGTCCCACCTCCTGCTCGTGGCCCTGGAGGAAATGGTCGGATCCCGGCACAATGTGCAGCTTTTTGGGTAGGGAAAGGCGCTCTACGAACCGGCGGAGAGCCTGGGGTGGGGCGAAAGGATCGTATTCACCCGTGACAAAGAGTTTGGGACGGGTGAAGGATTGCATAAAGCCGGGATCGAACTGCCAGGGACCTCCAGCTCCCAGGCTGGGCGCAGTGTTCTGCTGGGCGAAATCGGCGTCGTAAATCCAGGCCGGCAATCCTACTGCAGCCACTGCCACGGTGCGTGGATCGGTTTGGGCGTGGGCCAACGCCACCCAGGCTCCAAACGAATAGCCTACCAACGACACGCGCCAAGGATCGATCTGGGGTTGAGCCAGCATCCAATCGAGGGCACTGGCCACATCGGATCGCTCACCCTGTCCCCCATCGTAGCGGCCTTCGCTGCGCCCTACACCGCGGAAGTTGAAACGCAGGGCAATCACCCCCTGGGTCGCCATCGCCCGGGCGATGGCGGTTACCATGCCATTGTGCATGGTCCCGCCACCTAGAGGATGGGGATGGCAAACTATGGCTGCTGGCCATTGACCTGCACCATCCAGTAGGTGTAGCATGCCCTCCAATTGGAGAGGGCGGCTCCCGCGGCTGGGGAAGGTTACCGGTTTTATTAGCTTGTCCATACTCTGTGCTCAGCGTGCTATATAGCAGTGTTAGGAATCGATCAGGTAGGCCACTGTAACCCCAGATCCGCCCTCTCCCTGGATGCCTGGGCGATGGGATTTGACCAGGGGATGGCCCCTCAGTTGCTGCTGTACCGCCTGGCGCAAGGCACCGGTGCCTTTGCCGTGAATGATCCGGACAAAGGGCATGCCGGCCAGAAATGCGTCGTCCAGGTACTTGTCCAATCGGGGCCGGATCTCTTCCACCCGCTGGCCCCGCAGATCGAGCTCCACGCCCGGCGAGGGGGCGAGACCAGTGGTCGCAGGGACAGCGGTCTCGAGTTGGGTGGTCTTGCGCCGCCCCCGCCGCTCCAGATCGTTCCGCTGGACACGCACACCAAAGCTGCCTACCTGCACCTCGACGGTATCTCCGTCCAGACTTGTCACCTCACCCGTGGTGCCCAGCCCGGCGATCCAGACCGTGTCGCCGAGAATGATCTCCCCCGGAAGGCGGATTTCCTCAGGCGGCGGTGGAGGGGGTGGTGGCTCGACGGCTGTTTCCTGTTCCTCGAGACGGGCACGGGCCTGGGCCAGCCACTCTTCCGTCAACGTGGATTGGCGACGATGATCCGCCAGTTCGTCACTTAGGCTTTCGATCTGCCGCCGGATCTCTTCCAGTTCGCGACGAGCCTCAGCACGGGCTTCTCCCAGGATCGTGGAACGCTCGCCCTCGATAGCCACCAGGCGAGCGTTCAGCCGGCGTTCGTGTTCCACTGCCTGACGCTGTGCCAACAGGGCCTCGTCACGGGCAGCCGTCGCCTCCCGATGAGCCTGTTGGATCTCGGTCAGCAGGGATTCTGTTTCCAGCTCTTCCGGGGAGACGAGGGCCTGTGCCTCCTGCACGATGATCGGCGAGAGCCCCAGCCGGCTGGCAATGGCAAAGGCGTTGCTGCGCCCAGGTAGTCCGACCTGCATCCGGTAGGTGGGTGACAAGGTCTCCAGGTCGAATTCGACACTGGCGTTTTCCACGCCGGGTGTGGTTTGGGCGAATGCCTTGAGCTCCGAATAGTGGGTGGCCACGAGCGTTGTGATCCGGCGCGCCAAGAGGTGGGACAACATGGCCCTGGCCAGCGCCGATCCCTCCACGGGATCGGTGCCGGCGCCCAATTCGTCCAATAACACCAGGCTATGCGCGTCGGCGTCCTCCAGGATGCGGACGATATTGGTCAGGTGTGAAGAGAAGGTGGAAAGCGACTGCTCGATGGACTGTTCATCACCAATGTCGGCATAGACAGCCTCGAACACCGATAGAGCGGACCCCTCGGCCACCGGCAGGTGTAGGCCCGACTGAGCCATGACTGCCATCAGGCCCACGGTCTTGAGCGATACCGTTTTACCCCCGGTATTGGGACCGGTGATCACCAGGACAAAGTACTCGTCGTCGAGGTGCACATCGATGGGGACTACTGTCTCGGGATCGAGGAGGGGGTGGCGAGCCTGGCGCAGGTCCAATGTAGAACCGGGATGTTGTGCGGTTCCCCTTCCCTTGAACGATCGCAGTGTAGGCTCGGAGGCCATCAGGGCGTTGGCGTAGCGTGCCTTGGCCAGGATCAGGTCCAATTCAGCCAAAGCTTGCACGGTCCAGGCCAGTTCTTCGGCCATCTCCCCGACCAAGCCTGACAGCTCGGCCAGGATGCGCTCGACCTCCTTCTGCTCTTCGATCTGGAGCTGGCGCCATTTGTTGCCCATCTCTATCACTGTCAAGGGCTCGATGAAAAGGGTCGCACCGCTGGCCGAAGTGTCGTGGACGATGCCTGGGATGCGCCCCTTGAACTCCGCCTTGATGGGAATCACATAGCGCCCACCCCGCTGGGTGATGAGACCTTCTTGTAGATAGAGGGCGTTCCGCGGATTGGCGATGATGCGATTCAGCTTTTCCTGGAGGCGCTCGTGCGCGGTGCGCATCTCGCGGCGGATACGGGCCAGTTTGGCGCTGGCATGATCTACGACTTCACCCTGCTCGCTAATGCAGCGTGCGATCTCCTCGGCGAGTGGTTCGCACGGTTCGATGCGGGCAGCGATGTCGGCCAAGAGGGGGGCTTCACCCTTGAGACCCGCCAAGATGCGGCGTACGCGGCGTCCAACCCGCAGGGTGCTGTGGATGTCGAGAAGGTTCCCAGGCTGGAGGATACCTCCGCGCCGGGCATTCTGTGCCAGCGACTGGACGTCATGTACACCGCCGAGGGATATCCCTCCATGGGCGTCCAGCAGATGCCGGCCCTCCCGGGTCTCTTGCAGTTTGTGCTGTACCTCTGCGAATAAGGGCGAGGGACGCAGGGCCAGGGCCAGGTCCCTGCCAGCCGAAAAGGAGGTGTATTGCGCCAGACGGGTCAAGATCTGGGGAAACTCGAGGGTGTTGAGGTGCTTGCCGTCCATGGATGCCTAGAAGGGCGCGAGAGTAAAGATCTCGGGCAGTTGCCCTTTGGGTACCCAGGGCCTGAGAACGGAGAGGGCGATGGGCAGGAATCTATAAAAGACAGGGATCAGGTTCGAAGACTGGAAGTATCCCTGTAGATTCATGAGAAGGGCGCTGTCTTCTGCAACCGACGCGTTCAATAGAAAATTCACGACGATAATCGCCAGGCCAATCCAGATGCAGAAGACAAAGAATCCTATGATCAATCCCCCCAACTGATCGATCTGCCGTATGCCGGGTAGCTCGGTGTCCTTGTAGGTGCGACCCAGTATGGTATTGGCAATGATCACGGTCACCACCAGGATGATCACAAAAGCCAGCGCTTCGTTGAACTCGCGGGGCATCCCGAAAATGGTGTAGATGAACCGGCCGAACACCTGGTAGAAGCTCATGGCCAGGATGGTGGCGATGTACAGCACGAGAAGGCTCAGCGCTACGCGAATGAGGCCTCTCACGAACCCCCAAGCTGCACCTGCCAGCAGGGCAAGCACGATCAGTGCATCGAAAGGATTTAGCCAAGAAGGTAAAAAATCCATTTCCCCACCTCCACCGCAGAAGCGCCTTGCCGGCAGGGCCTGCAAGGCGCTCGTGGAATGCTCTCCGCGAAAGCCGATCCCAAGTGAAAGCTATTCATCGCCGTCGGGCTGGGGACGTTCATGGGTCTGAAGTACTCGCTCGATGCGTGCTATCAACTCGCGACGCGGCAACTTGGATTTGACGATGAAATCCTGCAGATCGGTGCGAGCCAGCCACATGATCTGGTCAAAGGGCGAATCCAAGGCCGTGAGTGCAATGACGGGGATATCGCGGACGGTATCATCCTCTTTCTTGTGCAACAGCACTTCCGCGCCATCCATTGTCGGCATCATGAGATCGAGCAGGATCAAGTCCGGCTGTTCCCGGCGCATGGCCTCTAGTCCCGCAGCTCCCCCATTGGCACCGATCACCTCGAACCCGGCTTTGCCCAGGATGAGCTTGATGTAGTCGATCATGTCTGGATCGTCTTCAATGCACAGGATCTTTGCTTTGCTCATGGAGGGACTCCTCCGTGACTCTCAGGCTGTTTCCTCGGCGAGTGTGCGCTCGATGGTATTGAGCAACTGCTTGCGCACAAACGGCTTGGTGACGTAGGCTTTGATTTCTGTATGCCGCTTCCACATCAACTGGTCGAACGGGGAGGACAGGGCCGTGACCGCTATCACCGGGATATCCCGGATGGTGGGATCCTCCTTTTTCTGGAGGAGCACGCCGGCCCCATCCAGCTCGGGCAGCATGAGGTCCAGCAGCACCAGGTCCGGATGTTCCTGGCGCATCACTTCCAGGCCTTGCTCTCCGTCTTCGGCATCGAGGAACACATAACCGTCCCCTTCCAGGATAAGACGGAGCAGGTCGCGCATACCTGCTTCATCCTCTATACAGAGGATTCTTTTTGCCGTCAAGTCGTCAGTCACTGCTTTTTTTCTCTCGCTTACCGGTCAAGGCTGGAATCCCAATCCATTGTATCAGAATCAACGGTGAAAGTCAAACAGGACGATCAGGACTCACCTGGCCAGAGCCAGGGCCAGGCCAGAGCCCGGCTAATCGCCAAGCGCTGCCGCAATGTCTGAATCTCGGCCAGGTTGCCTCCCTCGTCGCCCAGCGAACGGAGGTGCTGCTTCTTGAAAGCGAGTTCGGTGGCGCATTGGAAGTAGTGCCCGACGGAGCGGTAGGCTTTGGCCCCTCCCCGAACCCAGGCATGCCATTGCGTCCAGAACCGCTGTCCCGTTGAGCGCAGCAGGTCAAACTCCCGGGGGCTCAGTGCTCCCCGGCGCACTTCTTCGACCAATCCCCTCTCGATCCAGTCTTTCTCCTTCCGCAACGTCAGAAGGGCGACCGTCAAAATGAGCAACAAACCACCCCAATCCACGAGCAGGCTCACGCCCAGTGACAGGCAGAAGGTGCGCTCTACGAATGTTGCGCCAAGGTTGTGGATGCTATGCAGGATCACGGCCAGCATCCATCCGCCTACCGGCACCAGCAGTCGCCGGGTCCAGTCGCGAGACAGCCGGGCATAACCGACGGCTGCCCCAACGATGGCTGTCCAAAAGGCGTGGTTAAAGCCAAAGACGATCGCTCGTAAAAAGATGTTCGATATGCCAGCACCCACACCCTCATTGGTCAGGATAGGGACGAAGTAAGCGACAAAGTTCTCGGAAAAGGCAAAGCCAAAGCCGATCATCGCCCCGTAGATAATGCCATCCAGAACGTCGTCGAACTCTTGCCGGAGAGCCAGGACCAGGCCGATGAGGGCTATCGCTTTGAAACTTTCCTCAACGATGGGTGCGCTCACTCCGACGCTGATCAGGTTGGCTGCCAAGCCCTCACCCCCCAGCGCGGTGATGGGTATATCGAAGAGCAACTCAACCAAGATCGAAAAGATAGCAGCGGGAACAGCTCCCCAGAGAAAGGCCAGCGCTAGTAACCAGAGGGGTTCCTTCTCGTAGCGATCGAGCCACCATACCAATAGGACGTAGACTATGGTGGGGATCAACGCCCCCAGGATCGCCACCAGCCAGATGAACATGTGCGGGCCAGCCTCCTCGCACTCGATTATAGCATGGAATTCCTGCTGCTACAATGGGACACTAGTCTCATGCCAGGGGGCTGGTCCATTCGGACCATGCTGCCCCGAAGTAGCGATGCTGGTTGGGTATGTCACCAATCCCGAGTCGTGGGGCTGGGACGATTTCCTCAGACCCGTACCAAGGCGTAGAACACCGGCACAAACACGAACCTCTCTCCAGACTCGATGGCCGTGTGGTCGGTGGCCTTGACTATGGCCAGTTGGTTTGAGGGGGCGAGCTCTGCCAGCGATCGCTCCCACAGTGCCCATTCTGCGTCAAACTCGGCCCGCAGCGCAGCCAGGTCCCATAGGCCCGGAATGAGGCCTACCTCCACGCTGCGCACGGCGGGCTGGCCAAACAGCCTCCGTAGTGCGCGCCCCAGGCAGGGATCGGCGCCCTCGCGCCGCAGAGCTTCGATCTGCCACTGCCGCAGCGGCAGATCGGGATGGTCGATGCGTCCGCCATAGTCGGGTTCGGCACAGACCAGTACCGCCCCGCCGGGCCGTGTGACGCGGACCATCTCGCGCGCCGCCAGACCCGGATCGCGGCACCACATCAACAGGAAATGACAGGTCGTCACGTCGAAGGAGGCGTCGCGAAAAGACAGATCGTGGGTATCTCCCAGCCGGTAGTCAGCCTGTCCACCCCGCTGCTGCGCGTAGGCGACCATTTTCGGGTCCAGATCCACGCCGATAACTTGCCCCTGCGTCCGTGTGGCCAGTTCCTCGGTGACAGTGCCTGTGCCGCTGCCCACATCCAGCACGCGCCCGGCTCGCAGGAGATTGACCCGGCGGTAGAGGTGTATCCGGGCGGCGCGCGTCCATCGGGCCTGACGAGCAAACTGGCGGTCCCATTCCTCGGTCGTCATCTCGGTCGTCATGGGCTCTGCGTCCTCTGTCGCTTCATTATAATGGCTTGTGTCTACTCTGTCAATGGCCTAGTGAATTTCTGGTGCGAAATTGCTCCCGGCCCCATTCGGAAGCGGGAACTCGAGCGAGTTTCGCACCGAATACTGGTTAGGCTCCCGGTCGTTCCTCCAGTGATTTGACAAATCGCCTAACCCCGGCTATCCTGTTCTTGGAGGTAACTGTGATTGGACAGCAGGGTCAAGACCCCGAGATTTTGCGTGGCCAGGCCTATGCCGACGACACGCACCTGGATATCCGCCGCCGTACCCACCAGCTTTATACCCTTAACCCGGTGGACTTTGGCCGCTGGACGCTGGAACAACTGGCGTGGCGCGGAGACGAGCGGGTCCTGGACGTAGGCTGCGGTCCGGGAGATCTGCTGCGCGAGATGGCCCGCCGCCATGCTGGATGGGATATGCTGGTTGGCTTTGACTTTTCGCCAGGGATGATGATCAAGGCAGCCGGCTCGTCCGCCGGCAGGCACATCCATTTCTTTGTGGGCGATGTCCAGGTGATGCCCTTGCCCGACCATAGCTTTGGCGTGGTTATGGCCCGCCACATGCTCTACCACGTGCCCGATATCGAACAGGCGATAGCTGAGTGCAGTCGCGTACTGTGCCCCGGAGGACGATTCCTGGTCACGACCAACAGCGCCCACACCATGCCCGAGTATCAGGCTATCCGTGCGCGGGCAGCCGGACGCTTTCAGGGCATGACAGCACCGGAGATGATCACAGATCGCTTCAGCCTTGAGGATGCCGCCGCCTATCTACGGCCTCACTTGGAAAGGGTGGAAACTCACACGCTGCCGGGCACGCTGCGCTTCCCCACGGCCCAGCCCTTTGTGGACTATTTTGCCAGTAGTCGCGCAATGACCATGCACCCCGACCACACAGACGCTGAGTGGCAGGCCGTCCTCGATTTCGTGCGAGCCGAGGTGGAGGCAGCCATCGCCCGCGCGGGTCACTTTGACGTCACCAAGATCACAGGCGCTGTCGTAGGGACCAAAGGGGGCTGAACCTTGCACAGGTTCTCAGCACTGTCCAGAGTTCCGCCTTTCTCCTGGCTGGTGCGGATGATGCGCCATGGTAGACAGGGTGACGAAACCGATCCGGGCCAGGTTCTCCGGCAGAGTATCCTGCCCCTGGTGCTCATCCTCGTTGCGGCCGCCGCGCTGCGTTTCTGTGGCCTGAACTGGGATGGTGGTCACTGGCTTCATCCCGACGAGCGCAAGATCTATTTTGTCGTCATGGATTTGGATTGGCCTCGATCGCTGGGCGAGGCCCTGAGCCCTAATAGTCCGCTCAACCCAGGGTTCTTTGCCTATGGCTCATTGCCCATATACCTGCTAAAGCTGGTTGCCAGCTTACTCGCGCTTCTCTGGCCCACTCTGCGCTATCTGGACAACCTGCATCTGGTTGGCCGCCCGCTGGCTGCCCTTTTTGATCTGGGCATCGTATATCTCGCCTACCGCTTGGCTCGTATCCTCTGGCGTCCTCCCTTGTTTCCTTCCCCCGCTACGTTCCTCAATCCACGTCTGGAGGGGACAGAGACAGGCCTCGCGCGCAGGCGGGGAGGCGAGTGGGGCGCCCTGCTCGTGGCTGCGTTGGTGGGTGTGGCCGTGCTCCACATCCAACACGCCCGTTTTTTCACAGTGGACGTGCCCCTTACCTTTTTTGTCCTGCTCACCCTGAACCTGGGCGCAGACGTGGCCGGGGGTGGTAGCAAGTGGCGCCAGGTTGCGTTTGGCATTGCTCTCGGCCTGGCCCTGGCGACCAAAGTCAGCGCCGCGCCCCTGGCCTTGCTGGCCCCGGTCGCATACGACATCCGATTGGCGGCAGGCAGCAACAAGTCCAGATCCCAGGACTCGAATCCAGAATCCCGAGCTTCCCGGCTTCTACCGCTGATGTGGCCCACTGCCTGGACCCTGGGCCTGGGCATCGCCGTATTCTTCCTCACCCAACCCTACGTTCTGATCGACTGGCCCACCTTCCTGGATCATACTGTTCAAGAGTCCGAGATCGCGAGGGGGATCCTGGACGTGCCCTACACCGTCCAGTATGCTGGCACGTTGCCCTTTCTGTACTCAATATGGCAGACGGCCCTCTGGGGGCTGGGGCTTCCCCTGGGCCTGCTCGGCTGGGCCGGTCTGACAGCTTCTTTTGTGCGCTGGCTTCGCTGGGGTTCCAGGGCCGATGCGCTCTTGCTGGCCTGGGCTGGCCCCTACTTTGTCGTCACAGGCCTGCTCTACACCCGCTACCTGCGATACATGTTGCCGCTGACGCCGATCCTGTGCATCCTGGCGGTCCGGCTGCTGGTGGAGATGGAGGCGACCATCGAGAAGCGCACCTCTGCCCTTCACCGCCCGACAGTTGCGCCGGTATTCGTCCTCCTATATGGGGCACTGCTGATCGCGACAGGGGTATATGCCTTGCTCTTTGTGTGGATCTTTGCTCAACCTCACTCGTGGGTCGTGGCTTCGGAGTGGATTTTTGAGCAGATACCTGCCGGGGATACCCTGGCCGTGGAGCACTGGGATGCGGCGCTGCCCTTGCCTGTGGTGTTGGGCGGGGAGCCCCAGCGTGTGGGCCAATACATGTCGCGGACGTTGCCTCTGTACGGCGAGCCGGACGATACTGCCAAGTGGGAGGGAGTGGCTGCTGATCTGGCGGCCAGTGACTATGTGATCGTAGCCAGCCGCCGGCTATATGGCTCCATCCCGCGGGAGCCGAATCGCTACCCGGTGGCGAGCCGATATCATGAGCTGCTTTTGGGTGGACAGTTAGGTTTTGAGCTGGAGCAAGAGTTCACCCGCGGCCCGGCCTGGCTTAACCCCCGCCTGCCACCCCTGCCCGGCCCAGCCCCGGCCTGGCTCCAACCTGACGAGAGTTTCGTGATCTATGACCATCCCCGAGCGCTGGTCCTGCGCAACGCCGAGCGCCTGGGTGTGGACGCCCTACTGAAGCGTCTGGGGGTGGGTGAATAGAGGGCCTCGCAACTGCGAGGCCCTCGCTGATTCATGATTGGTTTGCCAGTTTTGACCCCTAGTGCTCGTGTCCGGGGCCATGTGCGTGGCCGTGGGAGAGCTCCTCGCCGGTCGCCGGGCGGAGCGCGGCGATTCTGACGTCGAAATGCAGGGTCGCACCAGCAAGTGGATGGTTGAAATCGAGCACCACATTCTCGGGGCCCACCTCGGCCACAAAGGCGACAGCCGGTTCCCCGGTGTTAGAGACCAACTCGATCCCCATTCCCGGTTCCAGGTTCATGTCTGGTGGAAATGCGTCCCGCGGGATCTGTTGGAACGCATCGAGATCCCGGTGCCCATAGCCGTCTTCCGGCACCACGACCACCGATTTCTCTTCGCCGACGGCCATGCCGTAGAGCGCTTGCTCCAGGCCAGGAATAATCTGGTTGTGCCCTTGCAGGAATTCCAGGGGATCACGGCCAGATGAGGTGTCAACTATCTCCCCTTCACCAAGATGGAGGGTGTAATCAAGGCTTACAACGAAATCGTCTGCGACTGTCAGTTTTTGGTCTGTCACAGGGCGTGCGCCTAGATCCGCCGCACATCAGCGGCAGCCGGTCCCTTCTGCCCCTGTTCGACCGAAAATTCTACCCGCTCCCCTTCGTTAAGGGTGCGGAATCCATACTGTCCTTCGATGGCAGAGTAGTGCACAAAGACATCTCCCCCTGCATCGCGAGCGATAAAGCCGTAGCCTTTCTGCTCGTTGAACCACTTGACGACGCCAGTTTCGCGTTCAGACATTTCTACAATCTCCCTCTTTTACTGATTTTGACGCGCAGCCTGCTTGCACGAGACAAGAAAAAGCGCCCAGACCATCGTAAGGACTGGGCGGTGAATCAGTGTCATCCGAAACAGAACTTACTGCGTCTACGCTCAAATTGTACTTCAGATCGACCGATATGTCAAGACCAAATGCCGGGAAGGCAGATATGCCGGTCCCGACCAGCGGTTTCTCAGGGTGCCGGAGGGATCCTACCCAGGGGAGTTGGTGTTCCGGTAGGCGATGGCGGCCCCCCGGTCGGCGGGGGTGTCAAGGTAGTAGTAGGAGCTGGCGTGTCCGTGGGGCCGGGTGTCGGGGATCCTGGCGGCGGAGTGCGTGGGGGAAGGGGTGTTTCGGTTGGAGGGGGCGGAGGGGTATCGGTCGGAGCGGGGGTGTCGGTCGGCATGGGGGTATCGACCGGTGTGGGCGTGAGTGTTGGCATGGGTGTGTCGGTCGGAAGAGGAGTAGAGGTGGGTGCTGGCGTCCACGTCGGGGATAGTATGGGTGTGGGGGACGGCGTCCAAGTTGGGACTGGCGTCTCGGTGGGGGTGGGTGTGCTGGTCGGGGTAGAAGTCCAGGTGGGTGTTGGGTTGTTTACCCAAAACCAGGTTCGTGCCTCGGCGCTGTTGCCTAGTCGGTCGTAGACGACGACGCGCAGCGTATAATCCCGGCTGGGGAGGGACCGCACGTTCCACACAGCCAACAGGCCGCTGTCTACCGGTGCATAGAACGGACCGGCTGCCAAGCCCCAACCGAGGGGCTCTTGACCCTCGCCATACTCGACGACATAGTGGTCAAAGTCAGGCATGTAGGCCCGACCTACGACATAGACATCTTCGCTTACCGTCTCTCCAGGTAGGGGCTGAAAGAGGGTCACCTGGGCTGGCCCGGTATGTACTGGGCAGAAATCCGGAGGGGGCTGGGGGATGCTGTGATCCTGAGCCCATTTCTGTCCCTCCTCGCCGGCCAGCACGTAGAAATAGCGCTCCTCGATCACGTCGGCTGGGCAATACTCAGTAGCCAGCGCTCCAGTCGTTGTGTCGATGCGCACGAACTGGTGAAAGTCGTACTCGGGCCCCAGAGGCCCCTGCCCTGTGGCAAAGATCTCGGTTCGGCGGCGGTCGGGCGGACAGGCTGCGCTGGGCAGAGACCCCGCATCAGCGCTGATCTGGATCTCCTCAATCCCCTCCGGGCGTGGGAACTGGGCTTGGGGTGCCTCGGCCAGGGCCCGTTCCATGAAATTGTGCCAGATTGGGGCTGCCCCTCGCGAACCGGTCACGTTGTTCATCTCCGAGTTGTCGGCGTTGCCTACCCACACCCCGGTGACCAGGTTGGGCGTATAGCCCATAGTCCACGAATCACGCCAGTCGTCGGTAGTGCCGGTCTTGGCTGCGGCAGGCCGCGACAGTTTGAGCGGGCTATTCTGCCCAAACATGGGAGCCCGGGCCGAGTTGTCGGCCAGGATGTCGGTGATCAGGTAGGCGTGCTGGGGGCTGATCACCTGCTCGCCCGGCGGCGGCTGGTACTCCTCGATGATGCGCCCGGCAGGGTCCTCGATGCGCAGGATAGCAACGGGTGGCAACCGCCTTCCCTGGTTGGCAAAGACGGCGTAGGCTCCAGTCAGCTCCAGTAGCGTCACATCGCCACCGCCCAGGGTCAGACTCAGACCATAATCAGGCCGGTTGAGGGACTGGATGCCCAGGCGGTGGGCGGTGTCCAGCATGGCCGGCAAGCCCACAAAATCGAGGGTCTTGACCGCCGGGATGTTGAGGGATTGGGCCAGTGCCTGGCGCACCAGCACCGGACCGTGCTCCTTGCGATCATAGTTTTTGGGGACGTAAGGGCGGCCCAGCGCGTCGTGAAACTCGGTGGACACGTCCCAGATGAGGGTGGAAGGCGTCCAGCCCTTCTCAAATGCGGTGACATAGGTGACTGGCTTGATGGACGAGCCAGGCTGCCGGGGCCGTAGGGTCACGTTCACCTGGCCGTCGATCTCTGGATCGTTGAAATCTGCACTGCCCAACATGGCCAAGATCTCACCTGTGTCCGGTTTCATGGCCACCAGGGCCGCGTTGGTGGCGTTCCGGTCCTTCAAGGTTGCCAGGTGGGCTTGGGCCTCCTGTTGGGCGATGGACTGGAGGCTAGAGTCGAGGGTGGTAGTCACGCTCAGTCCGCTACGATAGAGTACATCGGCCCCGTACTTTTGCTCCAGCAACTGCTGGATCCAGACGACAAAGTGCGGTGCGTTTACTTCGGAACGCTGGAGTTGGAGTTCCAGCGGCTCACTCTTGGCCACGTCGGCCTCCGCCTGGGTGATGTAGCCAGCCTGTACCATCAGGTCGAGGACGACGGCCTGGCGGCGCTTGGCGCCCTCCCAGTTTGTGTAGGGATCCCAGTAAGCCGGCGCCTGAGGTAGGCCAGCCAACATGGCGGCCTCGGCCAATGTCAGGTCATCGGCATCCTTGCCAAAGTAGGTGTCGGCCGCCGCCCCGACACCGTAGGCCAGGTTACCAAAGTTGACCTCGTTGAGGTAGATCTCCAGGATCTCGCGTTTGGAGTAACGCCTGCTGATTTCGGCAGCGAGGACAGCCTCGCGGACTTTGCGCTCCAGGGTCTGCTCAGTGCGTTCCTCGAACGTGAGGAATACATTGTCGACCAGGGTCTGGGGGATTGTGCTGGCTCCGGAGACGATCTCCCCTTCAGTCACGTTCTGGATTACGGCGCGGATGATGCCGATGGGGTCCACACCGGGGTGCTGCCAAAATCGCTCATCCTCGGTGGCGACGGTGGCGTTGATCAAGTGTGGCGAGATCTGTTCGTAGCGCACCAGGGTACGCCGTCCCGCATTGGGATCGAATATCTCGTAGAGCAAATGGCCATCCCGGTCGTAGATCTTGGTGCTGACAAAAGTGGCCGACTGGCTACGCAGCGTTTCAGGCGAGGGTAGGTCGGCCGCGATGGCGATATAGGCAGTGGTCAGGCCGCAGATACCCAGGAAGAATAGAAGGACGACCGCCGAGATGGTGATGAGCAGCGCTGAGACAAAGCTCGGTCTGCGGCGACGGGGAGGTGGTGGTGGCGGTGGAACGTAGTAGCCGTGGGGTGGTTGGTAGCGGGAAGGATAGGGATCCTGTGGCATCGCACCTCTCCCCTGAAGGGGCGATGGCTGGCTGGAACGTGGCGAGGGGCGGCGCCGATCAGGCTGCCGCCCCTGCTGCCTACTGGACGGGCCCTTTCCCCCGTTTTGGGTCCCATCCGGCAGGTACAGCCAATCTGGCGGATGCGGTTCATCCGGTTGTCGCCGGGGCTTTTTCCCAGCGGATGATGTATCGTTGTACCTTTGGATCATTCCCTCTCCCCAGCTTCCAGGATGCAAGCTGCTTTATAGACGGTTAAAAGGTGCTTGGAGTTCCCTCGGAGTCACAAACTACTGACAAGCTCAAGTTCAGTTTCCACCGTCCAGCAAATTGAGCCTGTTTGTCGTTTGTGCTATAATGACGCCGGTCTTATCCCACAATGGAGGCAAACGATGGTCAGTGAAGAGCTGCTGGAGATCCTGCGTTGCCCAGCCTGCGTAAGCGGGCCGACGCGCAAGGAAGGCGACGATCCCGGCCGGTTGGAGTTGGTCAATGGCCAATGGCTGGTGTGCCAGGAGCCGGATTGTGGCCGCAAATATCCTGTCATCGATGACATCCCCCGCATGCTGATCGAAATCGGCGACAAGTACGTAGATACGCCCGTAGAAGAGTTGGGGGAGCCAAAGGAATAGAGGATCGGACGCAAGATATCGCTCGTGGCGGATTGAGTCGAAACCGGCTTCCGCAAATAGCCTCATGTCCCAGGCTTCTGTTTCACCTGGTGTCGTTTCCTTTTGACACGAACGAGGGGCGCGCCGCGCCGGATCTCGAAATGATCCAGGTCACGGGCTACGACCGTGTTGGCAAAGATCGGCGTTGCCTCGTCCAGGATCTCTTGCTCGGTGTAGCGGCGGGAGATGTGGTGTAGCAGCAAGTGGCGCACGTTGGCGGCAGTCGCTAGTTCGGCGGACTGCCGCGTGGTTAGATGACCAAACTCACGAGCCACATCGGCCTCCAGTGAGGTATAGGTGGCTTCGATGACCAAGGCGTCGGCATCCTGGGCAGCTTCGACCAGGTCATCGGTTTGGGATGCGTCGCCGACAAAGACGAACTTGGTGCCCGGTCGCGATGGTCCCAGGACCTCGTCGGGGTGAACAACGCGACCATTGACGAGAGTGATCGATTCGCCGCGCACCAGGCTGGCGCGCTCGGGGCCGGCGGGCACGCCCAGCGCCTCAGCTTTTTCCGCGAGGAAGGGGCGTCGCGCCTTCTCTTGGAAGATGAAGCCAAAATTGCCCGGCCCCCGGTGGGTGACCGGGAAGGCTGTTAACTGAAAGGACTGGTCCTCCAAGACCAAACCAGGCTCGAGATCCGTCAGCACCAGGCGCACCGGCGGTCGATAGCGACCGAAAACGACCTTCATCAGCGCCTCGACCCGATCCAGCGCCCATTTGCCGCCATAGATCTCCATGCGGTCGATCATCTCCCACCGGGCAAAGGTGGAGGCCAGCCCTGCGAGGCCCAAGATGTGATCCAGGTGGCCGTGGGTCAAGAGGATCTTGTCCAAGCGGCGGAAGCCGAGCCCGCTGCGCAGCAACTGGCGCTGGGTGCCCTCACCACAGTCCACGAGGAAGCGATATTCTTTGTGCATCACCACAGCCGCTGGCAGCCCACGTCGGATGGAGGGCGCCGAAGCCGAGGTGCCGAGAAAAACAACTTCGAACACAGTATCTAACCTATGAAGGCCCTTCCTGCTGGACAAAAGGTTCTCCGCCGGCCCTTTTCCGCCTGGTTCAAGGCCGCCGGGGTTAGGGCATTGTAGCACAAAAGGCGTGAAACGGAAAACGCAAGGTGTGAAACGGAAAGGGTGTTGCGTGCCGGCGCTCCTATGGAGCGCAACATAAGCAATCCCCTTTGCTCCTGTGCCGCTTTTCGGCTACAATAGTCCGGTATTCTGTTCAAGGAGAACAAGCGATGAAACATCTGTGGTCACCCTGGCGGCTGGAATACTTGATCGGACCCAAAGGGGAGGAATGCATTTTCTGTCATGCCGCCGAGGGCGACGATGACCGGGAGAATCTGGTGCTCCTGAGAGGCGAGCGAGCGTTTCTCATCCTGAACCGCTTTCCCTATAACAATGGCCACTTTATGGTGGTGCCGTATGCCCACGTCCCGGATCTGGAAGACCTGGATGCGCCGACGTTGACAGAGATGATGCTGCTCCTCAACCGGGGATTGGCTGCCCTGCGAAAGGCGATGCATCCCGACGGCTTTAATCTCGGAGCCAACCTGGGTCAGATCGCAGGTGCGGGGATCGAAGAACACGTGCACATCCACGCCGTGCCCCGCTGGTTGGGCGATACCAACTTTATGCCCATAATCGGGGAGATGCGGGTCGTTCCCCAAACCTGGCTGCAGACGTATGATGATCTGAGGGCAGCGTTGGAGGCGCAGAATGCGTCCTGGAGGCAGGACGAGTCAGAAACATGAGAGGAGAACTGGGAATTCGGCCAGTTCCCGGATCGAAAAGGGCCGGGGCGGGGGCGGATTGTCACGGTGATTTGCACAAATCTGTCGCCTGTGCTAAAATGACTTTGGTCATCAAGTCGTTAAGCAGATGGATTTGACAGCAGGCCCGTTAGGGCCAGGTTTGGATGGACGAACAACCCTCTGAGGGATCTGACCCTCATTCTAGTCATAGTCTGGACAAGCGACCAAGGTAAACCTTGCGCCGATCGGTGTGAGGTCTGCTTTGGTCGTTTCGCGTCTTGCACCCAAGGAGTGGACCGTTGGATCTGACGATTGTGATTCTGGCAGCGGGTCAGGGCACCCGCATGAAGTCGGAGCTGCCCAAAGTGATGCATCGCGTGGCGGGGCGTCCCATGGTGCGTTATGTGCTGGATGCTGCCTCTGCCCTGCAGCCCTCCGCACTGGTAGTGGTGGTGGGATACGGTGCGGACATGGTTCGTGAAACGTTGGGTGAGGACGTGGCATATGCTGTGCAGACAGAGCAACTGGGCACTGGTCATGCAGTGCAGCAAGCAGAGCAGGCTGTCGCCGGACGGGCTCCTACCGTCCTGGTCCTCTATGGCGACACGCCCCTCCTTCGACCGGAGACATTGCAGGCGCTAGTCGAGCATCATCGCTCCCAGGAGGCAGCGGTGACGCTGCTCACCTTCCGGCCTGAGGATCCTACGGGCTATGGCCGCATCGTGCGAGATGGGGACACGGGGCAAGTGCGGGCCATCGTTGAGCACAAAGTGGCGACGCCGGCTCAGCGGACCATCAAAGAGGTGAACAGTGGGTTGATGTGTCTCCAGGACGAGTGGCTATGGCCCAACCTGGCCCGGGTGCAGAGACACCCCGGGGGGGAGGTCTATCTGACCGAGTTGGTGGCGTTGGCTTGCCAGCAGGATCAGACGGTGGCTGCCCTGGCCGTCGCCGACCCGCTGGAGGTGATCGGGGTGGATACCCGCCTCAAGCTGGCTCAGGCTGAAGGCCACATGCGGCGTCGCATCAACGAACGGTGGATGATGGCTGGCGTGACTTTGATCCACCCCGAGGCGACCTATATCGAGGAGGATGTGGAGCTTGGGCCAGAGACGGTCGTCTGGCCCAACACGCTGCTACAGGGCCAGACGCGTATCGGCCAGGGGTGTTCCATCGGGCCAGGTTCGATTATCCGGGATTCGACTATCGGCGATGGCTGTCGCGTGGAGCTATCCGTGATCGAGCAGGCGATCATGGAGGAGGGCAGCGATATCGGTCCTTTTAGTCATCTGCGGAAGGGGGCTCATCTGGGACCGGGCGTACACATTGGCAACTTTGGGGAGGTCAAGAACTCGTACCTGGGATCAGGAGTCAAGATGGGGCATGTCAGTTACATGGGCGACGCGACGGTGGGTGTCAAAGTCGTTATCGGTGCCGGGACCATCACGTGCAACTATGACGGGCAGCGCAAACATCGCACCGTGATTGGCGAAAGGGCCTTTGTCGGTAGCGATACGATGCTGGTGGCCCCGGTAGAGGTAGGCGCCGGTGCCAAAACTGGCGCTGGTTCGGTGGTAACCCGCGACGTGCCCCCAGGTAGTGTGGCCTATGGCGTGCCTGCCAGGGTCAAGTCCCCGCCCACTTCTCCCTTGGCACCATCGGCTTTGCCCGAGGCAGGTCCGGAAGGGAAACAGGAAAAGGTGGAAGGCTCGGAGGTTGAATAGCGTGAGTACGGGGGAAGTGCTTTTGCTGTTGGGGTTGATGATCCTCAACGGTTTCCTGGCCATGGCCCGGTCGGCCCTGGTCAACGTGCGCAAGGCGCGGCTCAGACAACTGATCGATGAGGGCGTGGGCTCGGCCCGCACAGCCGAACGTCTCGCCGAGGATGCCAGGCGGCTGCTGGCGACCACCCAGCTGGGCATGATGCTTACCAGTTTCTTTGCTGCTGCGGTGGTTGCTGTCGTTTCGGCTCCCCCGCTGGCTGACGCGCTGCAGCCTTGGTTGGGAGGGGCGAGCTACCCTGTTGCCTTTGTCGTAGTGGTATTTGTGATGGCCATCGCCATGCTGATCTTTGCCGAGTTGGTGCCTGAGACCATTGCTCTACAGCACAGCGAGCGACTAGCCCTCTTGTTGGCACGGCCGCTGGCGGTGATCTCGACCATTGCCATGCCTCTGGTCCACTTTATGGTGTGGCTCAGCAATGTCGTCTCCCGCCTGTTCGGAGCCGAACGGCTGGGCGAGATGTTCATGGTGACCGAAGAGGAGATCAAGACTCTGGTGGATGCTGGCGAGGAAGAAGGTGTCATTCAGGAAGAGGAGAAAGAGATGATCTACTCCATTTTTGAACTGGAGGACACCCTGGCCCGCGAGGTGATGGTGCCGCGCATCGACGTCGTCGCCCTGGACGTGACCACGCCTATGTTGGAAGCCCTGGACATCATCATGGAGGCGGGGCACTCGCGCATACCGGTGTACAGAGAGACGATCGACAATATCCAGGGTCTGCTCTATGCCAAGGATATGCTGCCCTATCTGCGCCAGGGCCGGAGCGATGTACCGCTCAAGAACATCCTGCGAGAGGCCTATTTCGTTCCTGAAACAAAAAAGGCCAGCGACCTGCTTGCAGACCTTCAGCAGCGGCGGGTGCACATGGCCGTTGTCGTCGACGAGTACGGCGGCATGGCCGGCCTGGTGACGATTGAGGACCTGCTGGAAGAGATTGTGGGCGAGATCCAAGACGAATACGACGCCGAAGAGCCCTTTGTCCAGTTTGTCAGCGATAACGAGTACATTTTTGATGCGCGGGTGGATCTGGATGACCTAAACCGCTTGATGGACGTGGCTCTGCCCACGGACGACAGCGATACACTGGGCGGCTTTATCTACACCGAGTTGGGCAAAGTGCCGGTCGTGGGCGACCATGTCGTGTACGACGAGATGTACTTTACCGTCGAGTCGGTCACAGGCAGGCGTATCAAAAAGGTCCGAGTCGAGCGGTCGTTGTCAATCCCGCAAGATGGGGAGGAAGGCGAAGAGAATGGCTCGCGCCCTCAGCGGAATGGTCGCAGGAGCGGGAATGGGAACGGAAGGGGGGACAAAAGCCATGGTGGATGAACTCAGTGATCGGGACCTGGTCGAATTGGCCCGACAGGCGCGCACCCGAGCCTACGCACCCTACTCTGGCTTTCCGGTGGGAGCCGCCCTGCTCACTCGCTCTGGCAAGGTGTTCAGCGGCTGCAACGTGGAGAATGCAGCCTACCCACTGACCACCTGCGCGGAGCGCACCGCGGTGACCAAGGCCGTATCGGAAGGCGAGCAGGAATTTGAGGCCATCGCCATTGTGACCAACACCGGGGCTATGCCCTGTGGCTCCTGCCGCCAAATCCTTCGCGAATTTGCCGGGCCGGATGGTGGGCTGCGGGTGATCGTGGCAGACACCGGAGATAGTGTTCGGACCTTCACCATAGACGAATTGCTGCCGGAAGGGTTTACCCCAGCCCAACTGGGTTAGGATCTATCCGAAAGCTCGCCCACAGCCCCTGTTTCGGAGAAACAGGGGCTGTTAAGGTGGGCGCTATCCTCCCTCGGGGAGGAGGACCAGGGCTTTTTCGGATAGATAGCTTCAAGTAAGGCGTACAGCACACCTTGCGCACAGCCGGTCTTTTGCTCAGGGAAGCGGAGGGAACTTGAGCACCCGCTGCCCGTCGGTGTCGGTCACATAGATGCTTCCATCCTCAGCCACATCAATGCCTGCCGGCAAGCCAAACGAGCTGTTGTCGAACCCATAGGTGCCAAAGGTCGCCAGCAACGCCCCATCGCCGCTGAACACCAGGACCCGGTACCCCTCTGGGTCGGTCGCATACACCCGCCCCTGCTCGTCCACCGCCAGGAACGGCTTGTTCACCACCGACTGTCCGTACCAGGCGTCCACCTCCCACTCGCGCAGGAAGGCGCCGTTGGCGTCGAAGACCTGCACCCGCCGGTTCCAGGTGTCGGCCACGTAGACGTTCCCTTCCTGGTCCAGGGCGATGCCCACCGGTTCGGCGAACTGCCCCGGCTCAAGGCCCTCGCTCCCCCACTGGGAGAGCAAGTTCCCGCCGGCGTCGTACACCACCACCCGTTCGTTGCCGGTGTCGGTCACGAGCACCCGGCCCTCGTCATCTATGGCCACGTCCCGCGGCCCGTAGAACAGGCCGCTGGCTGAAACGGTCTCGCCAAAGGCGCCCCAGCGGGTCAGGAAGGTGCCCTCGGTGTCAAAGGCCTGGATGCGATGGTTCCAGGTGTCAGTCACATAGACCCGACCGTCGTCGCTGACGGTGATGCCCCACGGCTCGCGAAACTGCCCGTCGCCGTAGTCCAGGGGGCCGTCGCCGTCGGGGTCGACGCAGCCCTGGCCGTTCTCCAGGTTGCAGTACCCCCCCCATTCACGCAGGAAGGCGCCATTTGAGTCAAAGACCTGGACCCGGGCGTTGTCCGAATCGACGAGGTAGATGTTGCCGTCGGGTCCCACGGCCAGGCCCCGGGGGTGGTTGAACTGGCCGGGGGCGGTGCCGGTCTCTCCGCCCCACACCAGCTCTGCGCCGAGCTCTACCTGGGCTTCCAAGTAGGGGTCTGGCGGCAGCTCGATGACTCCTGGTGGCACGGCGCCATAGTCCCAGAGCTGCTGGGCCACGTCCTTGCGCACGTACATATAAAAGTTGTGGACGTGGTACCAGTCGTCGGGCGTCTTGGGATACTCGCGGTAGTAGAGGATCTTCCACAGGGCCTGGCGCTTGTCGGGGGTGGTCAGGATCTCCCGGATGCGCTCCCAGGTGAGGC
>Ga0180438_10002771_pt1 | contig 27737 bp, 29 predicted proteins | sample SS_ome_12_FD_132455 | JGI IMG/M metagenome (GOLD analysis project Ga0180438, IMG submission 132455) | Hypersaline lake sediment archaeal communities from the Salton Sea, California, USA - SS_3_D_2 metaG | ecosystem: Environmental > Aquatic > Non-marine Saline and Alkaline > Hypersaline >...
ATGTCATGTTTCTCCGTTTGCTCGCTAGGGTCGACAGATCCCGGCCTTTCTCTTCAGCATAACGCTTGCCATGGGGTTTTATGTTGGGACATTTGTCCCAATTTGGCAATCCCCTTCGAGCGAACATGACATTGTCAAAGTAGTAACAGAAAGGAATCGAGTGAACTCATATGGATGAAGAATATCAAATTCTCTACGTTGACAACCCCGAAGAATCTGCGTGGGGCATAATTGGACGAGGCGTTGGCAGTTACAACAGACAAGAAGCAGGCGATGACAAGTTTCAACGTCTATGTTTCGGTCTTCACGCGCCTGACCAAGAAATTGTAGGAGGTGTGATAGGTGAAGTCTATTGGGAGTGGTTTTATCTTGATCTGTTGTGGGTAAAAGAAGAACTTCGTGGTCGTGGATATGGGCATCGCCTTTTGACGATTGCCGAACAGGAAGCGCGGCAACGTGGTGCAAAGAATGTATATTTGGACACATTCAGTTTTCAAGCGCCAGACTTCTACAAACAACACGGTTATCAGGTTTTTGGCGAACTACAAGATTTTCCTCCTGGGTATCAACGCTACTTTCTTACAAAACAGCTTTAGAGAATGGGTTACTACTCAGCCGCTCCCGATGGACGACAGTCCAGAGGTCCTGGACTGGGCTTGATAAGCGATCAGGTTCGGGATTGTCACCCCTCGGTTCACGAGGCCTCGCGAGCAGCGGGCTGAGTAGTAACGATTCTGGGGTATAAAGAAAGCGCTTTTAAGCCTTGAATTGGGGACAAGTAAGATGAGTGAAACCCAAGCGTTTAAACTCTACTACAACCCCGAACTGGCGCAGGCTATGGGCGAACAGGTCCAGCGTGTCTATCCGCCCTTTGATACGGCCGCTTTTGTGGCCGAAATTGCGGCCGAGGTGGATGGGCTGGAGTTCAAAGATCGCATTGCATTGTTCAGCAGCGCTTTGCACCATCAATTGCCATCCGCGTTTCCCGAGGCGTGGGCGATTTTGGAACCACTGCTGGGCGACGAACTGGTGGAAGAAGAGGGCATGTTCAATGAAGGTTTCGCTATGTGGCCGCTGGCGCATTTCATCGAGGTGTACGGCCTGGACGACTTCGACGTTGCGATGGGGGCGATGTACCAGATCACCAAGCGACATACCGCCGAGTTTGCCATCCGTCCTTTTCTGCGGCGCTACCCCGAGCGCACCCTGGCTGTGCTGCACCAATGGGTGGAGGACGAAAGCCCACACGTGCGTCGCCTGGTGAGCGAAGGGACGCGCCCTCGCCTGCCCTGGGCCGGCCGGTTGGATGCTTTCATCGCTGACCCAACGCCCACGCTGGCGCTGCTGGAGCGTCTTAAGGATGATCCATCGGCGTTTGTGCGTAAATCGGTGGCCAACCACTTGAATGACATCAGCAAAGATCATCCCCAACTTGTCATTGACACCCTCACGTGCTGGCGCGAAGACGCGGGCGCGGAGCGGCTGTGGATCATCCGCCACGCGCTGCGCACGCTCGTCAAGAAGGGAGACCCGGCGGCGCTGGCGTTGCTCGGCTTTGACCGGCCGCAGGTGAGTTTGCGCGACATGCGCATCGAGCCGGACCACATTCGGCTTGGCGACTCGCTCGTATTCAGCTTTACCCTGCAAAGCGAAAGCGATGAGGCGCAGAACCTCATCATTGACTACCTCATCCACTTCGTCAAAGCCAGCGGCCAGACCAGCCCCAAAGTGTTCAAACTGAGTACGCGGGAGTTAAGCGCTCGTGAGTCCATTTACATTCAGAGAAAGCACGCCATCAAACCGATTACCACACGGCACTACTACTCTGGGGAGCACCGGATCGAGATACAGGTGAATGGGCAGGTCCTGGGTGGACAGCGATTTTGGCTGCAAATGCCGGCGATGAGATAGCGCGATGGTAGAACGAAACGAATGGCAACCGTTGGGGTGGGATAGAGCTTCGACCCTTCAACTTCGGGCGATTCCCAAAGGGGACAGGGCCGCGATTGCGTTCCATCAAGAGCATCTTCCAGGGGCAAAGGAGCGGGAAGAGCGCCGCACTTTCTTCACCTCGGTCCTTGATGATTCGTACCCTTCTGCCCGGAAGAACTTCGATGCGTTTCCACGTTCGGTAAAACGCGGTGTTCTGGAGTGGATCGCCAATGCTAAAAGACCCCAGACCCGCGCAAATGGAGAAGTGATCGGCCTACTCCTGTCCCCACCACGGTGGATCCGGCCGAAGCTGTCACCCTGATCCTGAATTACCTCGTTGCCTACCAGGCGCTCCACCGGTCGGCAAAGGTCAAGGCTGGGGAAAAGGTACTCATCATCGCTGCGGCCTGGCGGGAGGCTGGTGAGCTACGGTGAACCCGCCGGGCTTGGCGCACTGTTTCGCATACTAGGGACTCTGGTCGCGGTCAACCTGCTTCCAAATGGTGAGTCCTTCAAGCTTTATGGCACATCTTCCTATTTTCTATTCGACAGACGGCCGTACCTGGAAGACTGGGCTACGCTCTTCAAGTTGCTTGGCGAAGGCGAAATAAAGCCCATCATTGCCGCAAAGTTCCCCATCCTGGAAGCGGCCAAAGCCAATGAACTGCTGGAAAGCGGGCAGGTCACCGGCAACGTCGTTTTGTTGTCGCCGGAAATATTGGACTTGGCTGCTAGCGATGTGACTGACTGTACGGGTCAATTTCGGAGGTAAAGAATGAAGACACTGGTTGTTTACGACTCGCTCCACGGGAACACCGAGACCATCGCGCAGGCTATTGGTGAAACATTGTCCGGTGAGGTTGAGGTGCTGCACGTAGGTGACGCAGAGCCTTCCGGTCTGGGGTCATACGACCTGCTTGTGGTCGGCGCGCCTACCCATGGATTCAGACCCTCCCAACCCATGCGCGACTTTCTGAAGCACATTGCCAAGGGTTCCCTGCAAGGTATCAAGGTGGCTGCTTTTGATACCAGAGCCAGCGAGGAAGAGTTACACTCCCACGGAGTGATATTGTCCACGCTGGTCAACGTCTTCGGCTATGCCGCCGAGCCTATCGGGGACAAGCTCAAGCGTAAAGGGGGGGAACTGGTCATATCGCCTGAAGGCTTCTACGTTGAAGGGACGGAAGGCCCACTGACAGAAGGCGAGATTGAAAGGGCGGTGGATTGGGCACGGCAAATTCATCAATCTTGGGGCTAAATCCCTATGACTTGCCGCAAGACCCCAAATTCACCTGTGGTGTCAAAGTCATGGTAGTTCTCCTGTTGAGTGTAGCTGGTCTGAAAATGGGTGTTCAACAGCCGAAGCGTTCATCTGGCGGCAGCGTGCGCGAGCGCTGAAGGCGTCTGGCAGCCGACAATCGCCGGGGCCTCGTGGATGAGTTCGTCATTCTCGAGGGCCTCCACCATAAACAGGGCGAAGTCTACGCGGCGCGTGATGTTGCTCTCGAGGATGGGGTCGCCCACGTGCCGGCTCCACACCGGCAGACCCTGGCTGTCACCCTCTTCGAGGTCGCTCCCACGCACCACCGTCCACAGCGTATCGCTAGCAAACACCCGCCGGCACGCTTCCACCTGGTCGTTGATGTCCACGATGCGAAATAGCCGCCCCAGCCAGCCGGCGACCTTCTCCTGCGCTTTGAGGGTCCGCGAGTACACGTCCTGTCCGTCCCGCGTGATATGCCAGCCACAGGAGAATATGAGGCGCGCGCCCGGAGGCGCGTAGTCAAGCACCGCCTGGGCCGTTCCCGACGAATACTGGTTAGCACCCCAAGGGACCAGCACGGTCAGCACCCCGTCACATCCTGAGACCGCCTTCTTGATGACCTCACGGTCGTTCGTCGCTCCGGGAACGAGAGTGATGCGCCCCTTGAACGTGTCGAGTTTGCCTACGCTTTGTTCTCGGCACACGCCAACCACCTGGTAGTCCCGATCCAGCGCGTGCCCCACCATGTACTGCCCGAGCTTCCCGGATGCCCCTACGATGCAAACCTTGTTTATAGTCATTTCATCTCCTCCTCCTGGTATGAAGCCACGGTCGTAGCACGTGATCCGCACGCTCCCCTGGCGAGCCCAAGGCCAGAATCGCGCCAACGCGAACACCCAGGTCGGCCACGTCGGCTCCAGCGAATTGCCAGGCAGCGTGGTGATGGGAGCATTAGTGGAAGGTCGCCTGTGAACACTGATCCGTCGTCAAGCAGGAGAGAGACACAGTGATCAGTGTGACCGGGCGTATGGAGGATCTCGCCATGAATGCCTATCTCGCCGAGGAGCTGGCGGCTCTCGCCGATTGAGATAGTGACGTTGCCGTCCGGGGTGATGTCAACGTAGTTGTCCCTTGGCTTTGTCCAGGTCTTCACAATTGGAATAGCGTCCGCCTGGACATCTAGGACGAGGAGGGGGACGCCCTCCCTCTTCAATTCCTCGGCAAGGCCCGCATGGTCGATGTGGTAGTGAGTGGCGAGTGCGTAGCGGAGTTTGTGGAGTGGCACACCCATCCTCCTGAGGTTCGCCTTCATCGTTCCCAAGGTTCCTGGCCAGCCGATGTCGACGAGCAAGCAGCCCGTGCCTGCGCTGACAACCCAGTAACTGGTAGATCGGTAACCGACGTTGACAATGGTTATAGGCGTCGCTTTGGGCATTTAAACGATAGTTAGTAGAGCGGATTCTTCGTATCGCGCAGCAGGGTGGTCCCTCGGAAGCCTGGACACCGGGCGAACAGCTTGCTCCACGCGCCGCCCGAGCCGTATGCCAGCTCAACTGGCCTCGGGCCTCCTCCTTGACAACGTACTCCCAGACAACTTCGATCATGAGTGATAGTTTAACTACTTCACCATTCGCCGGTTATATAGCGCGCTATGGCCATAGCAACAAAGCCGACACCCATCCCACCGAAAAGACCGGCGGCAACGTTGCCTATTAGAAAGCCTATGGCCAGGCCAAGCATCAGGAACCCTACAAAAACCAGTCCACTGACCCCTGATCTCCCGGATTTTTGGTTCTCGTCAGCCATCACGATTGCCTCCATCTCCCTATTAGGTGTTGATTAAGCATAGTACTACAAAGTAAAGCATTGGACCTGAGTGAAATTCTCCCTATGGCGATGCCCATTGTAGCACAAATAGCCATCGAATTCAATCTCCGTGCGTATGCGGTCACCCAGCAGGCGCGGCATAGGGATGCCGCCCTACCTGGTCCAGAATCTTGGGACGCACCCGAAAAATGCGCTCCTACGCCATATTTTGACAAATGGCTTCAGGTAGATTATAATTTAGACCGACTGGTTTAAATTATCGGTCTAAACTGGTAGTCTAAAGGAGGGTCCATGCCACGGCCGCGATTTAACAAGTTATCAGCCGAGAAAAGCGAACGTATCCTGGAGGCAGCGGCCAAAGAATTTGTCGCCCATGGCTACGAGGCTGCATCGCTGAACCGGATTCTGGACGAGGCGGGCATCAGTAAAGGAGCTGCTTACTACTATTTTGACGACAAGGCCGACCTGTACGCGACGACTGTTCTGCACTATAGTCAGGAGCTGCTGGACGCCTCGCTGTACGATCCTGCCCGGTTCACGGCCCAAAGCTACTGGGACGAGATTGCGGCCCTTTACCGGCGCCAGTTCACCAGCTATGCGGAACGGCCCTGGGTGTTTGGACTGGCCAAGGCGGGGGGCTCGTCCTCGGCCGAGATGCTGGCCCAGGGGCCGCTGGCCGACCTGTGGGAGCAGGCTCAATTCTTGTTGGTGCGGTTGTTGGGGCACGGGCGTGATTTTGGCGTCATCCGAACCGATCTGCCCGAAGAGCTGTTGCTGTCGCTGGTGATCGCGGTAGACGACGCGCACGACCGCTGGCTCTTTGCCCACTGGTCAGAGCTTTCGCCAGCCGACCTCGAACAGGCCGCCAACCGCATCGCCGATACGCTGCGCCGTCTGCTGACGCCTGAATAGTTTTCCCGTATTGTTTGCTCGCCAGGGATTGCCAAATCCTGAGCTTTTGCGCCTGGAACGGGGATTTGCCAATCCCCTCAGAGCAATACTCATTGTAGGAAGCACAACATGAATTCAGCCATCTCAACCAATAATCTTGTAAAACGATACGGTGATGTAATCGCCGTAGACGGCCTATCCTTGCGTGTCGCTCGAGGCGAGATCTATGCCTTCCTCGGTCTGAATGGCGCAGGCAAGACGACGACTATTCGCATGTTGCTGGGCATGGTCAAACCGACTGCCGGCGAAGCGCGCGTGCTGGGAACCGGGATTCGCGTGGGCGGGGCAAAACCTTGGGACTCTGTCGGCTATCTGGTCGAGACCGCAGATGCCTATCCAGAGCTTTCGGTGCGCGAGAACCTGGAAGCTATGCGCCGTCTGCGTCCTGGTGTCCTGCCAAAAGCCGTAGATCTCGCCATCGAGCGGCTGGGCCTGGTCGCCTATGCGAATCGGCGCGCCGGCACCTTATCGCACGGAAATGCGCAGCGGCTGGGGCTGGCCAAGGCTTTGATGCACGATCCCGAACTGCTTATCCTGGATGAGCCGGCCAACGGCCTGGACCCGGCCGGGATTGTCGAAATCCGCAACTTGCTTATCGAACTGGCGCACGAGCAAGGCGTTACTGTGTTCATGTCGAGCCATATCCTGGGTGAAGTGGCGCGTCTGGCGCATCGTATCGGCATCATTCATGGAGGACGGTTACTGCAGGAACTTGATATCGCTGAACTCGAACGCAACCGGCGACGCCGGCTCCTGATACAGTCCCGCGACATGCGGGCGGCGCATACTGTGCTATGCAATGCTGGCTTTGTCCCCGTGAGTGCGTCGAATGGCGTCATCGAAGTGAAGGACACCTTGGCTATCGAACGTCCAGACGATATTGCCAAGCTGCTGGTCAACGCCGGTCAGGCGCCGACCATGCTCAGCGTCGAACAGGAAGATCTCGAGCACTATTTCCTGAGATTGGTCGGCCTGGAGGGAGAAGGGGAAGCATGAATAACGTGATGCAGGCAACTTGGGTTGAACTGTTCAAAGCGCGCCGTTCCAAAGTGCCATTGCTTACCGGGCTTGGGTTTACGCTGGCGCCACTGGCGGGCGGGTTCTTTATGATCATCCTCAAGGACCCCGAATTTGCGCGACGGGTCGGGCTGATCAGCGCCAAGGCCCAGCTCGTGGCCGGGGTGGCCGATTGGCCAACCTATCTCGAACTCCTGGCCCAGGCCACAGCCATTGGCGGTCTCATCCTTTTTAGCCTGGTCGGCAGTTGGGTGTTTGGCCGCGAGTATTCCGACCGCACCGTGAAAGATTTGCTCGCCCTGCCCACTTCCCGGCCGGCCATTGTGGCGGCCAAATTCACCGTAATCGCGACATGGTCGGCCGTGTTGGTGGCCATCATCTATCTGATTGGGCTTAGCGTTGGTGCGTTGGTTGGACTGCCGCAGGGTTCGACTCAACTGATTTTGCAGGGAGGGGTTACCATTGCGATTACAGCCGGTCTGACCATCGCCAGCATCACGCCGATTATCTTCTTTGCCAGCGCCGGGCACGGTTATTTACCCCCAATGGGTGTGGCTATCCTTGCCATCTTTCTGGCGCAGATCATCGCGGTTGCCGGCTGGGGTGAGTACTTCCCCTGGTCTATACCCGCTTTGTACTCACAAGGCGAAAACCTTGCAATGATCAGTTACCTAGTTGTAATTCTAACGGGCGTCGTTGGTATATGGGGTACTTTCATCTGGTGGGAGTTGGCAGATCAAACACGTTAGTGAATTGGCGCACCATGACCCTGTCGCGTATAATCTGCCGCAGACGTCTACCAGCTAACGGACACACTCTTGATTTGGCAGATGGCTGGTGGCAGATGACGGACGATCAAAGACGAATGGAGGGAACATGGACAATCGAGTTCTGGTAGCCTACGCCACCAAGTACGGTGCAACAGGGGAGATTGCTGAGCGAATCGGTCAGGTGCTTCGTGAAGCAGGTTTGCCTACCGACGTGCTGCCCGCGGATCGCGTCAGCGACCTGACCCCTTACCAGGCAGTTGTATTGGGCAGCGCGGTTTACATCGGCAAATGGCGCAAAGAGGCGGTGAAGTTCCTGCAGGCCCACGAGGAGATGTTGGCTGAACGGCCGGTGTGGCTGTTTTCGAGCGGGCCTGCGGGCGAGGGAGATGCGGTTGAGCTGATGGATGGCTGGCGCTTCCCCAAGGGGCAACAGGCTATCGCCGACCGCATCCAGCCCCGCGACATCGCTGTCTTTCACGGCCATGTGAATATGGATAAGATGAATTTCATCGAGAGATGGATGATCAAGAATGTCCAGTCACCGGTCGGCGATTTCCGTGATTGGGATGCCGTTACGTCCTGGGCCACGGCCATTGCGGATGCGCTGAAGGAAGCGGCATGAACTTACCAGAGGGGCCTAACATAAATCGATTAATGATCATCGGCTAACCCCAATGTTGGGCGCTATCTGAAATATGAGGAGGAAGATCATGTCAAAGGGCGATGCGGCTCCAGCCGTTGATTCAACCCAAGGGGTTACTGACGCTGTTGGGCATTACAGCGTCTATGCGGCAGGGGGGCTGTTCAATCAACACGAGCTAGCAACCAATGTCTTGATCAAGGAGGCTGTTTGGCGATTATCCAACGGTAAGTTCTCCCTGTTCCTTCCCCAGTCTAAGGATTTGAAAGAGCTTGATGCATTGGGAGAGCTTGATGCTGCGTACCTCAGAAACGCCGATCTTCTGGGGGTTGTGAAGGCCGATGTTGTCATGGCCCGCTTTGACGGACTGGAGCTGGACTCAGGGACAGTGGTCGAATTCACCATGGCGAAAAGCCTTGGCAAACCAACTGTTATTTTTCGCTGTGACTTCCGTCACTTGTCTGGCACAGGCATAGAAGAACCTTACAACTTGATGGTTAGAAGCTGGCCACGAACTGTAGAGGTCCATATTGAGTCCTTTCGAGATTACGTAGATCTATTAGCCGAAGAGCGTAAGGGTCTTGGTGAGGGCCTCATAGCTGAGGGCCTCATAGCTGAGGGCCTCATAGCTGAGGTCGTTACATCTGAGGCCACCTTGAAAGCCGAGCTGAACACGGTTCAAAAAGGTGTCGATGAAATCGCGAAGAAGCTGATAGATGGATTGGAAGCGGTAATCAAGATGGAGTCGCCCTATCCCCCTGAGTACCAGGAAATCGTCTATAAAGCGTCGAGATACAGTCCTGGTAGTGGGTTTGACCAAATGCTGACAGAAGATGAGTTAGCTGAAATCATTCAGAGACTGAGAAAAAACAGCACGTTATGACTTCCTGACTGGAGGTTAGATCGTGCTATGTGGCTCAAAGTCTTGCTTTTAGGCCTGGGCGCAATCATCGTCGGCTTAGTCGGTGTTGTCCTTATCAGCAAGTTTCGCCTTGATAGAGCCAATGCCAAACTTGTGGACGATCTTCTGGCTGAGGCCAATGTGGAAGTTGCCGGAAGGCGATCTGAGCTACTGGCGGAGGCGTGTGGAAGCCATCGACTATCAGTTGGACTAGCCCAGTAACCCTTGACGAAAAGCAATAAATGTGATACATTATAGTTGTCTTTGCACACGTGTGCATTCCCCTGGATTGACCTTCTCATAGGTTAAGCGAGGAGCCAAAGATGGATCGTCTACGGGTTGCCGTGGTTGGATTGGGCAACATGGGGCAAGTTCACGTCGCCAACGTTGCCAAGTTGTCTAACGCCTGCCTGCACGCCGTCGCCAGCCGCCGCCCGGAGGTGGCCCGCGAGGTGGCCGCGCGTTTCAACGCCGACCGGTTTTACACTGACTACGATCGGCTATTTCGCGATCCCGACCTGGATGCCGTGGTCATCGCCACCGGCATCATCGATCATCCTGAGCACATCATCCAAGCCGCCCAGAATAACCTACACGTCTTGACCGAGAAACCTATCGCTTTCAATCTAGAGGATACGGATCGCGCCCTGGCAGCCGTCGCAGAAGCTGGTGTCCATCTCCAGGTAGGGTTTATGCGTCGCTTCGACCCCGGCTATGCTGGGGCCAGGGCAAGAATCGAGGAGGGCGTTATCGGTCGCCCTGTTCTGTTCAAGGCGTGCAGCCGCGACCCTTTCTGGCCGGAGAAGCAGGACGGCCCCGGGTACAACACCACCTACCTCGACTTGGGTGTGCATGACTTCGACCTGGCTCGCTGGCTGGTGGGGGACGAAGTGAGCGAAGTCTACGCTCTTGGAACAGTGTTGGTCTACCCCAAGTTGGCTGAGTTTGGTGACGTGGACAACGCGGTCGTCAGCCTCACCTTTGAAAATGGGGCGTTGGGCGTTGTTGACTTTTCCCGCAACGCCCGCTATGGCTACGACATCCGTGCTGAAGTACTGGGTGACGAGGGAGCCTTGTTTATCGGCGGATTGCAGCAAACGCCGTTGGCCGTTCTCTCGCGCGATGGCGTGGCGCACGACGTGTTTCCCTGGTATCCGGAACGCTTTGCCGATGCATTCTTGGGTGAGGTGACAGCATTTGTCGACGCGATACAGGCGGGGCATATGCCGCAGCCAGGCGGGGTTGACGCCCGTCGTGCCTCGGAGATCGGCGTGGCCGCGCTCGAATCCTGGCGCAGCAAACAACCAGTGAAGGTGGAGCGTAAAACGTAAGGCGTAAAACGTAAACGCGTAATGCGTGAGAGACCAATTACGCCTCACGTTTTACGTCCTTGCGTTTCACGTTTTACGCTTTTCGTTTTACTTGTAAGTTCATAAACTATTTAACTCAGGAGGTTACCCAATGTCTGAGACATCTGTTATCCCCAAAGGTCTGATTCCCACCGATCAACCCACACTCTTTTTCGAAGACAACGCTGTGGGTCGCTTGAAAAAGGAGATTTGGGACGCGAGTGAGGAAGAATTGGACGCCATTCTGGCCGAGTACGGCATGCCCTCTCCGTGTGAGTGGGCTAAGCCAGGGGCTTACATCCAGACCACGCCGCGTCACAAGGTGGTTGAGAATCGACGCAAGAACGATATTGTCCTCATCCCCATCGGCTGCACCGAGAACCACGGCATGCATCTGCCCAGCGCCGCCGACACGCTGTACGTCAGCCAGATTTGCGAGGGAGTGCGCCGCTATACTCAGAAGAATCGTGATGGGCACGTCAACCTTACCTTGCCGCCGCTGAATTTTGGCTCGCATCCCTACCATCATATGGGCATGCCGGGCACCGTCCCTGTTCGGGAGAACGTGGCCCGCGAGTTCCTGATTGACACGATGCTCGGTTTGTGGAACGACGGCTTCCGCAAGCAGATAATGATCAACAACCACGGTCACTTGTGGATGCTCGAGTCCGCCATCCAGCAGTTGCAGAAGCGTTATCACCTGCCCGGAATCTTCCGCGTGTTGGATTGGCACCGCGCCGTGCGTGAGATGTTCAGCACCAAGGAGCGAGGCGGTGACTTGGACACCAACTTCGTCCACGCCGATGAGTCGGAGACATCGCTGAGCCTGTATCTGCATCCTGATATGGTCGATATGGAATACGCGGTGGACACCGAGGGCAAGACCTATTTGCCCGACGGTCACTTCGACAAGTCAGTGGACCCCTTCAGCCGCCCCAGCCGCTGGAGCGAAGGGGAAGGACACTTTGCCATCGAGTTGGCTGCCACGCCGGAAGGGGTTGTGGGCAAGTCGACCCACGGCGACGCCCGCAAGGCCAAGCGTCCCTTGGCCGCTATTCTGCGCTATCTGACCTTGGTCAACGACGAGATCCTGGCTGTCTTCCCGGCTGGCGCCGTACCGCCGGTGGAGGAGGTGACTTTGCGCACCGAGGCCGAGATGGAGCCCTATCTGCGCGAGCCGCAGAGCGAAGGCTGGAAACCTGTCTACGGGCTGCCGCGCATCGGGCAGGATACGTTGTCGTAGGAATCCGGAAATCAGGGAATCAGGGATCAGGAAACGATCACACCAGATTCCTGATCCCCTGATTCCCAAAGGACACATAGTCAATGAAACTAGCCATCGTTCTATCTACCCACGCCGCCCAATTCCAGGCGGTTGCCTTCAAAGGGGATTTTGAAACCAACGTGGCGCGCATCGCCTCATACGGTTACGATGGCGTCGAGTTGGCCATCCGCGACCCGAAGCTGGTAGACGTCGACGAGTTGGATGCGGTTATCAGGAATCATGGGCTGGAGGTGCCCGCCATTGGGACCGGGCAAGCTTGGGGGGAGGAGGGTTTATCCTTCACCAGCGATGATCCGGGGGTGCGCCGGGCCGCCATCGAGCGCATCAAGAGTCACGTACCGCTGGCCCAGCATTACGGTGCTACGATCATCTTGGGCCTCATCCGCGGCATCACGCCGCCAGGTCAAAGCCACGAGGGTTCAATGGCCTATTTGGTGGAAGCGCTGCAGGAATGTTCAGCCGTAGCCGCAACCGAAGCTGTCCGTTTCGCGCTGGAACCCCTCAATCGCTACGAGACGGACTTGATTCACACCGTAGAAGAGGGCCTGAATCTTATCCAGCGGGTGGGCGCGGATAACTTCGGACTGCTGCTTGACACTTTCCACATGAATATCGAGGAGCCGTCCATCGAGGCCAGCATACGCGCTTGCGGCGACCGCATCTTCCACTTCCACGTAGCCGACTCGAATCGTTGGCATCCAGGCGCTGGTCACCTGGATTTTCCCAGCATTCTCTCGGCCTTGCGCGAGACAGGCTATGGCGGCCATGTCTCTGGTGAGTTTATGCCGGTCCCCGACGCCGACACCGGTGCGCAGCGAGCCATAGAGCACTTGCGGCCGATGGTCTGAACTGCGATGGGATTCACGTTCGGGACCACGAAGTCATTCTTTCAACGCGGCCTAACCACGAGGGAACGTGATTAGGCACCTGTGGACCCGATTGTGCTTAGCAGTTGCACACGTGTTGCGCCCAGCCGATGTGAAGCGGTTTGGCACGCCTTCTGCATCAGTCGATAGCCCATGCTGCAGCTCATAGTCATCAGAGCGCGTACGCCCGATGCGGTGATGGCCACCACGCGCACAGGCGTGGCGCAGTGAGCCGAGGCGGTCAGTTGGTAGGGGCCTACCAAAGAAGACCAGCCGAAAATCTCACCTGGCCCGACGGTCATCACCATTGCGCGCTGAGTGCCTTCGGCGTTGGTGGCCATCATCATCTCTATTCGGCCTTCGAGTAACAGATATAGTTTGGCCGCTGGGCTGTCTTCTTGAAAGATATACTCTCCCGGCTTGTATCGTTCTTCTTCGGCCAGGGTGGCCAGGGCCTTGATCTCGTTCTCCTGGAGGTCCTCAAGATCCGAGAAGCTTTCGATGATCTCTGGTGCGATCACAGTCGGCCTCCTTCCTCTGGGCGTTCAGTGGGCAACGAATAAGCTCACCATCTGAAGGCGGGTGGCGTGAAGCCGATCGGCGATCGACTGACAGACTCTACGCATTATGACGCAGCAGAGTTTGGGGTCAAGTTCGAACATCCCCAAAAGATCGGCTCCTTTGAACTCTATGGCTTCTACTGGGCTGGCGCAGACGGCCGAACCGGTGTAGAGGTACGGGTCTACCAGTGCTGACCAACCGAATATGTCTCCCGGGCTGAGCGTTGTAACCAGTTCGTGCTGTTCGCCTGTGGCATCGGTATTGACCACGATATCCACCCAGCCATCGATAAGCAGATACAGCGCATGCGCTATATCATCCTCTCTGAACATCAAGTCCCCTCGCTGAAACGAGGCTTTGTTGGCGATAATAGAGACACTCCTCAGCTCTGTCTCGCTGAGGCCAGCGAAGAAGGGGAAGGCTGTTAGGATTTCTGGAGTAACCATTGCAGCTCCTCCAGCCATCGCGGCGGACGGCCGACAGTGGGAATTATTTCGCCCTGGCGCAGCAAGTTACTCAGCTAAGTGGGCCAGCGACTCAATGCGCATATCGCGCAGGCGCTCACGGATAACCTGGGCAGCCTTTAGAGCCATCAAATAACCAAAACGGCAGTCTTCGTCAAAAATCTGCAAGAGTTTCTTGCCATTAAATGCCACGACACGACAGGGTGTGATTGATTTGGCGCTGGCTGTGGCCGTGTTGGGAGGTATCAGGCCAGACCAACCAAAGACATCCCCGGTTCCCACTGTACTCAGTGTGATGTCCTTGGTCTTAAGCCCACCTATCAGTTGCTCAGAGATCTGTTGTTCCACGTCTTGATCAGGTACTTCGAAGACGATGGCCGCTGCGCCTTCCAGGACGAGATATACATTTTCGAGAGCATCACTCTCGTGAAAGAAGCAGTGGTCAGCTTCGACGCTTACCTCGTCAGCCACCTTGGCCAGTTTGACAATGTGATCATAGTCCAGGCCAGCAAAGAACGGATAGCGACGGATCAGTTCGGGTGAGACCATATTCTCCTCCTCCTCTATCCAGAGTTTTATAGAGCTTGTATGCTTTTATCTACTTTTTATGGTTCAGTTCGGCCAGTACGGCTGCAGTTACTTCAGGGATCGCCTTCGCGACGGCAGGTGTGGGCTCGTCCCCAAAGTAGGTGACGTTTTCCACGCCGACAGCATAGATCGTGATCTCTTTGGGCAAGGGTAGTCCTATTTGCTGTCCCATGTTGAGCGCCGTGACCAGGTTGGTGTCGTGGGCGCAGGTGCTGTGTTGAGTAGGGCTGATGGTGCGCAGATCCTCTAGCGTCATACGCTGGACCGTGCCAGGCATAGCGTCATGTAGAAGGGCATCGATGAGGATTACTCGGTCGTAGCCCATCATCATCTCCATCAAGCGCAGCCCTCCCACACTGGCCTCAGTGACGGTCACGTCGTTCCGCTTGGATGAGGCCAATGCATCCTGTACAGCGTAAGCTACCTTCACACCCACGCCATCATCGGTCAGAATAGGATTCCCCAGGCCAATGACTAACGTTCTCAAACTGCGTACTCCGTGTTGCGTATTGCGTACTGCGTACTGCATACTGCGTATTTTGAGTCTCACTCTGCACGCAGTACGCAGTACGCTTTAGTGTCCTCAATCCACGTGCCGGCTCACGCGCTCGACCACGTTCCCCTCAGCGTCGTGAATGGTGACCACCAGCGGCATCTGTCCCGGCAGTGAGTGAGTGGCGCATGACATGCATGGGTCATACGAACGGAAGGCCATTTCGATCATGTTCAGCATGCCGTTGTTGATCTCCTCGCCCTTCTTGATGACGGCCTTGGCAGCCTTCTTGATGGACAGGGAGATTGGGGCATTGTTGTTGGTCGTGCCCACGACAAGATTCACCTTGGTCAGGATGCCGTTCTCGTCGGTCCAGTAGTGATGGGTCAGAGTGCCGCGCGGCGCTTCGACCGAGCCTACACCCTCATCTGGGGTTTCGGTGATCGGCGCCCGCACGTTGGGATCGGTGATTTCAGGATCGGTGATCAACTCTAGCATACGTTCAGCAGAGTAGAGTAACTCAACCAGGCGCGCCCAGTGGGTGGCCAGTTGGTGATGAACCGGTGTGTAGTTTCCATTGACCTTTTCGCTGCCCAGGGTCTCGTACAGCTTCTCGTAAGCTTCTTGGGCCTTGGGCGTGGCCATCCCGTCGGCGGCGTTCAGACGCGAGAGTGGCGTTGCAGAATAGATGCCGCTTTCCATACCATCCTCGAACCCCTTCCAGCCAACATTCTTGAGGTACGGGAACTTAAGGTAGCTGTATGGCTCGACCCGCTCGGCGATGTGGTTGGGATACTCGGAGGGATGGTATTTGGCAAACTCTGCGCCTTCGGGGTCTACCACCCGGATCATACCATCGTAGAAGTTGACGTGGTTGTTCTCGTCCACAGTGCCCATAGAGTAGATGCGGTGGGTATAACCGTCCGAGACGATCAGGTCCACGTAGTCTTGGTTGCTGAGCACCACGTCGTTGAACAGTTGGAGGCTGAAGAGGCCAAATTCGACGTTCTTGCGCGCGATCTCCTCGATCTCCTGACGCTCTTCCTCGCTAACGGCTTTGCTCCAACCGCCTGGCAGACCGGCCACAGGGTGGATGCCGCGTCCGCCCAGCATCTGGATCACGTGGTGGTTGCGCATACGGCACTCGATGACCTGCGAGCCGATCTCCAGGCCTACCTTGTGGACCACGCCCAGGATGTTGCGTTCGGCAGGTGGCGCATCTGGCCCTAGAACAAAGTCCGGGCCCCCCAGCGCGTAAAAGTGGACGGTATGGTCTGTGACGTAAAAGGCCGAGTACAGCACTTCTCGTATCTTCTTGGCGACCGAGGTCGGCTCGACGTGGAACAAGGCATCCAGCGCTTTGGTCCCCGCCATGTGGTGCGCCTCGGGGCAGACACCACAGATGCGATTGGTGATACGCGGCATCTCCTCGGCCGGACGGCCCACACAGAATTGCTCAAAGCCGCGCAATTCAGGGATCTGGAGATAGGCGTTGGCCACCTCACCTTCTTCGTTGAGGAATATCTCGATCTTGCCGTGGCCTTCCAGCCGGGTGATAGGATCTATCGTAACTCGTTTCATTTATATGCTCCTTCTGTTCGACAAGTTCACGACGAAGCCTGCTGCACGCCACCGCCGTTCGCCTTGATGCGGCGCAACAGCGAGTGGGCCATGCTGAAACGATAGAAGGTGCCGGCCGGGTCTGCCAAGGTTTCCATCGCCTCCGCAATCTTGTGCTCCAGTTCGTCTTCCTCTTCGTTTGGTTCGCCTACATCTACCACCGAAGCGATGGCGGACAGCATCTTGGCCCCTTGGTCTTCTACTCCAGGCAACGGGCCGTAGCAGCCCCGGCAGCCCATGCCCACCTGGGGACAGAGTGCACCACAGCCGCTGACAGTCGCCGGTCCCATACATATGAGGCCTTGTTCCAGCAGGCAGATGCCAGGTTCTGGAGTGATCTCGTAGGGCCGGTAGAAGCGCTTGATGGTTTTCACGTTCTTTTCTAGAGGACACTCCTCGCAGACGGCCACTGTGCCAGCGCCAACCACCGAACCTGGTGGTGGCAGCTCTGCCCCTTCGGTTAGGGCCGCGACCACAGCCTCCAACACCGCCCAGATTTGAGGAGGTTCGGGTGGACAACCAGGGATGTAGTAATCCACAGGCACCACCTGATCTAAGGATTTGACTGTGTTGTAAAATGCAGGAAGGGTGAGTTCTCCTTCTGGTACCTGGCTCACCAACTGGGGCCGGACTCCCTCCGAGTTTTCTATGGAAGGATTGTCGTGGTAGACGGCATTGAAGGTTGCCTCAGCAGTGGTCAGATTGGACAGGGCCGGGATGCATCCCTCGTAGGCGCACGAGCCATAGGCCACCAAGACCTTGGATTTCTCGCGGAGTAGGTGGGCCATCTCTTCGTTCTCTGAGTTGCGAATGGCGCCGTTGAAGAGACACACATCTATATAGCCGTCGGGGTAGCCCTCTACGTCGGAGACCTTGAAGTCGGCGATGCAGGGGAAGAAGGCCAGGTCAAAGACAGCATCTACCGTGAGGATCTTGTCGCCGATGTTCAGTACCGAGATTTCACAGCCACCACACGAGGAGGCCCAGTACATAGCTAGTTTGGGCTTTTCACTCATTGTCATACCTCCTCGGCCTCAGTGACAGCGACCGCTTCGACGTGGCCGTTGCCGCTCAGGACCGTTTCTTTCCAGCGCAGCGGGCCTAAGGCCCGCACTTGTTCCGTCATCCGATCCACCGCCGCAGCCAGCACCGTACCTTCCGATGCGGAGGCCCATACGATTTGCACCCGCTCCTCTTCTACACCAAATTGGCGCAGCATCTGCTTGAGCAGCGTGAAACGACGCAGGGCCTTGATGTTGCCTTCAACGTAGTGACATTCGCCCGGATGGCAACCGGCAATGAGCACCCCATCGGCTCCCTCGCGCAGCGCCTTGAGCACAAACTGAGGTTCGATACGGGCCGTGCACATCACCCGAATGGGGCGCATATTGGGTGCATACTTGATGCGGGCGGTACCGGCCAGGTCAGCGGCCCGGTATGAACACCAGTTGCACAGAAATCCGACAATCACGGGTTCAAATTTTTCACTCATCTTCTCCTCCATCACGCTGGAACCGGTTCGGATGTTATCACATCCCACAAGACGCCCTCGATCTCGGACATCACCTGCTTGTTGGTGAAGTGGGCGCCGGTGATGGCCTCGCTGGGGCAGGTGGCTACACAGGCACCACAACCTTGACACAGAGCAGTGATGACCTCGGAAACCTTCGTATCCTCGTGGAACTCGATGGCGTTGTATGGGCAAAGCTCGTTGCACAGGCGACAGCCACAGCACTTCTCTTCATCGATGCTGGCTCGCACTGGCTCCATCATCACGGTGCCTTGGCTGATCAGGCTGGACACTCGCGAAGCGGCCGCCGCACCCTGGGCAACCGAGTCTGGGATGTCCTTGGGACCCTGGCAGGCGCCAGCGATGAATATGCCCTCCGTCATAGTCGCCACCGGGTCCAGCTTGGGGTGCCGCTCGACAAAGAAGCCCTCAAAGTCGCATCCCATCTTGAAGAGCTGGGACACCTCACGCGAGTCGGCGTATGCCTCCATCGCCGGGCTGAGGATGACCATATCCACAGGTACGCGACGCTGCAACATGAGCAGTGTATCCTCGGCCTGGACGACCAGTTTGCCCTCTTCTTCGGGAGTACGAGGGATGTCCGTTATCTCGGCCACTCGACCCCGGATGAAGTTGGTACCCTCGTCCAGCAGCCGGTGGTAGAACTCCTCGTATCCTTTGCCCGGTGTTCGGACGTCGATGTAGAAGTTGTACACCTCTGCATCGGGCAACCGTTCGTGGACCAGATGGGCAAACTTGAGCGAGTACATACAACACACCTTGGAGCAGTACTCGTGGTAGTTTTGGTCACGGGAGCCGACGCAGTGGACGATAGCAACGCTCTTTGGCTGGGTCTCCATATCGCGAAGCACAATCTTGCCGCTGGTAGGACCGGCGGCGTTCACCATGCGCTCAAACTCAAGGCTGGTAAAGACGTTGGCCAGCCGCCCGTAGCCATAGCGGGGGATGCGGCTGACGTCAAACAGCTCATAGCCCGTGGCCAGGATGACGTTACCCACCTGGAACTTGACCATCTCGTCTTCCTGTTCGAAGTCGATGGCGTCAGTGGGGCAGAAGATCTGGCAGGCTTTGCACTTACCCCGTATGAAGTAGGTGCAGTTCTCGGTGTCAATCACCGGGTACTTAGGCACAGCCTGCGGGAAGGGGGTATAGATGACCTTGCGCTCACCCAGGCCAGCCTCAAAGGCGTTGTCCACGACCTTCTTGGGGCACTTCTCAACACAGATGCCACAGCCAGTACACAGTTCTTCGTTTACGTAGCGTGCCTTCTTGCGCACAGTCACCGTGAAGTTGCCCAGATAGCCCTCGACTTCTTCCACCTCGCTCCAGGTCAGCAAGGTGATGTTGTCGTGCTGGCCTACTTCTACCATTCTTGGGGTCAGGATGCAGGCCGAACAGTCGAGAGTGGGAAAGGTCTTATCCAGTTGCGCCATGTGGCCGCCGATGGACGGTTCGCGTTCGACCATGTAGACGTGGTGACCACCATTGGCCAGCTCCAGTGCCGCCGAGATACCAGCGATGCCGCCGCCCACGATCAAGGTGTTGGGATTGATGTCCACCGGCAGCGGCTCCAGCGGCTGATGGTGGACCACCCGATCAATCGCGCCCCGAACCAGGGCCTTGGCCTTCTGGGTCGCCGCGTCTTCGTCTTCAGTGGTCCAAGAGTCATGCTCGCGGATGTTGGCCATCTCGAATAGGAATGGGTTTAGACCAGCCCGTTGGCACGCTCCCCGGAAGGTCTTCTCGTGCATATGGGGCGAGCAGGCTGCCACTACCACTCGCGTCAGACCCTTGTCTTTGATGTCTTCTTCAATCAGTTCCTGTCCGAGGCTGGAGCACATGAACTTATAATCGCGGGCGATTTCCACGTTGGGTTGCTCGCCCGCCCACTGTGCCACCTCTTCTACCGCCACCTTACCAGCAATGTTGGTGCCACAGTGACAGACGTAGACTCCAACTTTTTCGCTCATAGGTTACCTCCTGCTACTAAAATATGTTATGATCTGAGAACTCAAATGACTTAACTGGCCTCCGCGCCAACGCTGGAGAACACAATCGGTGCCGCGGAAACTAGTTCTTTCCCAATCCCCAACTTTTCTGGTTTGATTCCCATAGCCAGCCCCATAAGCTGCGTGAAATACATGACGGGAACTGACAGTTCCGTGCCAAACTCCTGGTTGACTTGCTTCTGATAGCATTCCAGATTGACCTGGCACAATGGGCACGTCGTAGCAATCACATCTGCGCCACGATCCACAGCACTCTGGAGCAAATTACGCACCAAGCTCAACGCTGCCCGGCGACTCGTAAGGATTAAAGAGCCGCCACAGCAATGGACTTTCAAAGGTTCATAATCTATAGGATCTGCCCCTATTGCCGACAGCAGACGTTCAAAGTACCTAGGTTGCTCAACGTCCCTGATTTCCTGCCCTTCTTTTCTCGGTCTTACCATTTGACATCCATAGTAAGGTGCCACTCGCAGGCCGTCCAATGGATGAGAGACTTGGCTCTTGACCTCTTCCAGTCCAACCTCGTCAACGTACACCTCGATCAGATGTCGTACCTTGATGCTGCCGGAGAACTGCAAGTCGTCCGCTTGCAGCGCGAAGTTGATGTGGTCCGCTAAATCTGGATCTTCTTTAAGGTAGACGTTGGTGAAGTAAGAGTTCTTGTAGCAAGCACTACAGGGAGCAACCAAGTCGAGGCCCGCCTTCTCGGCCATGGCCAGGTTTCGAGCCGACAGCGTATATGCGAGTAACTCGTCGACGTGGAAGTAAGTAGTGGCGCCACAGCAGTTCCAGTCCTCCAGTTCTTTGAGTTCCACGTCCAGTTTGCGTGCGGTCTCGACGGCGGAAACGTAGTAGCTCGACGCCATTTTCTCAAGAGAGCAGCCCGGAAACAACGCGTACTCTTTCATGAGGACCCTCCCACCGGAATGATTCTATTCACCATGCGTCGGAAGTTCTCGAGCCTTTTGATCCTTGGTGGAAGCACGGGCACCCTGCCCTTCAACATCAGCCCAGTCGCCGTTTGTGCTTCCTGAAGGAACTCTCGAAGACTAAAGCTCGTCATATAGGCGGGAGCCAACACAGGTTCATAAGATCTTCCGCTCCTGACGATTGTCTTCACAAAGGTCTCAGAGAACGTCGGTCCGACCAATCCCTCCTGGTACTGGTCCTTCCACATGGAATAGCGCTTCAGTGCGTACATCAATTCTGCGATGTCGATTTCGCTCGGACATCTCACGGTACAGTGGTAGCAGGACGCGCAGTACCAGAAGGTGTTGCTGGCGAGTACTTTGTCTTTCATATTGGCGCGGATCATGCCAATCAGTCGCCGTGGTGAATAGTCCATATATTTGACTACTGGGCACGTCCCGGAGCACGTTCCACACTGGATACAGGTCTTGAGTGGATTCCCGTGCGCAGCATGCAAGAGGTTGGAGACCTCTTGGCTGAATGAAGGTTTGACTGCCATATATTATTCTCCTAATTTCGCTGTCGGGAATGTGTGCCATATCTTGGTCGTCTGGCATGAGACACACCACGTCTCTACTTCACAGACGTAGTCTAACCGAGATTGTCGCAACAAACCCGTCGGTTCAACCTTTGGCCTAACTCGTTTCTGTCTTCCTCGCTTCTGCGGCCTCCAGCAAAGCATTAACCCTTTCCAGAAGGAAATCTGGCTCAACAGGTTTCTCAACCAATTCGTCGACTGCAACGAAGCGAGGATGGACTGGCTCACCAGGGAATAGAAAGGCGATCTGTTCCCTGATGCCGGTGATGATCAACACCGGGATTTCCCGCAATACGGGGTCCTTCCGAATCTTGCGGGCCACCATGATGCCTTCTGCTCCTCGCCCCATCATGATGTCCAGTAGCAGTAGATCGGGAGGGTCGGTCTGCAGTGCCTTAAAGCCGTCGTCGGGATTGTAAGCCACGTCAACAGCATAGTCGGCGCCTTCAAGAATTGAGGTGATGCCCTCAACAAAATCGGGGTCATCGTCGATAATCAAGAGTCTTTTCTGTTCACCCATTTTTGTACCTCCTTGCGGAATTGTTTATGGATTTGGTGTCCGGGCAAAGTTAGTGATTTGTATCGCTGACATAGACCGGTAGTCTGATCACAAATGTACTACCTTTGCCCAGTTCACTTTCTGCGGTGATCGATCCATCGTGAGTCTCGATGATGCGTTGGCAAATAGCTAGACCCAGCCCGGCACCTCCTGCCGTCGCCTTGCCGGATTTTGCTCTGTAGAAATCATCGAAGATATAGGGCAGTTCTTCTTCGGGTATGCCCACCCCCTTGTCGGAAACGGAAATCACGATGTGGCCATCTTCTTCCTTGGCGTTAATCAAAACCTCACTTCCCATATGGGAATATTTGACCGCGTTATTGCCGAGATTTACCAGTGCTTCGGTTAAAGTCCCCTCGTCTCCAAACACGGGGCTTAACGGTTCCTCGATTGAGGCCACGACTTCAATGGCCTTTCGCACTGCGTGGGGCTCAATGCTCTCGACTGCTTTGGATATCACAGATGGAACAGAAACTGGCTCAAAATCCTCTTTGATGGTCTCAATATCGACCGAGATCGCTCGAAGCCAAGTATGGATTAGGTCCACAAGATCAGCAATGCGCGACTTCATGCGTTCAAGTTTTCTTAGCTGATCTTCTGTGACCGTGTCCGACAGCTCTCCAACTAGCGTGAAAAGGTTTTGCTGCACCGCACCCAGGGGAGACTTCAGTTCGTGAGAGACGATCGCGGCGAAGTTCTCCCTCAGTAATTCTTTTTCCCTTCGCAGGGCAATGGTATCTAATACCAACTGTCTTTTTTCCAGACCTCGATGGGTGATCAAGCGGAACTCATCGGGTGTGAAAGGTTTTGGAAGGAAATCGTATGCTCCTTGCTTCATGGCTTCCACGGCCGAGCTGACCGTCGCATAACCTGTGATTACTATGGTCACGATGGTCGGATCAATCTTGTGGATCTGTTCCAGAACCTCGAGCCCGGATATGCCTGGCATTTTGAGATCGACGAATACAAGGTCCGGTTGAAATTCCTGGACACGTCTCACGCCAAGTTTCCCATCCGCTGCAGTGGCTATCTCATAGTCGCCACCTGTAAGGATTTCAGTGCAAGAATCCAGAACGACTTCCTCGTCGTCGATGATAAGTACTTTGTACTGGTCTTTCACGATGTGATTATTCTCTCTTCTACTGTTTCCGGCAAGCTGATAATGAAGGTTGTTCCCTTACCTATTTCGCTTTCCACAGTAATGGTTCCTCTGTGTTTCCTGACGATCCCGTAACTGATGGCCAAACCTAACCCTGTACCGTGTCCCACTTCCTTGGTCGTGAAAAAGGGATCGAAAAGCTGCGGCATATCTTCTTCTCGAATTCCGTGACCTGTATCTGTGAATATCACGTCCACAGTTTTGTCAACAGGGTCGAACCTGGTCTCCAAAGTCAAACGTCCGTTGCCTTCCATTGCCTCTGCGGCGTTGATGATCATGTTCATAAACACTTGCTGTATCTGCGAAGGGTCTACCGAGATCAAGGGCAGGTTTCCTACAAAATCCTTTTCGATCTCAATATTATGAAACAAAGGCTGTTTTTCTACAAGTGATAGGCACTCCAGCAAAATATGATTAATATTGGACATCATCTTTTGGGGTTTCGTTTGACGAGAGAAATCCAATAGGCCTCGGATGATGTCTTTGCTCCGGTCTGCCTGGGTTACAATTTTTTGGAGCGAACTCCTCATTGGATCGTCATCAGGCGCCTTTTCCAGGAGCAAATGCGAGTAGGCCACAATTCCCTGAAGGGGATTGTTCAATTCGTGAGCCACGCCGGCCGCCAACTGCCCGATCATGGCTAATCTTTCAGACTCCATGATTCTGTTCTGGGCAAAGGCCTTCAATTGCTCATCTCTCTTTTTTAAGGCAGAAGCCATAGCATTAAAAGACTCTGCCAATTCTCGGAGTTCATCGTTCGACGTTACATCTGCCCTTGCATCCAGATTGCCATGAGCTAATTCCCTGGAGGCAGACGCCAGCCGGCCGATAGACCCAGAAATCCCGCGAGAAAGAAGGTAAGCCAAGGCCAACGCAATGAACGCCCCCACAACTGTGATTGCCAGGAATATGAGTATGGTTCGCCTTTCGATGTCGCGGTATTTTTGCTCTAATATGCCAACATAAAGGATGCCGATAATTCTGTCGTTGATATCCCGGATGGGTTCATAGGCCGTAATGTACCAGTTGTTGACCACGTAGGCCCGGCCTATCCAGGTCTCGCCCTGTCTGACCACTCGGTCATATACTTCTTCTGATACCCGGGTTCCGATTGCCCGCGTACCATCCTCGTTTTTGACGTTGGTTGAGATTCTAACGTCGTCCTGAAAGATGGTGGCCGTGCCGATATCTTTCCCGTCGTATTTTAGACCCTTGTAGACCGTCTGCTTGGTGGTATCAACAATGTCGAAATTCCTGTTGAGCAGATTTCCACCATATAGGATCCCAATCAAGTTGCGTCGGTAGTCATAGACTGGAGCGGCTACCATCAGCACCATCCCACTCGTCTCTTGCGTTTCTTCCCGAAACCTCGCCTTGGGGGTGTCGATGAACTCAAGGTAAGCCTGTTCGGCAAGTCGAGGCGATTCTTTTTGCAAGTCCTCAGCGAGGAAGATGGTCGTACCTGAGGCCGACTCTCTATTATCCAGGACGGCTCCGACCAATTCGTTGTGGCTTTGATTGTCGCCGGATAGCTCGGGATTGCTGGCTCGAAACAGCACATTGCCGGATGGGTCGGTGACGGTGAATATGTCGAGCCCTTCTCTCAGTCTTGTTTCCAGCAGTTCGCGGGCGGCCGGCCCAATGTCCCCAGACAATAACGCATTTCTCAGAAAGAACCTGCCTGCCGTGAATCGAACCACAGCGTCAACTTGGTCTAGTTCAGCTACATATATTCCTCGGGCAGCATTAATATCGTTGCGTACCTTCTCCTGGGCTTCTGCTACCAAACGTCTACTGATTAGTTGGACGCCAACTGCGATGAAGATCAGGCTGGTGACGAAGATGACAAGCAGGAAGCTCAGTATTAGCTTGGTCGCTATCGGTACTGTGACGCCCGTGCCGTTTGTAGAAGACCTTGGCAAGTGTCTTTCAAACAGAGCCTTGAGTCTACGGGTCATTATTCTTCATGTTAATCCCGGGCCGCTCGCCCGGAACCTTCCCGTCAAGCAGCGCTTCAGCCGCTCGGAGTTTGTCGGAAGGTTTACCCCGCACGTTACAACGCTTCGCGAACCAACTCAATTAGGTCTTTGACGACCAGGCGATCCTCCTGGCCAGCGGTCTTCACCGCATCTTTATACATAGTGACGTCCTTGGGACAGGCGACAACAAAAGCCGTCACACCGTCCAAATCTGACGCTTCGCGAATGCGCGACTCGCTGGGGCGTTCTTCGACTTCGCCCTCTTCCATCCAAATGCGCCCACCGCCCGCGCCGCAACAGAAGGTTCGCTCGCGATGGCGTGGCATCTCGAGCAATTCACAGCCGGTGGCTTCGATCACCCGACGTGGTGCGTCGTATACGCCATTGTAACGGGCCAAATAGCACGGGTCATGGTAGGTGACTTTGTAGTCGAGTTTCTTGTTGAACTTGAGCTGCCCGGAAGTGATCAATTGGTCCAACAGTTCAGAGTAGTGCAGAATCGAACGGCCCCCGTTGATTTCGGCCGGATATTCGTGCTTCAACGTGTTGTAGGTATGGGGATCGGTGGTGACGATAGTCTGGTAGTCGCATTTGGCCAGCGTCGCCGCGTTCTTTTCGACCAGCATCTCGAACAAGCCCTCTTCGCCCGCTCGTCGCACATCGTTGCCGGCGTTCTGCTCGCCATCGTACATAATGCCGAAGTCCAGCCCGGCACTTTGGAAGACCTCGGCCGTCATTAGAGTGATGTCTGTCAAAGTGGCGCTATACGAAGCATAGTCACCGACGAACCACAGATAGTCGACAGGTTCTTTGCGCGCGTCTTTGATCTTGGGCTCGATGGGTTTTGACCATCTGGCGCGCGCTCTGTCTGACTTGCCAAAGGAGTTGCCATAGCGAGCCAGGTTGGCCAGCGCATCCTGAAGCTCGGCGTCGATCTCACCCTCGATTACCAGGTAGCGGCGCATATCTACGATGCTATCCACGTGCTCGATCAGAACCGGACATTCGTGCACACAAGCGCCGCAAGTCGTGCAGGACCACAGCACGTCACCAGTAACCGCCTCGCCCACCAGCAGCGGCGTTGCCTGACCGTTCCCATTCCCATTAAGCAAGGCTGCACCATCCCGGTGCAATGCATCGCGCACATTAAGGATCAATTCCTTCGGGCTGAGCGGTGTACCTGCTGCGAAAGCAGGGCAGGCGTCCTGGCAACGTCCGCATTCGGTACAGGCGTCCCCGTCGAGCAACTGCGCCCATGTCAGGTCTGACAGTTTGCTCGCATAGATTGGCTCGCCTTCAGCGGTCTCGGCAATTGGCGCAAGCTGCCCCACCGGCCGGTCGGTCTTGGAGAAGAACACATTGATGGGGCCGGTCAAGATGTGTAGCAAGGTGCCTGCTGGCAATGTGACGAATAGCAGGGCGACCGTCAACAGGTGGAATACCCACGCAGCCAGATGCCAGCTTTCGAGTACCGCATCCGATGCACCCGTGGCGATCCACAACTGCGCAACCACCCAGCCGGCAGGTGACCACCAAGCCCAGGCTGGTTGCTCCACAGCCAGCCGCAGCGACTCGACGATCAGCCCACCCACCACAATCACGGTAATCAGCACCAGCGACCAGACGAATCCAGGCTTTCGGGTGAGTCGGCGCGGTTTCTGAACGAAGCGCCGGTAGGCCGCCATCGCCACGCCGATCAGGAATATCACAGTAAACACATCCAGGACAACCTTGTATAGCAGATAGATATTGCCCCGGAGGAATTTAAAGAAGTGTGAGTCGATGGTGGCCAGGGCGGTGCCCATAAAGAAGGCAAAGAAACCCCATGCAATAGCTACGTGCATGATGCCGGGGTATCGTTCGCTCAACACCCGGGTCTGAACGACTGCATAATTGATTAGGCGGCCCAGCCGCACGTGCAACTTGTCCCAGCGCATCTCTGGGCGACCCACGCGCCACCACAAGCTGGCGCGCATGAAGAGACGGATGAGCAAGACGAGGCTGGCCAGGGCCATGATGCCATAGACGAAGAGTTCTGGTGAGATCAGGTCGTGAGGGATTCCCCAAAAGTCAACTCGTTCTGGCATGAAATGCTCCTTCTCAGTTTTGAATGGCTAGATAGTTGCTGATGATTGTAACGGCAAGAGCAAATGCCCTTATCTACGTTCTGCACTGCAATCTAGTATTTCGCGGCTTAAATAGCTGACAAGTTGGGCAAAGCTATTCTACCGGTTCTGCCAGACTGATAGCAGGTGAAGCACCGCGAAATACTTAAGCAGTTGGGCATTGAAGCCTACAATTGCTGCGCAGTTATATGCGCCCAACTGCACTAGCTAGCTGCCCTTTGCGTCCTCAATCATTTCGGTCAGCACTTCCATAAGATCGGTCATGTCAATTTCGGCACCGTACTTGGCGATGTCAAAGATCGGTGCAGCAGGGTCGGTGTTGACGGCAATGATCATTTC
>Ga0180438_10002772_pt1 | contig 27729 bp, 25 predicted proteins | sample SS_ome_12_FD_132455 | JGI IMG/M metagenome (GOLD analysis project Ga0180438, IMG submission 132455) | Hypersaline lake sediment archaeal communities from the Salton Sea, California, USA - SS_3_D_2 metaG | ecosystem: Environmental > Aquatic > Non-marine Saline and Alkaline > Hypersaline >...
CCCTTTGGGTCCGTGGAAAGCCATGTCCACTCAGCCTCCTTGCGACAAGAGAGGTTCCCCTCCAACACCTCATCTACAACCTCATCCATAAAATCCTCAGGTTCCGAGCTGACAGCCTCGTAAATAACCATCTCCACCTCTCCTCAGGCGCAGTGATCCGCCCCCTTCTTCCCAAACTCCCCATTCAGCTGAAAGGAGGATACCTGACCATTGGAAGAAGAAAAATTGTGCTTGAGATGTTTGATGGGGAGTTCGTTCCTCTAGAGGCGAGCCGGTTTCATGCTTTTGGAAAGCTCTCTCCTACCCTTCGCGGAAGAACTCTCACTCTGACCGATAGTATGCAAAGAAGAAAACTCTCGATTTCCCTAGATCCCATTCTCCTGAAAAAAGAGAAGCTCTTTCGACATCCAAAAGCCTGTCACTTTGCCTCTCTTCCACAAGAAGGCCAATATCTAAAGCTAAAAGTACTTTGAAAACCACTTTTCGGCGAGATGGGCCACTTGGACAAGGGTCCCCCCTTCTTCGAATAGATGAGAAGCTCCCTCAATCAGCTCGAGCTTCTTCTCACAGCCAAGCTGGGCAAAAGCTTCTTCATTGAGTGTGATCACCTGGGTGTCTAGACTTCCCACAATAAGAAGAGTAGGCGCAACCACCTTGGTAAGACTTGCCCCGGCAAGGTCAGGTCTGCCACCGCGCGAGACCACTGCAGAGACCTTCTGCCCAAGCTCTGCTGCAGCTTTGAGTGCTGCCGCAGCCCCTGTACTCGCCCCAAAGTAGCCAGTCTTTAGCCCCTTTGCTTGTTCATTTTTTTGGATAAGCTGCGTCACCTCAACCAACCTGCTTGTGAGCAAGTCGATATCAAAGCGAAGTTCTCTTGTTTGATTGTCAATCTCCTCTTCCTCTTTGGTGAGAAGATCGAAAAGAAGGGTCGCATGGCCTCCCTTTTGGAGCTCATCTGCGACCATCTTGTTGCGGGGGCTATGGCGTGAGCTTCCTGACCCATGAGCAAATAGGACAATCCCCACAGCATCTTTGGGAACGTGGAGATCCCCTTCGAGGATCCCCCCTTTGACTGGGAGAGGTATATCCATACCCCTCCTTTAACATAGGTGTTGATTAATACCTAAAACGATTGGCTGGCAGGAAAATATTTCCGCCAGTTAATCGGCTCTCAAGAGCGCTTCGGACGACAGTTAGCTCATTTCCAATCAAAGGATCGCGAAGTCGAACGGTCCTGTCCTTGACTTCATCAACGACAACGTACTGTTCCTCGAAACCACGTCCAGACATTGTAGGAATACGGCATCGAATGGGTACAATGGCCGATCCATTCTTTTTAATGAGCTCCTTTAGGGACTCTAAAGGGGATTCTTTAGAGAGTTGTTTCTGAATTAGGTGAGTTGTACTTCTGAGCAGATCGACAGCCTTAAAGTTAAATTCCCCCTCCTCTCCTTTCTGAACCGAGTCGATAAGAAGCATCCTTGCTGCTGTACCTTTAGGGCCAAATATGGGCGTATTTCCTGTACATGTCTGTTGTAGGAGGGTTTTTTGATGTACTGTTCTTCGAGTAATCGTTGGATTCATCTTTTCGAAAAATCGAACGTTTGCTGTTTCCACAGGCTTGTGCACTTTCAGAATCTCATAATTAGCAAACACCTTGTGCGCATCAGTATCTTCGTAGGAGTGTGGACGTTCAATGGGAACTAGGACCCGATATGCGGCATGGATAACCTGCTGAGTTAACACCACAAGTCTGCCTAAAACGGGTAGAGCTTCAAGAGGCTCCAACAACCATCGATCCGCAGTGGGGGTATTTTTCGCATTCACGGATAGTTTCCCTTGAATTGAAAATTCCTTTTTCTCCACCTCTTTCAGCAAAGAACTCCATGGCTTGTTATAGATCTGGTAGAGTTTTCTTCCTATCGAGACTGCTGGATCTGTATAAATATCGTAGGCTTTCTTTGCGCCATAAAGAGCCAAAGCCCCACCAACTGCAATTGCTGCATTTTTATATGAAATATTTTCTAACATTCCAAACTCCCCGTTGTTTTTTTTGTGCATTTATTATAAAAAACCACATAAAAAAACCAAATCAAATCAAAATATTTAATACACAACCTTTCCGATATATCAGAAATAAGGTAATATGGCTCTCATGAAAAAGGTCGTTGTTGGCATGTCAGGAGGAGTAGACTCATCAGTCTCTGCCTATCTCCTTAAGAATCAAGGGTACGAGGTGATCGGGCTCTTCATGAAGAACTGGGAAGAGAAGAACGCCGAAGGGGTATGCCAGTCAGTGGCTGACTTTGAAGATGTCACAAGAGTCTGTGACCGGCTGGATATCCCCTGCTATAGTGTCAATTTTGTCCAAGAATACCAGGACCTAGTCTTTTCCCAGTTTGTCGAAGAGCTCAAGAAGGGGTACACCCCCAACCCAGATATCCTCTGCAACCTAGAGATCAAATTTCAGCTCTTTCTCCAAAAGGCAAAGAGTCTAGGGGCAGACTTCCTAGCCACGGGCCACTATTGCCAGATCGATCATCGGAAACTCCTCAAGGGCGCCGATCCAAACAAAGACCAGACCTACTTCGTATACACCCTCAAGTCGGAGATTTTGGAGCAGGTTCTATTCCCCATCGGACACCTGCCGAAGTCAGAGGTGCGAGAGATCGCTAAAGAAGCGGGGCTACCTGTCCATGACAAAAAGGATAGCACCGGAATCTGCTTCATCGGGAAGCGGAACTTCAAGGAGTTCATCAGTCAGTATATTCCCTATCATCCAGGAGACTTTGTCACGACGAGTGGCAAGGTTCTCGGTCAGCATGATGGCGCCGCCTACTACACAATTGGGCAACGAAAAGGGCTTGGGATCGGCGGCCCCGGCGAAGCCTATTTTGTGGTTGATAAGGATATGGAAAAGAATGTCGTCGTTCTTGAGCAGGGGGCCGATCATCCAGCGCTCTACGCGCCTGGGCTGATCGCATGTGAGTCCTCATTTGTCGATGGAAAACTTCCCTCACCTCTTCCTTTCCGGTGCAAAGCCAAAATCCGCTATCGGCAAGAAGAGCAAGCTTGCACGATTGAGTCGATCGAGGATGGATTCCTAACTGTTCGATTTGATGAGCCCCAGCGTGCTATTACGCCGCGCCAGTCCATCGTCTTCTACCAAGGGGACGTTTGTCTCGGTGGAGCCCTAATCGAGCATACTCTCTAGAATTTATGTTCAGAATTTGCGATACTCTCTTCTATGAGAACATTCTGCTTTATACTGCTTATGAGTTCGTCCCTTGTTGGGGCGGAGCTCGCTATCGACAAAACATCACTCACGAAAATAGGACTTCAGGTTTGGCAAAATGAATGCCGAGGCACACTCGATGGCCTGGTCACCTGGAATGCCGGGGAGGAGTTCCCCTCACTCGGAATCGGCCACTTCATCTGGTACCCGACTGGAGCCACCCAAACTTTCCAAGAAACTTTCCCCTTGCTGATCAGCTTCTTTAAAGAACAAGAAGTAGAGGTTCCCTCATGGCTGGTGAAGAGCCGAGGGTGCCCTTGGAAGACACGAGAAGACTTCCAGAAGGCAAAGAGAGGAAAGAAGGTGCGCGAGCTCCGAGATCTCCTCTCAAGTAACCTCGATTTGCAAATCCGATTCATTTACCAGAGGTTCCAGCTAGCAGAAAAGGAGCTTCTTCCTAGCCTCAGCAAAAAAGAGGTGGAAAACCTTGAGAAACTCAAAAAGAGTCCTCAAGGGATCTATGCTCTCATCGACTATATGCATTTTAAAGGGACAGGTCTTTCTCCAAAAGAGCGATATCGTGGCGAGGGCTGGGGTCTGCTCCAGGTTCTTCAAGAAATGGGCGAAATCGCCGAAGGGGATTCTGGGATCGATGCATTCACAACCAGTGCAAAGAAAGTGCTTGCTAAGCGGGTGCGCAATGCTCCCCTTCAGAGAAATGAAGACCGCTGGCTTAAAGGATGGCACGCTAGGCTAGAAACCTACTCAAGTATCCATTTTTAGAGCTTGGCTCTCATCCTTCGAAGGTTAAGCTGGTCTAGCAAGTTCGATGGAGGAAAGAGTTTGCTCACGCCTATTCGATTGAGAGCTATCGCTCCCCTAAACGTACTCAGGTTATCGAGATAGATCGTCTCTGCAGCATTGTCAAAATGATAGATCACCTGCTGCCAGTCACCAAGTAGGTAGGCAGCATGGCCTATTTGTAGATGAAGAGGGGCTTCCTGGTCATTTCTACAATTCACTAAACCCACCATTCCAAAATTGTATGCTTGGACGGCAAATGTATGAATTCGCTCATCAACCTCTTGAAGTGCACCAGGGCTTTTAGAAAATCCTCTACTCGATAGCGCATAATTCGCCTGCGCGTTGCACCAGGCTGCATTTTGCAAACAGGTTTGAGCATGCTCATGATTTGGTTTGGATGCAGGGGCGCCAACTGTAGGCATTATGCACTCTCGGATTTTGGAAGCACAACTCCCTTTTTTTCTGGCAAAGGTGATGAGGGATCAAGACTAAGCCTGATTTGATCGAGCAAATCCTCTGGAAGGGGATCGGGAAGTCCCACATAATGAATCGCTTCCCACGCATTCGAAAGGTCTGAAAAGTTGAGCAAGACACTCCTCGCAGCTAAATTGAGCGCAATAATCCCAGGTAAGAGCTCTCCACGCGCAAATTCAGCACGTCCCCTCTCAAGTTGGAGCATCCCTCTTTGTTCCTCAGATGAGTCAATTGTCAATCCTTCGACTGCATGCCTTATGGCAGCGGCAGCAAATTGATCAATAGTTTCATAATCAGGGTTGTCCTGGCTTTCAAGCCTTATTACTTCTCTATTAAATAACTGGGCACTCTCCAAAGAATGTTCAGCAGAGTGCTGGACGGGTTCTCTTTGATGAGTTAGTGTACATAGATTTTGGTAGCCGTCTGATCTTATCATAATTTTTATTAACCTCCGCTAGTAAGTGACTGTTAAATCATATCATATACGGATAAAAAAATACTCCACGAAATAATCATGGAGTAAAAGGATTGGTTTAGGGGAAATCGAGCTTGATATCCCCTAAACAGTTCTGGCTTAGGCCTTTTTCTTCTTCTTTCGGAGCGTGCTGTGCTTAATCCCGTATCCAAAGTAGATGATATACCCAGCGAAGATCCAACCCATTGCCTGTATCCATGTAACGGAGGGGAGGACGATCATCTGAATGATACAGAAGAGTGTTCCGATAAGAGGAATCCATGGAAAAAAAGGCACCTTGAAGGGTCTGTGGAGACTTGGTTGCTTATAGCGAAGGACAAGCACTCCAAAGCAGACAAATGAAAAGGCCATTAGAGTTCCCCATGAAACGAGTTGCCCCAAAATCCCTACAGGGAAAAATCCGCAAAGCAGCGCACCTACAATGGTGACGATGATCGTATTGATCACTGGAGTTCCGTATTTCTTATGAACTTTTCCAAACACTTTTGGCAAAAGACCGTCATGCGACATGGTGTAAAGAATCCGAGTTTGTCCAAGAAGCATCACAAGAGCTACCGAGGTAATTCCTGCCAAGATTCCAAACTTTGCTACATATCGGAGCCAGAGGAATTTCGGGCCAAGAGCATCGATCGCTACGCTAAAGGGGGCAGCGCCACCAAGTAGTGTGTAGCTGACGAGTCCAACTAAAACAAGGGCAACAAGAACATAGAGAAGAGCAGATATGGTAAGAGAACCTACCATCCCGATCGGCATATCCTTTTGGGGATCTTTAGCTTCTTGCGCCAAAGTAGCTAGTGCGTCAAAACCGATGTAGGCAAAGAAGACAATCCCTGAACCACGAAGGATTCCAGTGAAACCGAACTCTCCAAACACCCCTGTGTTTGCTGGAATCAAAGGGAACCAGTTTGCTGTATTGACGTAAGCGATTCCACATACAAGGAAGAGCAGGATGACTACCAGTTTGATCACAACAACTATGTTGTTGAATTTGGCAGCCGCTTTGGTCCCAATCGCAATGGTTGTTCCTACTATGGCAAAAATGCACATGGCAGGGAGATTGACAACAGAGCCGGTCGAAGTCCAGCCTTCTGTCACGGTATAACTGAGAGGGCTTCCGGCAAAACGCTCAGGAACTGAGATTCCAAAATCGCCAAGAAAGCTCGAAAAGTACCCCGACCATCCGACAGCCACGGTGGCCGCAGAGAAGAGAAATTCAAGGGTAAGTCCCCAACCGATGGTCCACGCAACAATTTCACCGAGTGCTGCATAGGCGTAAGAATAAGGGCCCCCTGCAACCGGTATCAAAGAAGCTAACTCAGCGTAGCAAAAAGCTGCGAACACACAAATAATTGCGGCAAGGATAAAGGAAAAAACGACTCCGGGTCCAGCGAACTGTGCAGCGGCTTGCCCCGTCATGACAAAGACCCCAGCCCCAACAATCGCCCCGATTCCTAGGGAAATAATATTGAGTCCTGTGAGGCTCCGTTTAAGCCCACCTTTTTTTACTGCAGCTTCTTCACGAAGCTCTTGAATAGATTTTTTTGCAAACAGTCCTTTAGTCATGGTCCACCTTGAGTGTAAAAGCCTCCAGTCTAAAGAATTTCGGAGATAGCTTCAACGATTAGTTCGAAAAAAACAAAAATCGCAAGAATAGAAAGGAGTAGTTTGCCCCCAGGCAGCTGCTGATGCTTTCGCTCAAGCTTTTTGATGTACCTTCCCGACCAGACCATCATGACAGGAAAAAGGCCGAGGAGAAGAGCACATCCAATACCACCGGCGAAACCCAGCGCACGGATAAAGATGTTGGGGTTGAACATGGCAATGATCGTAGGAGGGACATAGACGAGAAGATAGAGCATACCCTTTTGCCCCCCTTTCTTCTTGAGGGTAAGTCCATCGGCAAGAAAGTCAAAAAGCCCGAGAGTCACTCCTAGAAAAGAGGAAGTGAGGGCAAAAAAGGCAAATGCCTGTCCAAGCCCAAATATCCAGGGCGACCCGGCATAGTGCCTGAGAGGTTGGACGGCTGATTCGGCTTGAATGAGTCCATTGGGCCCCTCCAATGGGACGATGCCAAGAATCAAGTACTCCCAAACGATGTAGACGAAAAAGGGAATGGCGCTTCCAAAGATGATCGCCTTGCGTACTCCCTTTGGGTCTCCATGGAAGTAGTTGCGCATGCTTGGGACGATCCCCTGGTAGCTGAACGAGGTAAAAATCACGGGGAGCGCTAATATCGCCGCTGGCCAGTTGAAGAGCGACAAGTGGTCGAGGTTGACCTTTTCGATCCCAACTAGGATAAAAATGACAAAGGAAGTGATCAGCCCAACCATCAGAACAAAATTAAGCCGATCAACAGCTTTGGTCCCCCAATAGACAACAGGAGAAAAAATGAGCACGAAGAGAAGAATGGCAAGGGCTGAAGGGAAGTTGTCTCCCATGACAGATCCGATAAATCCACCACCTCCGGCCACGTAGGCGATCGTCAGGCAGTAGAAAAGAAAGAGATAGAGTAGCCAGCTGGCAATTTTCCCCTTTTTCCCCAATAAGTGTTTCGAGAGGGTGACGATGTTTGAATCCTTTGGAAACCAAAAGCAAGCCTCGAGCAGAAGGAGTCCTGTCGCAAGGGAGAAGATCCAACATACAAAGTAATTTATAATGGCAGGCCAAAAGCCTCCTGCCGCCGTTGTAACTGGAAGCGCGAGCATTCCAGCACCGATAGCTGTACCTGCGATAAGGAGCGAAGCGGAAAAAACTTTAGACTTGGCCATGCGTTTGATCTTACAAAAGTCAAAGATTTCCGAGTATTCTTTTCATCTCTTGGATGTAGGAAACAAAGTCGATTTTCTGATCGATGAGCTGCAAGGTGAGCTCTTCTTCCTTGCGAGCAATTTCTGGGTGTTGCAAATGGACGAGAGCTCTGGACACTACACCGCACAGATAGGGGCCCACAGTATATTCTTCGCGCAGGATCGCCCCCAGTTTTTCAAGAGCACCGACCACCTTTGGGTCTTGAAGGAGCTTCCCCATTCGCCTGCCTCCATGAATCGGATCGAGATGTGCTTCCAAATATTCAACCACTCGATTCCCCTTTGCCACTCGAGCACGCGCTAGAGCGATCACGTCTTTGAAAAAGCCCTGGGTATGAGGCTGCACTTCATAGAAAAAGAGCTTCCCAGCAGAAACTGCTTCGGAAAAGGTTTGGTTCCCCCTACATCCAAAAAAGGGACCACTGATGGCTAGTAGCTTTTGAAAGTCGCCAGGCGAGAGCGAATCGAAGGAGAAAAACCGAACATTTTTCCCTTCCGGGGCAATCGGAACAATAAACCTGTCCCCTTCATGATGGATTTCCAGTTCTCTTATCCCTTTTTGCGTAAGAAGAGGAAATTGATCTTTCCCATCATGAAAGTAGGTTTGCAAACAGCCGAGCAGGCGCTGGATATTCTGAAAAACCAGATCGATCGGCTTTTCATCTTTTTCATAAAGAGTGAACAGAGCATCGAGAAAGAGGAACATTTTCTCCTCAGTCAGGAGATACGCAAGGTGGAGCCGATGGGCCTTCTGATAGTCTCCCACTCCCTTTCCTTCAAACAGATTTTGGGAGAGCTCCCGATTTTCGAGGTATGGCTCTCCCTCCAGAGGCGGGACATTTTTGATGAAGATCCCCTTTTCTAGGAAATGGAGCCCCATGCACCGATTTTCCGTCTTGGGATGAAAGCGTGTCGACGCAATAAACCCATATTCACCCAGAGTCTCCGCTCTTCGCACTAGCTTCTTAAGTCCCTCCCAGTGAGGGTATTCGGTATTTATCTGGAGAACCAAATCGGCCGAAGAAAAAAGCTCAAGCGCCTCTTTGGAGAAGTGGCGAAAATGTAGATCCTCTTCATCTCTGTACTCAATTCTAAGGCCACTATGGGGAAAGTCTACCCTAACCCCTTTAGGCAGAAGGGTCAAAAACTGCACATCTAGAAAAGGAGCTTTTTCTTTTAACACCTCAGCCGCAGCGCTTTGCGCAGAAAAGTCCCCTAGCCCATCGCTCATCACATAGGTGAAGAGAAGGACCTTGCCCTTCTTAGGGGCCGGATAGAGGCTAACTAGAGCCTTGTCTATATAATGGCGTGTAAGACGTCCAAAATCGAGATACTCCCCCGGAACCTGCTCGATCTGGTTCTGATACCGGTCATCCAGGGTGGGAAGGGGACGATGTATCTTAGGAATGGTATGGACTGGGAGCGAAAGGGCATGGAAGTCTTTTTTGGGAAACTCTCTCTGGAGCCTTTCTTCGAGCTCTAGATCAGAGCGCGTCTCTAAAAGTTTTTTATACTTATTCAAGCAAAGGTTTAACGGATCCTTGTGGATCTTTTCAAAAAAAAGAGCTCCTTCTTTGGTGGACAATTTCCCCGCTTCTCCGGCAATAAAATTTTTAATCCACTCCATACTCTTTCTATTCGCAGAAGAGCGGTTTCTCTATCAAGAACATTTTTCCGTAAAAAAACTTTAACCCCTTAAGAATTATCTATATATTGATAACTATAATATTAAAGTGATATAATTATAATAAACAGGAAATAAAAAAATGATAAACGTCGAACAAAACAATAATATACAAAATGCAAATCCACCGATATCTCCTCTGGGATATCTGGCAGACGGCCTTCGCGCACTCGTTAATCTGATTGTCGAGTTTATCTCTTTTCTCTTTTCCCCATTCAGTATTTCACCCGCAGCAGAGCTGCCTAAGCTCACACTCGAAGATCTTCCCCCAATAATCCCCATCACCATCTTCAGGAAGAAACCTACTTCATCAGAAGGGAACAGCAATTCCGATGTAATCGCTATGTTTGGCGCTATGGCTCTCGGAACCGCGGCAATCTCCTATTTAGCCTATAGCTATCTTACTAAGTCTCCTGTCCCTCTTGAAAAAGAAAATACGCAGCTCCCCTCCCCACCTATCCATGACTCCTTTCCAGAAATTTTCCCCATTGAGTACCCCGTCCCTGAATCGGCAAAACTTCCAAATCCTGCTGACGGCGTAAAATACCTCTTCGAGAGAGGAGCTGCTGCTCTGGATCAAGTCAAAAACTCAGAAACTGTTGCAAAGGCAAAAGAAGTCTCGACTCAGTATGGTAAAGATCTATTGCAAAAGGGAACTGCCACTCTGAATCAAATCAAGAACTCAGAACTTCTTGCCAAAGCAGAAAAAGTTTCGAAGGATCTTGGCTACCTAGCTCAACTGCATAAATTTCTTTTAGGTTCTGCCTTGGCTGGCGTCAAATTGAGATCAGATTACAATTCGCTCCATCAGTAGATTGACTTTTTGCCTCCAAGCCTCTATCTTCAGGGGTTTACAAAGGAAAAAAACGACCCATTTTGGAACAGAAAATTATCCCTTTTGAAGAGCATGGTCTTCCCATTGAAAAAGTAGATCACCATGCCCTCTATGTCATGGAGAAACTCGCAAGCGCGGGCTTCGTCGCCTACCTAGTTGGGGGAAGTGTCCGCGACCTCCTGCTTGATGAAAAACCTAAAGATTTTGATATCTCCACCTCGGCCAAGCCCGAAGAGATCAAAGCTCTTTTTCGCAACTCGATCCTCATCGGGCGTCGCTTCCGCCTTGCCCATATCCGATTCGGCAGAAAGGTCCTCGAGGTCTCTACATTCCGAGCAGGCGACCCTGAAAACGACGAACTAATCCTTAGAGATAACCAATGGGGCTATCCAGAAGAAGACGCTCTTCGCAGAGATTTCACGATCAACGGTCTTTTCTACGACCCCGCCAACCAGACGATCATCGACTATGTTGGGGGCTATGAAGACATCAAAAAGAAATATCTTCGCACCATCGGCCAACCTTTCGTTCGGTTCAAGCAAGATCCTGTCCGCATGCTCCGCCTTCTCAAATTTCAGGCACGCTTTGGATTCGAAGCAGATCCCGACGATCTAATTGCCCTTGTCGAGTGCCGAGCCGAGATTGTCAAGAGCTCATCAGCACGCGTTCTGGAAGAGATGCTCCGAATGCTCGAGTCAGGAGCAGCAAAACCCTTCATGGAGCTTCTCGCCCATCATGGAATTTTGGGTCACCTCATTCCTGAAATTGCCCACTTCCTGGAAAAAGAAAAAGAGGGTGGAGATATTTATGCCTACCTCGAAGAGATCGATCTAATTTTCCAAGATACTCAGAGCGAAAAACTCGAGCGTCCTGTCCTTCTCAGCTCGCTCACTTATCCCCTCCTACACAAACGACTCCAAACCCATTTTTTGGAGAGGGATCACACGCCCCATTTGGGCCAGATCCAAGACCACTCCCTCGATCTCATCTCCGAGATCTTCCAAGGGTTTTTCACTCTATCGAGAAGACTTAAAGTGAGCATGCACAACATCCTCATCGGGCAGTACCGACTCACACCCTTTAAAAAGCGAGGAAAGGGGCGGCGCAGAGTCCCCAAAGGCTCTGACTTTGGCCTAGCTCTTAAGTTCCTCAACCTTCGCAGCTGTCTTGAGCCGGGCCTCCAAAAAGTCTATGAAGAGTGGAATGAGGTCTACGCAGTCGTTCGAGAGGAAGACCCTCCTTCAGATAGACCGAAAAAACGCCGTAGACGGAAAAGATCGAGATAATGAACGCTAAGGTTTTGCAACTCACAGGCGATATCGACATTGCCTACCTCGGCCCCCCTTTAGAAGAGGGTCCTCTGCCTGCGATTTTCTACTTTGCCCTCTCCGCCGAAGAGAGCTTAAGCCTAGACCCGTACAACCAGCCCGCTGTCTACCTCGCAAATTTTCCCGTCAGAATTTTCTCTTTCGACCTCCCAGCTCACGGAGCGGGCCTCAATGCGATCGATGCGATTAAGGTTTGGGCGCAAGGGTTTGCCCAGGGGGAAGATCCCCTCGTCCCCTTCCTTGACAAGGTGACCAGGGCTCTAGACATGCTCCTTGAAAAGCGACTCCTCACCCGGGAGAAGATCGGGTTCATGGGACTTTCTCGAGGAGGGCTAATTTCTTCCCTCGTCGCCACCCGCTTTCCCTCCGTTCGAGCTCTCGTTCATTTCGCCCCTCTCACCAAACTCACCAATGCCAAAGAGTTTGAAGAGCTCAAAGAAAACGACGCTGCGATCCAGTACGACCTCCAAAACTATCTTCCCGCCCTCTGCGATAAAAAAATGCGCATCTACATCGGCAACCGGGACACACGAGTAGGCACCGACCTAGCCACAAAGTGGGCTCTTAACCTGGCCAATACCGGCTTTGAGAATGGAGAGCGCTCACCTCCGGTCGAACTCACACTTACCCCTTCCATTGGCCACATGGGACACGGCACATCGAAGGAGACCTTTGAAGCAGGAGCCGAGTGGCTCGGGAAAACTCTGGGGATCATCCGATGAACAGAACATCCTTTTTTCTCTTTGCCGGCGAGTCGAGCGGGGATCTCCACGGAGAAAAACTCTACACCGCTCTTCGCAAAAAAGATCCAAGCGCCAAGATTTACGGTGTGGGCGGCCCGAAGATGCGGAGCGCTGGATTTGAGAGCATCCTTCCCATGGAAAAATTCCAAGTCATGGGGTTCATCGACGTCTTTCTGGCTTTTCCAAAGCTCGCCAAACACTTCTACTCCCTCCGTCGCCGAATCCTCACCGAGAAGCCCGACTATGTGATTCTCATCGACTATCCCGGATTCAACCTCGCCCTTGCCAAAAGTTTGAAGAGAGCCGGCTTTAAAGGGAAAATATGCCAATACATCTGTCCTTCCGTCTGGGCTTGGGGAAAACGGCGCATCAAGGTGATGGAAAAAATACTCGACCATCTGTTTGTGATTTTCCCGTTCGAAAAAGACCTCTTCAACTCTTCCAAGCTATCAGTCCACTATGTGGGTCATCCCCTCGTCAACGCGATTGAAACTAAAACCCCTCCCCCGCTAGATATTGACGAAGAAAAAAAAGTGGTCGCCCTATTTCCAGGAAGTCGGGAAAAAGAGCTCCTTCGCAACTTCCCCCTCCAAGTACGGGTCGCGAAAAGACTCCACCAAAAGTTCCCCGACCTCTATTTTGTCGTCTCTGTCGCGAGCCCCTCCTTCTCCGCAAAACTAGAGGAAATCCTTCGGATGGAAGGGTTCACTTCCAAAGAAGCAATCTTCTTTCTCAACGCCTCCCAGAACCTCGCCCTCATGGAGCAATCGAGCCTAGCCCTTGCCAAATCGGGGACCAACAACCTAGAGCTCGCCCTCCACGGAGTTCCCACTGTAGTGACCTATGGAATCACCCCTCTAGACCTCTTCATCGCAAGAAATATTTTACGCATCAACCTCCCCCACTACTGCATAGTCAACATTATTTCAGGAAAAGAGGTCTTCCCCGAGCTGATCGGGCCCAACCTCACCGAAGAGCGCCTTTTCAAAGAAGCCTCCACCCTTTTGAACTCCTCAGAAAAGAGAGATCTCTGTAGAGAAAAATGTAGCGAACTTGGTATCCTCCTGGAGAAGAAATCTCCAGAAGAAGAGATATGCAAGACATTATATGAAAACTGAAGACACCTTTCGTATTTACATCGATCGCCTCCAAAACGAGGAAACACAATCTATTTCTGAAGAAGTGGATAGCAGCTTCATGGATGTGGCTGAAAAAAATCTTTCCTTTGAAGGAAAAATCCCCGTTTCAGGCGAGGCCTACCTGACCCAAGACCACCTCGTCCTCAACCTCAATATCCAAGCGAGCGCCCTTCTTTGCTGCATAGTTTGTAACGAAAATTTTTCCTTTCCAGTCAAAGTCGAGAAATTTCTTCTCACAAAAGATTTGTCGGAGATTAAGGGAGGGATCTACTCCTATGGAGAAGACTTACGCAGCGCCCTTCTTTTAAAAATTCCCCAATTTGCCGAATGCGCTGAAGGTACCTGCAAAAGACGCAAAGACCTCGACCCCTACCTAAAAAAATCTACCCCCGAGACCCATACCCCCTTCTCGGGTCTAGACTTATAAACCTTTCTACTCTATACTAGGCCAACCTGCCCATAATAGGAGATTTAACAATGGCTGTACCACGTTGTCGCACATCAAACGCGAAAAAAAATTCCCGGCGCTCCCACCACGCCAAGAAGCCCAAAAATTTGAGCACATGTAAAAACTGTGGCGGAACCTGCCTAACTCATAGACTTTGCCTACTTTGCGGGCATTATGGCGGACGTCCGGTAGTCCATGGGGAAAAAGAGTCTGAATAGTCAAGAGGATCTCCACCGTCCGCGGATCGGAATCGACCTGCTTGGCTGTGAGACCCCGGGAGCAACCCTCCTTAAAGCTCTAATCGCCCATCCCTTTGAGGGAGAGCATCCCCCCAAGTTCACCGTCTTCGGGACCGAAGAAATCTTTGACAATGTGGCCACTCCAGAAGATATCATCTGCCACACGGTCACCGAGCAGATCGAGATGGATGAGGATCCCCTCATAGCCATCCGCCGCAAGAAAGACTCCTCCATCAACGTCGGCATCAGCCTCCTCAAAACTTACGATCTCGACGCCTTCATCTCAGCCGGCAACACCGGCGCGCTTCTAGCCTGCGCCAAAATCCATCTCCCGATGCTACCCGGAATCGATCGCCCCGCCCTACTCACACTCATCCCTACAAAAAAAGATCTGATCGCAGTCCTCGACGTGGGAGCTACTGTCGACGTCAAAGCTGAAAATCTCCTCCAATATGCCCAAATGGGAATTGCTTATCAGAAAAGCCGAGGGATCGCCCACCCCACCGTCGGCCTCCTCAACGTCGGAGAAGAGAAGCAGAAAGGGACCCCTAAGCTGCGCCGCGCCTACAAACTCCTCCAGGATCTCAACAACGACGCCCCTATCGACAACCCCGTTTTCGCAGGAAACATTGAAGGAAGGGACGTCTTTCATGGAGAGATCGACGTGATCGTCACCGACGGATTCACCGGAAATGTATTTCTAAAAACCTCTGAAGGGATCGCCGGATTTGTCCTCGACCAGATGGAAGATCTCGGCCCGCTAACCTCGCTTCCCGGCGTCAAATCAATCCTAGCTAAGCTGCGAGAACGCCTCCACTACGCAGAGTACCCCGGCGCCCTCTTCACAGGGGTGGAAGGACTTGTCATGAAATGCCACGGCGAATCGAGCCCCGACGCGATCATCAACACCATCAAGGGCGCTTCCCGCCTCGTCAACCACTTTTTCCTCGAAAAGATCAAGGCCGAACTGAAATAATCAATCAATAACCCTAAGAAGGCGCAGGCACAGCGAAGTTGATTTGCTGCTCTAGATCAGACAAAGTGCCGAGTATCTCATCAAAACTGGCAGGTTCCATTAGATACATTTCGCGCATTAGCTGGTAATCACGTCGCAATTCGGGCAACCTTTCAGTTTTAGGAACCAGCCGAAAGGAGCCAGGTTTAGCATTGAGATAGTTAGACATTGAGTCACGAAAGAATAGATTTTTCCATAAGACGACCCTGCTTCTCAAGCCGTGATGTTCAATAGCTTTGACTGCTTCTGAATGACTAACTAGTGCTGCAGTGTCCGCATAATGACGAGAAAATCTATCTCGGATGGGCTTGTTCAGCGGTCGATGGTATTCTGCATGTAGAATTGTTGCCTTCTCCCAGAAGCTTCTTTCGATCTCTAGAGTTACGACTTCACATTTCCAATCTGGAAATGCTTTAGGGAAAACCTCAGCAATCCAAGGCTGTATTGTATGATACCCGGCGGGCTGCTGGTCTGTTAGAGAACCAAACTCAAGTTTTACAGAGCGTTTGATATAAGAAAACCCTGTTGCTAGTGATGACGGATAATGAAAAAGAAGTACTGGTGACTTGGTAAGAGAGTCTTCCAAAAACTCGAATCTCCCTTTCTCATTTTTTCCAAATATGTTTGATGTTGACGCTTCTAGCACCGGGAGGATCTGAGTTTGAACAGCAAAACTACATGTTGCCTCAGCTTTTTTCATCCACTTCTCCGCTTGAGTTCGGTTTGCAGCTGTTTCAGGAAGCCCAAGAAATGAAGGAGACAGAGAAAGATCAATATCTTCAGAAAACCGATTGATCGCACCAAACACTTTTGAAAGAGAGGTACCTCCTTTAAATACGAGGCCATCAGCGAACTCCGACTCGAATAGAACATGAAGTAACAAACATACAAAAAGATCTTTTTCTATAATTACAGGCGCTACATTTCTCTGAACAGCAGCTTGTTCAATGTACAGACGCCTTTCATCAGAAGGCAGTTTAAAAAATTCTAAATTCATTCAAGCCTCCTCAGCTAATTCTTTGAAAATGGAATGCATCCATTCTGGCACGAGCCGAATATCCTTGAGTAACTCTTGGCGTTTGTCCAGTGGTAGAATCCGCTTTAAATGCTCAACTCGCTCACCTGTCACATTTTCCCTACCTAGTTCACGGAAAGCTTGAACCACAAGTCCGCTGAGTCGACCTGCCATTGACATACTTTTGGGGGTTGTTCGCCGAAGCTGAATGGTTATTGTACCGATTTTTATTGTTCGGCTTGGCCCATCTGTCAAAAATACTACTTTAGCAGGCACTTGTTCGGATAGCCCTAGGAGATTTGCTGCATAAGCGCCCGTTGGTTGAATGCGAGTGCAGTCACGGCCCACCAATGCCTCCGCTATTGTTTCTGGAGAGGGTTGAAGCTTCCCAAGCACAGGATGCTCTTTTGGAAAATCATATATCCCTCTCGCAAGGCGACGAATAGCTCCTTTTCGAACAAGTCGATGAAGAGCAATATCAACAGCTTGTCGACTACCGAAATTCAAAAAATCAGTTGGAACAAATACACTACCATGCCCAAGAGCTCTTATAGCCCTAAGTATTTGCCCCTCAATACTCATCGATTGTTTTCTACTCTTCCTCATGTAAGAAATACTGGCATGTTTTTCTTACAAATGCAACCTTATTTTTCAACCAAACCACAAGTATCTCACAGCTAATAAGTTACTATCGGTTGGAAGAGGAGCAAAGGGGGACTCCGCCCCCTTTTGCTCTCGCTTCCAGCACCAATCCGAATTGACTTCCCCTTGACAACCAGATGGATCTCAATCTATCCTTCACCAGTTTGGAGGTCCCTATGAAGCACATCATTACTTCCCTTTGCATTCTTCTCTCTAGCACGATTCATCTCAACGCAGAGTCGTGTGCATTTTGCAAAAACCATTTTGTCAAAACGCAAGTTGTTTCTGAAAGCCAAAACTTCATCGTTGCACTAAGTTTTGAACCTCAAGTACCCGGCCATCTTGTAGTGATCCCCAAAAGGCACATTGTAAAAGCTCATGAGTTAGTCGATCTCGAGTGGCTGGAGCTTTCCGGGATTGTCCGAAAAGTGGTGAACGTTTTTACAGAGTTTCTCGGAACAGATGAATATATCATTTTTGAGAAAAACGGCCCCAATGCATTCCAAGATGTGCCCCATGTTCACTTCCACTTTTTGCCTATCCATTCTGAAACATGGGCAGAACTTTTCGATGTACCCTCAACGCGCCTGCCCCCAAGAGAGCTTGAAAAGCAAAGAGTCCTTTTCAAAAGCTATTTCAATCAAGGAGAAGTACTTGAAAAAAAGGCTTGAACTCAAGGGAATCCTCTTTATTGTTTTGACGGCGCTTTGCTGGGGACCATCCTTTGCCTTCATCAAAACAGCCTTAAGCGATTTCGCTCCTTTGACAATCACCTTCTGCAGAATTTTTCTCGGATTTCTTGTCTTCTATCTGATCTGCCGAGTCAAAGGCTTAAGTCTTTGGAAACGACGCTCATCCTGGAAGCACTATGCCATTCTCGGTTTTCTGTTCAACATAGCGCCCATTATTCTCATTTCATACAGTGAGAAGCAGATTTCAAGCTCTCTTGCTGGGATTATGAATAGCTTCGCGCTCATCTTCACTGCAATTCTCTCCCATTTTTTTGTTCCAGGTGGAAAACTCTCCATGAAGCGCACACTTGGAATCGGCATAGGGATCATCGGTCTTGTCATCATTTATTTGCCTATGCTTTTAAAAGGGAGAGAAAACAAAGAAATTGGAGTTTGGTTGATGATTGCTGCCACCGCTTTCTATGGAATGGGTTCAGTATATGCCCGAACTCATCTAAAAAAAGACCCCGGTATTGTTGTTCTAGCCTTTCAGTTGGGACTCGCCTCGCTCATCCTTTTCCCCTTCATGCTTGGGATTGACCAACCGTTTTCTAATGCGACTCCAGCTCTAGCCTCGGTTCTCTCCCTTATTGGCCTTGGGGTCATAGGGTCTGCTGGGGGCTTTCTTTTCTATTACAAGGCGATTGATTTTTCCGGCCCTATGTTTGCCTCTTTGGCCCTACTTTTAGTCCCGATATTCGCGATGATCATAGGGATCGCTTTCATGGGTGACCATTTTGTCTGGACCACTTATTTAGGGGTGGCCTGTATCTTCGGTGGTATACTCCTAGTCCATCCGATCCTCCAACCCAAATCGAAATAAGTTTTTTGAAAAACTCCCTCCCAAGAGCGCGGGGACATTGCCCTGACGTCTATAGAGGCCCTAAAATTTTTCCAATCAATACTTGAATCGTGAACCTTCCCATGTAATCGATTTTCTGATACCCTGGGATATCAAGCACTGCGAAAGGAACATCATGCACGAAATTTTAATTAATGTTGAATCCAAGGAGCTCCGCTGCGCTTACCTAGCCCATGGGCAGCTCTTTGACCTAGTTATCGAAAGGAAAAAAACGCGCCAAATCACCGGGAATATCTACCGGGGAAAGGTGACCAACATCCTCCAAAACATCCAATCCGCCTTCATCGACATCAACGAGTCGGAAAACGGGTTCATCCACATCTCAGACATTTTGGAAAACACCCAAAAATTCCAAGAGATGTTCGAAATGGATTTCGACATCCAGGTGACTGGAGGGACTAAGAAAGTCCAAGCTAAAGAAGACACAGACATTGGGAACATCCTCAAGGCCAACCAGCCCGTGCTGGTTCAGGTCGTGAAAGAACCCATCGGGAGTAAAGGGGCACGCCTCACCTCCAACGTCTCCATTGCCGGCAGATATTTAGTCCTCCTTCCCAACACCCCTCACCGGGGCGTATCGAGAAAAATCGAAGATCCCGGCTCGCGCGATCGGCTCAAAAAACTGATTCGATCCTTTGAGATGCCATCCGATATGGGACTCATCTGCCGCACGGCCAGCATGAATGCCACACCTGAAATTCTGATCGATGAAGCTCACGACTTGCTCAATTCTTGGGAAGAGATCCGAAAGAGCTTTGACAAATCCAATAAACCCACTTGCCTCTACGAAGAGTCGGATCTGATCAAGCGATGTCTCATGACGGCCGTCGATAAAAAGTATGAACGAATCCTAGTCGACGACTATGCCACATGTAACCAGCTCAAAAAGATGTACGAAAAGTACCAAAAAGAGCACCCCCTCAAAATCGAGCTCTATCGAGATACAGCTCCAATGTTTGAGCGGTTCGGCATCGAGAGGGAAATCGACAAATCACTTAGGCGGAAAATTTGGCTCGCATCCGGCGGCTACCTCTTTTTCGACCGGACTGAAGCGATGTACACGATCGATGTCAACTCAGGAAGAAGTACAGGACAGTCTCAAGGGAAAAACGTCGAAGAAGTGCTCGCCCACATCAACATGGAAGCAGCCGATGAGATTGCAAGGCAGCTTCGCCTGCGCAACATCGGTGGCCTCGTCATCTGCGACTTCATCGATATGCGCTCACGAAAAAACCAGCGCCGCGTCCTCGACAGGCTTAAGGATGCGATGAAAGCTGACCGGGCAAAGTGCACCATTTTGGGAATGAGCGAGTTTGGCCTGGTCGAAATGACCCGTCAACGAAATCGAGAATCTCTCACTCAGACGATGAATACCTCATGCCCCTACTGCCACGGAGGGGGACAGATCAAGACCCACGAGAGCATCTCCATCGATATCGAACGGACTCTGAAAAAATTGATCCAGCAGAAAGAGCAGTATGGCCTCCAGCTCACCTGCCACCCTTCCCTTAAACACTTCCTAGACCACGGAGACGTTGACTTCTTTACTGCCCTTGCAGAGAACCTCAACGCGCAGTTGACATTTGACACGAATGACACTCTCCATTTAAATGAATTCGAATTTTACTCCTCAATCAATGGACAAAAGCTCGAAACCTAAATTTTTAGACACTCTTTCCGCCTATTACCGCGAAAAGAAAATCCCTGAGAGGGTCTTCAAGACTCTCTCCTTCTTCTATGGGAACTATAAGGAGTGCACATCCCAAGATATCGACCCCTTTTTCTTAACCTACTTAGAGAAGATCAGTGAGCAGTGCGTGGATCCCTACCAATTCGAGGATTATCACCACCAGATCCGCGAGCCATTCGATCATTACCGGCTTGGCCTCGACTTTCTTCGCCCCCTAGTAGACATCGATCACTCGACAGTCACGGGAAAAACACAGCTAAGAGAGATCGTTGCCCATATCAAAGAGGGACACAATGTGATCTTCCTCGCTAACCACCAAACCGAAGCCGACCCCCAGGCGATCTCCCTTCTCTTGGAAAGTGAATTCCCCTCCCTTGCTTCGGGAATGATTTTTGTAGCAGGCGAACGGGTAATCACCGACCCCTTTGCCATCCCGGTGAGTATGGGTTGCAACCTCCTCTGCATCTACTCAAAGCGATACATCGACCATCCTCCCGAGAAAAAACAAGAAAAGCAGCTCCACAACAAGCGGGCTATGAACGTACTGAGTAAACTTCTTGCCGAAGGGGGAAAGTCGATCTACATCGCTCCGAGCGGGGGAAGAGACCGGCGAAACGATGAAGGTGAGATTGAGATCGCTCAATTTGACCCACAAAGCATCGAGATGGTGTATCTCATGGCAAAAAAAGCCAAAACCCCCACCTTCTTCTACCCAATGGCGCTCGGCACTTACGAGATCCTCCCTCCACCTGAAACAGTTCAGGTAGAGCTGGGTGAGGAACGCTTTGCCAAACGGGGCAGTATCCACCTATCCATCGGCCCTGCCATCGACATGGAGCATTTTCCTGGCTCAGAAAACAAGGAAAAGCTTCTTCGCAGAAAATGCCGCGCCGACTATATTTGGAAATTAGTCGATCATGACTACCACCAGTTTCCCAAAGAGAAACCATGAAAAAGCTATTCACTCTCTGTTTGACCCTCCTCCCCCTCACCTGCTTTGCATCTGAAGCGGCTTATGAGAGAGTGGAAGATCGCTCTGATCTTAAAATTCTCAGCCCAACACTCTCCAACAGGAAAACTGCCAAAATCCGTCTCGCCAATGGACTCGAAGCCTATTTGATCTCCGATCCTGAAGTCGATCAATCGGCAGCAGCCCTCGCCGTCAACGTAGGCTCCTGGTCCGATCCCGTCGAATACCCCGGCATGGCCCACTTCCTCGAGCACATGCTCTTCATGGGAACAAAAGCCTACCCGAAAGAGTTTGAGTACATGCAGTATGTGGGAGATCACGGAGGAAAGGTCAACGCCTATACTGCTTCCGATCGAACCGTCTACATCTTCTCGATCAACAATGATGGGTTTGAAGGGGCCTATGATCGATTTGCCCACTTCTTCATCGATCCCCTCTTCCTCCAAGCCTGCATCGGGCGAGAGCTCCATGCCGTCGATCAAGAACACGCCAAAAACCTCGAGCATGATGGCTGGCGCCAATACATGATCTACAAAGAGACAGGGAATCAGAATCACCCCAATGCGAAGTTCTCCACCGGTAACGCAGAAACCCTCGGTGGCATTCCCCAAAAGGCAATGAAGGACTGGTACAACACCCATTACAGCGCCAATAAAATGCATCTCGTTGTCCTCTCCAACAAACCGATCGGAGAGCTCATCGACCTCACCGTCAAAGATTTCTCCGCCGTCCCCAAGCATGCAACACCTACACCAACCTTCACCAATGACATGACCTCCGAGCGACAAAAGGGAAGCTTGATCTACGTCAAACCAGTCAAAGACATCAAAACCCTATCCCTTACCTGGGAACTCCCTGCAAATCTCGCCGAAGATCAAGATGCAAAAGCAGGAGAGCTCCTCGCCTACATCCTTAAAAGTGGTAGCCACAACAGCCTCCTCGACATGCTCAAGCGGAAACACCTTGCCGAAGAGATTTCAGTCTCTCAAGACCAGTTTTCCAAAACCAACAAACTCTTCAGCATCGACATCGCTCTTACTGACGAAGGACTTCAAGACCTAGACCAAGTGATCACCCATTGCTTTGAAGCTCTTGCCAGATACAGGTCAGGAGAAATCCCCGACTATATCTTCAATGAGTATGAAAAAATGGAGACAATCAACTACGAATACCAGTCGAGAACTGAAGCCTATCTCTATGTTCAAGAAGGTGCCCATAAACTGGTCGACGAAGACCTAGCCACCTTCCCTCGCAAAAGCCTACTTCCCACCAAGCACGACCCACAAATGCTTGCAGCCTATCTCGATGCCCTCTCCCCCGAGAACTGTCTCTATTTCGTCCTAGCTGACCCAGCAAAATCAGGAGTCCCTCCGACCTACAAAGAGAAATGGATGGGCGCCGAATATGCTATCCGCCCTCTCTCTTCAAAGAAACTCATGGCTTGGAGCCACGTAAAGACCAACCCCAAGATTGGCCTTCCTCCTCCAAACCCCTTCATCCCTGACAACCTTCACCTCGTCGAAAACGAACTCTCTGAAGAAACCGTCGTCCCTACCCTCTTACAAGATGACGATAACGGGAAAATCTACTTTAGCGAAGACAAACGCTACCAAACACCCAAGGTAGCCCATACCTTCCGGATCAAAAGCCCCCTCATCGACGGCAGCGCCAAAAGCAAAGTCCTCCTCGACCTCTACCTCAAAGCTGCCTACGATAAACTCTTCCCTCTCCTCTCTGCTGCGCAGACCGCTGGATTCCAAGTAGGTCTTGGCCAAGAGAACATGGGACTCTTTGTCTCAGTAAACGGCTACAGCGACCGCTCTGAGCGGGTGACAAACGACCTCTTTTCAGGCCTTCGCACAGTCCGTCCAAGCCGAAAACAGTTCGCCCTCTACCAAGACTCTCTTGGCGCCTCGTATGATAACGCTGCAAGAGAACTTCCCGTTCTCCAATCGTTTGAGCTGATGAACAACATCTTGTTCAGCAACGCACCCACTAGCCTCGAGAAAAAAGAAGCTCTCCAGAAAATCAGTTATGAAGAGTTCGTCCAATTCACCGACGCCCTCTTCAAGAAGACCTACGTCGAAGGCCTCCTCTACGGGAACCTCACCAACCAAGAAGCGAAAACCCTTTGGACCTCCCTCTCCAAAACATGGAGCTCCCACAGCTTCCCCGTTCGTGAACAAAAAAACCGGCAGATCCTCATTCTTCCCGAAAATAGCGGCCCCTACATGGTGACTCAGACCACCCCAATGCAAGGAAACGCTGCCGTCCTCGTGATCGAGCAAGGGCCCTACTCCTACGACAGACGGGCCAGCCAAGAAGTACTCGGCCGCGTCCTCAAAGACGGCTTCTTCGACACACTCCGCACCAAGCAGCAGACCGCCTACATCGCTAAAGCCTGGGAAAAAGAAGAAGAAAGGCAGATGCTTCAATTCTTTGCCGTCCAGTCAAGTACCCACAAACCCCGCGAGCTGATCGCCCGCTTCGAACTCTTTCTAGAGGACTTCCTCAAACAGTACACCACCAAGCTCCCCATCGACCGGTTTGAAAAGATCCGCAACATGTCGATCTCGAAACTCCAGATGCCTCCGGAGAACCTCTCCCTCATGGGAATGCGCCTCTTCATGCTCGGCTTCAACTACGAAGGAGACTTCAAGTTGATCGACAAGAGAATCAATGCCCTTGAAGAGCTCACCTACGACCAGACCCAACAAGCTGCCCGTGAGTACCTCTCCCGGAAAAACACCCGCCGGATCGCGATCCTCACCGAAGGAGCGATGGCTCCCCAGAGCGCTTTCCACTACGTGGAAGTCTCGAAGGAAGACCTCCAACACCACGGAACTTTCGTAGCATGGCAACCTGAGCTATGAGGAATAGATGCCGCTTATTCGGATCACTCTACAACAGGGAAAAAACCAGAAGTATCTCCAAGACCTAGGCGACGGGATCCACGAGGCTCTTATGGAGACCTGGGGGATTCCAAAGGACGACCGATTCCATGTGTTTGATGAGAAAAAAATCGAGCACTTTGACATAGACCGAGAGATCTGGGACATCAAACGATCAGACGATGTACTCATCATCCAGATCACCACCTCCCCTCGAACAAAAGAGATGAAGCTTGCCCTCTTCCAGCTTTTGCCCAAAATCCTCCAAGAAAAAATTAACCATAGACCTGAGGATGTCTTCATCAACATCGTCACTTCAAATAAAGAAGACTGGTCTTTTGGGAATGGCAAAGCCCAGTTGCTCGATTAGCCTCCCTTCCTAAAAAGTCGATTTTCTGGTACAATTCTCACAGTTTATCCAAGAAAGGTCTACGTATGATTACCTCATGCCTCTCCCTACGAACAACGGTTGCCCTTGGCGCCGGCCTGACCGCATTTGTCTGTAGAGGAAAAATCCTAGAAAAAGTCGAGCAGCTATTCCAGTGGGCGATCACCAAAGCCTTCTACGTAGGATTTCAAGACTCACTCACTCCTAAGGAGCTCGCTGATAGAAGACAAACCTACTTCGACCAGTTCAATACACGCGATCTCCGTGTAGATGGAATTGACGGGATCCACATCTCTTCAACCTCAGATGCCCCAACCGGAAATATCCTCGTCTGCTGTCTTAACCACAGGTATCAAAAGAGCCACCCCCGCCATATTGAGCCATTCCTTCAAAGAGGAGCTGATGTTGTTTTATGGAATCCGACAGGGATGTGTCCCCGCAGTTTTGGAGAAGACCTGACGAATATTCTTCGCAAGCTCCGACATGACAACCCAGCAGCTGTGATCGCCCTCAAGACCTACTGCGCAAGCTCCGATCCCGCCATCAAAGCAGCAGCTGAACTCGATGACCCAAATATCCACGTAATTGTCGACCGAGGTCATGGGGATGTCCAGACCCTTGCCAGCTCTCATACAGGGCTTGCCAACCTCCCCCTCGTCAAGCGGATCTTAAGTAGAGACTTCGATTGCGAAGGGAGAGACAAAATCGATCAGGTTCGAGGAAGAATGCTCTTTCTCACGCCAAAAGATGTGGATCAAGTGATGGATTATGGAGTGAAGAACCTCACCCGTGAACTCTATACTAAGCGCCCACACGCCTCCCTTTTGGAGCTTTCTCCGCAGGATCATTGGTCCTCTTGGGGCGCCCCCACCTATAACAAGGTTCTCGACTTCCTTGCAAACGTTGGTGTAGTCCAAAATCACTACGCCCCAGTCGACAAGGCGGCCTATCCCGTTCCCGAGGCTCCTAGCTGTTTTAAAAGAAAAGTGGTCCCCCCTCTAATGAAGTGCACCGGCTGGGCTTAAGCTTCAGATTGTGCTGCTTTCAGATAGGCAATTCGATCAAGAGGAGCGGGATGATCCCCATCAAGGACTTTGCTTGGATTCAATCTAGTAGGGTCGAGGAAGTTTCTCCAGGAATTTGCCTTTTGAATAGCTCTATCTGCTTTTTGACAAGCACTGAAAAAGACCTCAGCTCCTTTTGTCGTTCCAGTAAGTCGAAGACCAGTCAAATCAGCCTCTTTTTCATTTTTTCTTGAGATATGACAGCGGAGCTTTTCGCTAACAGAAAAAACGTTAGCAGTAACCAGCAGTGTACTCAGTAAAGTAGTTGAAAAAGAAGAGGTGAAAGCTCCAGTAATAGCAGAGCAAACACCTGCAGCCAAAGTTAATCGTTCAGGCCAAGACTGAAGAAAATTCTTATGGTTATGAAAAAAATGCGCTACTTCATGAGCAAGAATAGAGTTTCTGACATCCTCTAAAGCTTCTGGATTTTCCCAAATTGCGAGATATGAGAACAAGAGACTCTGAATTTCCTCAGGTTTCCCTATCTCATGAACTCTAAATGTTTTCCCCAACCATCTTCCAATCTTCATGATATGCGCGCGATTGCAAAGAAGAGGATCGTTCAAACCGTTTAGCCGTAATTCTTCAGGGAAATCATCTGGGCTCATCACTAAGAAAGGATGAACCGCAACCACCCCAAAAGACTTCCAGCTTGTTCTGCTCAATGCAGCGAAGCCACTGGATTTAACAGGGTCAATAGCCACAACCACACTTTGATCATTATTCGGTATTTGGAGCTTTTCATAGTAGGCTGTAGCCTTCTTTTGAAGGCTTTCTCTACGGCGAGATATCTCTAGGGAGTCCAAGGAGGACTCGATAGTAAGAGGATTGCGGGTTATTGGAATGCTCATAATCTTAGTCTCAACACATGTTATAAGAACTATTGTAGCAAAATTACCATTAAAAAACAAACTACAGCACCTAAAGAAGTATTTTTACTTTAAAATAAAGAAAATTGAATCTTACCCTCCTCCATCTCTTTTGTCAGATTTTCTCTCCTTCTTTCAAATGCGTGATCCTATCTGCCGGCATCGAACGAGCAAGCTGGAAAAATGTCTGTGGAGAAGCGAAGAATAGAGCTGCGGTCTGCAAGCAGTTGAGCCGTTCATACCGCATCTTGTTTACTTTATCGATGGTGTTATAGATCTGACGTTGGTGTAGTCCAAAATCACTACGCCCCAGTCGACGAGGCGACCCATCCTGTTCCCGAGGCTCCTAGCTGTTTCCAAAGAAAAGCTGTTCCTCCAATTCTGAAAAAGTGCACTCGCTGGACTCAAATTCAGATTGTGCTGCTTTCAGATAGGCTACCCGATCTAGAAGAGCGGGATGCCCCAAGTCGAAAAATGCGACTGGATTCAGTATAGTGTTAGCTAGGAAGCGTGGCCAAGAAAGTCTTTTTTTGAGATTTCGTCCCGCCTCGTGTAGAGTATTGAAAAATACCTCTGCTCCTTTTGTCGTCCCAGTAAGTCGAAGAGCAGTCAAATCAGCCTCTTTTTCCATCTTTCTTGAGCGAAGTATTTGAAGGCACTTGCCCCCTACATAAGTGGCCTCTGTAGCTATCGATGTCGCTGCAATAGCAACAGGAATGGCAGAAGTTAAAGCTCCACCAATAGCAGAGCAAACTCCTGCAGCTATAGTAAATCGCCTCTGCCAAGGAGAAGGAAAAAAGTCATGCTTATTGAAAATATGCCCAACTTCATGCGCAATGACAAAGTTTCTCATCTGGTCTAAATCTTCTGAATTTTGCCAAATTTTGAGATGCGTATACAAAATGGACTGAAACTCGCGCAGATTCCCAAGATTTTTCTCGTTAACTTCAGGATATTTTTCAAACTTTTCAACAATCCACTTTTTCATCTTCTCAAGATGCATTTTATCACAAAGAAGGGGATCTTTGGGACCAGTCAATTGAAGCTCTTTAGGGAAATCTTTTGGACTCAACATGAAGAGAGGATGAACAAAAAGCATTCGATCTGCTGCCGCCGCAAAGCCACCGGAGATGACAGGGTTAACAAACACATGCACATTCACCTCATGTGCAAATCTACGCTGGGTTTTATAATTTTCGGAGTCATGGTCACACTCCCCGTCCTCTTTTAGAATTTCTTCCAGTTTTTTGACTTGCTCGTCTGTAGGTATGTGGATCTTTTCGTAGTAAGTTGTAGCCTGCTCTTTGATCTTAGCTTGACGACGCCACAACTCTCTAGAGTCTAGGAAAGACCCGCCAATAGGGGGTGTTTGGGTTACAGG